>Ga0182017_10004644_pt1 | contig 10203 bp, 4 predicted proteins | sample 712E3DmetaG_FD_120492 | JGI IMG/M metagenome (GOLD analysis project Ga0182017, IMG submission 120492) | Permafrost microbial communities from Stordalen Mire, Sweden - 712E3D metaG | ecosystem: Environmental > Terrestrial > Soil > Wetlands > Permafrost | place: Sweden: Stordalen | collected... | reverse complement strand
ATCGTTTATTTAGGTAATGCTAACCCATTATTTGAAGGCGGGTTCGGCTCTACATTTAGATACCAAAATGTCTCATTGGTTCTGTTTTTCAACTACAGGTATGGGAATTATATCATTAATCAGGCCCGCATGAACTCGGAGAATATGTATTCTTTCAATAACCAAAGTACTGCAGTACTCAAGCGATGGAGACATCCCGGCGATGTTACCGATATGCCCCGTGCGTTATATAATTATGGTTATAACTGGTTAGGGTCCGACAGGTTTGTAGAGGATGGATCGTTTCTCAGGTTTAAGTATATTACATTAAGCTATAGTGTACCTAAAAATTTTATTAATAAATTAAAAGTATCTGATTTAAAAATAATGCTTACAGGAACAAACCTCCTGACATTTACCAGGTATCTCGGTGCAGATCCTGAAATTGGAATTGATTCCGATCCTTCCAAAATGGGCATTGATAAATCGAAAACCCCTGTGTCCCGGGAAATTATGTTGGGTATTAACATTGCATTTTAATAACAAGCATTTCAACAATGAAAAAACATTCAGGTATGTATAAAAAATCATTCATATTTCTCTCGCTGTCCGCAATGCTGTTTTTATTATGGGCTTGTTCGGACTGGTTGCACCTTAAACCGGAAAACAACATAGTAAAGGACGAATATTGGGTATCAAAAGAAAACGTTCACTCTGCCCTGGTGGGTTGTTACGCCTCATTGCTCGATGACAACCTGACAAATAAACTATTCCTCTGGGGTGAAATCCGCACTGATGAAATTGAGCCAGGTGTTTTAATTGATTGGAATTTTTTACAAATAATGAACGGCGTTGTAGTTCCTACAAATACTACTTTTGATTGGAAAATGTTTTATAAGTCAATCAACTTAGCCAACACAGTGCTCGATTTTGCCAAAGAAGCCCAAAAAATAGATGCTACCTATTCCATGGGCCAACTTAAAGCCGATGAGGCAGAGGCAAGGGGCTTACGAAGCTTACTTTATTTTTATTTAGCCCGCACTTATGGAGAAGTCCCACTTATGACAAAAGCAATTGTGAGCGATGATCAGGATATTTATATTCCCAAGAGCAGTCAGGGTATAATAATCAATCAAATTATTAATGATCTTGATACTGCTGAACAAAATGCCTATCCATCTTACGGACGATTGGATTATGATAAAGGAAGGCTCACAAAATATGGGATAAATGCCTTGCAGGCCGATGTATATCTTTGGCATTCAGATTACCAAAAATGTATCGATGCTTGCAATAAAATAATTGGTTCGGGTCAGTACGGCCTTGTTCAAACACCAGATAGCAGCTCCGGCAATAACAATTGGTTTACGGATAATTTTGTAACCGGTAATTCTAACGAGAGTATTTTTGAATTTCAATTCAATGCTACAAAATCCAATCCATTTTTCGATTATTTCAGTAACGCTGGCAAGTGGTCTTTTCTTCCAAGTATTTATGTTATATCGGACGGAAGCTTGTTTACTTCTGAAACAAATGGCTACCAACCCGATTTACGTGCAAAACCATCGAGCTCATTTACTGCTTCACAAATGGTTTGGAAATATCTTGGGCTAAGTACGAATGGCAGCACACAAAGGAGTAAGAGTGTGTTCAATGCACATTGGATTGTTTATCGTTTGGCGGATGTTTACTTAATGCGGGCCGAAGCCTTGAATCAATTGAACAGGGGCAGGGAGGCTATGAACGATGTCAAGACCATTCAGGGCCGGGCGTATGCCGATACAACCTATCAAATTGATAATGCGGACAAAGAAGGTATAACCGATCTTATTTTAAAAGAGCGGCAAAAAGAATTTCTTTTTGAAGGAAAGCGCTGGTTCGATGTTTTAAGGCATGCACGACGTAATCATTTCGGTTATATGAGATATATACACGAAATGATTGGGAACTATGCTACTGTGAGCTTACAAAATGAGCTTATAAACAGATATACCGATACCCTGAGCCTTTATTTCCCTATCCCACAGTCGGAAATAGATGCTAATCCGAATTTGAAACAAAATAGATATTATGATCCAGGTAACCAATAAAATAAATAACTATGAATAAAATACCTTTGCTTGGTAAAAATTATTTCGGTGGCCTTCTCATCGTGGCTTTGTTAGGCTTTATCACGGGGTGTAATCAATTTAAGGATGATCTGAAAGATAAGTTGTTTACAACAGCTACAGGTGTTACCATGGGCGATTACCTGAAAATGTCGCCCGACACCTTTGGTGAGCTATATAAAATACTGGACAAAACCAATAGCGTAACATTCCTTAATGCTTATGGTTCTTATACATTTTTTGCCCCTGATAATGCAGCCATCCTGGAGTTTTATCACAGCCAGGGAAAATCTTCTGTCAATGATTTCACCTCAGCGGATGATATTCTTTTGTTAAAGAATTTGGTGAAGTTACACCTGTGCCCGGATACCATATCCTCTGACCGGTTTGTAGATGGAGGCCTTCCTGATACCACAATGAGCGGTAATATACTTGTCACCAAATTTGGGGCCGGAGGAATAAACGATATCACACTTTGTAAAATTGCCAAAATTACAAGGCGGGATATTAAAACAGTAAACGGGTTGATTCATGTAATTAACAAAGTTTTATCACCTTTAGATTTTTTCAATCCTGTTTATGACAAAATTGCAAAGGACCCAGGTCTTTCTATTTTTGCAGAAGCCCTGAGACAGACCGGTCTGATAGATTCGTTAAAACCATCCGGTTTTATTGATAATCGTGGTAATATAAAGCCATACTGGTTTACGGTTTTTGTAGAGCCAGATTCAGTTTATAATAAATATAATATCAATAGCTACAATGACTTAGTTGATAGATTCTCAAATACCAAAAGTCCTTACCTGAACTCAAAAGATAGTCTGTATTTACTAATAGCCGATCATTGTATCCGGGCAGCATCGGCTTATTTTTTACGTGATTTTGCAAACCAGAATTACTTGTCTATGAGTTATGATTACCTGACCCTTTCCGTGCAAAACATACTCGCAATAAACTCAACTTTTGTCATTGATAAAAACCAAAGTAACAATGTTGCGAAAAATGGGGTTTACCATTTAATGGATTCCATGATGATATTTAAAATTGTCCCTCCTTCCCCATTATACTTAGATATTGGTATGAGTTGGCCTGAACTGACAACAGCGAAAAATCCGGACAACAGCAATAAACCATTTTACAGGATAACAACATTAGCCTTTCCCAATAAATATTTTCCAGATGGACTTTCGTCGGTGCGGGTGGGTAGCAAACGCACGGATGGCGGCGCTGATTATAATTACACCGTAGGTGACCTTTACTGCATGAGAGATCACTTTGATGTAGGTGATTTAAAAAAGATTGACTGGGTAGAATTTGATCTTCCCGCAGTAAATGCAGGAGTGTATAACCTGTGGGTATGTGCAAAATGTAAGCCAAGCAGGGTAAGTGCATATGTTCTTATGGACGGTAAAATGCTGGGAAGCATAGAAACCAGTTCTAGCGTGGACCTTCCATATCCTGCGGATATGAAACTGCATAACCTGGACACTAAGCTCTATGATCACGTTGACGCGAGCACGGCTCTTCAAACCAATCAATATATTGGACTGCTGGTTAACAGCGCCCCTGTTTATTTTCCTAAAACAACCACACATGTGATCAGGTTTAAATATATTCCGAATCAATCGAGTACTTATTTAACGCTTACATTGGATATGATCCACCTGATACCGGTTGATATGGACCAGAAAAGTATGACGTTTCCTAATGCAACGTACCCTTGTGTGCCTTAAGCCCGCAAGCTTAGTAATTCTAAAAACTAAAATTTTTCGAAATGACACAAAATAAGTACATCATTGTTTTTCTAACCGCATGCCTGGTTGCATTGTACTGTTGTAAAGACAAATGGGATGATCATTATAACCTCAATGGTTCGCAAAATAGTAACGATTTGTTACAGCAAATAAAAGCTACTCCTGAATTGAGCAAATTTTATGATTATCTCACAAAAACAGGGTACGACAAAATATTAGGCTCCTCTCAGTTCACGATTTGGGCGCCTACAAATGATGCTCTGGCCAGTTTAGATGCTGCAATTGCAAGTGATACGGTTAAACTTAAACAGTTCATTGGAAATTATATATGCTATCAAGCCTATTATAATGACACTCCCGATTCATCTTTGCAAATAAAAATGCTCAATGGTAAACACATTACCATTTATAAGAATGGGCAAACTATTGAAAACGCTAACCTTATTGCCCCTTATGATCGCCCTTGCCGTAATGGTGTGCTGCATATTATTGACCACTTTATAGATACCAAACCTACCATTCGGGAATATCTTCTGGGTGAAGATCCAAACCTTGAACAGGTATTTTTTCTTAAAACATTAGATAAATTAGTAATTGATGTTGCCAAGAGTACAAGAATCGGCGTGGACTCAAAAGGTAATACCATATACGACACCGTATGGGTTAACAGTTCCCCATACCTTAAGAACATAGCCAATCTCGATGATGAAAATGAAATATTTACATACATCCTTCTTACCAATAATGCTTTTGAACAGGCATTTAACGCTTACAGGCCATATTCAAAAATGCCAATTGCCCAGCAATGGGACAGTTTAACTGCGTATAATGTTTGTTCCGATTTAGCAATTAAGGGCAAATACAATTTAAATAATTTGCCCGATACATTAATATCCACCAATGGAATAAAGGTAAATATTGACAAACAATCCATTATTAAAACAGCCGATTTGAGTAACGGTGCTGTTATTATGCTGGACAAATATCCTGTACAGCTTAAAAATAAGGTAAAACCTATCATCCTTGAAGGGGAAAATCCTGTAGGAAGATCGTTTACACCAAAAAAAGATACCACTTTTCGGAGTGTGGTAAAACGTTACGACCCCATGGCATCCGGAGGTTATGATTTAATTTATAATTTTAGTTCTGGTAGTGCATTTTGGGTGCAGTTTACTGCAAATAATATTTTTTCTGCTAAATATAAATTTTACTGGGTTGCTCCAAATTACATTTATAACCTAAAAAATAAAATAACTGGTACACCTAATGCGGTGGTGGATACAGTCATCAATTATTTTAACCAGGTTCTTTCGGTTAATCCTTATAATTCAAATACTGCGCTTTTCACTTTTGGACAGGCTTTAACTACTGCCAATTATACAGAGACTTATATTGGCGAATATACTTTTGCCGCATTTGCTAATGCTGTATCATTAAGAGTTTCAGGGGTTACCATAAAAGCATTACCTTCACCGCCTACGACTGCCACTGCGAGTCCATCGTTTGCTACAGCAGTTTCCGTTGATTATATCAAAATGGTACCAGTAATTCAGTAACCTACAAAAAAAAAGAATATGTACGCATATAAAAAAATGAAAGACATTACATTCATCCTGATACTTGGTCTGTTAACAGGTAATGTTTTTGCGCAGGAAACCGGAGAGCAAAAAGTAACCGGTACCGTCAGCGATGCATCTACAGGATTACCGCTTTCCGGGATCAACGTAGTGGTGCCAAACTATTCTTCAACAGCCACGAACGACAGCGGTATGTTTACCATTAAGGTACCTGATTATGAAGCTACCTTAGAGATTTCAGGAAAAGACGTTCAGTTTAAAGAAGTTCCCTTAAAAGGGAAAAACTCGGTTTCAATAAAATTATATGAGGAGTCATATAACTCTGTTTACGATTTGGCAAGCCTGCCCTATTCTCAAAAAACGAAAAGTCAGGTAATCAACTCTGTGGCCACTGTAAACGGTTCATGGACAAACCCATCCGAATCGCCTGAAAGTATGCTCCAGGGGAAAATAGCAGGATTGAACACTATTGATCGGTCAGGAACACTGGGTATAGGCGCAAACATATTCCTGCGGGGATATTCATCAATGTATGCCAATAACCAGCCACTTATTATAGTAGATGGTATGCCTTATGACTACCAAAACTATTCACCTTCCCAGATTGAAGGTTATGTACCGGATCCCCTGGCACATATAGATATTAAAGATATAGATAATATTACAGTAATTAAAGATGCAGTTTCTATTTATGGAGCCAAGGCAGCCAACGGTGTAATTTTAATTAATACAGTCCATGCACGCGAAAGCGCTACGACAATTGATTTTTATGCCCATGGCGGAGTGAACTTTACGCCAAAAAATATTCCTGTTATGGAGGCATCCGATTTCAGGCCATACTTAACCGAACAATTCAAAAACAATAATTTATCGGGTGACTGGATAGCTTCTCAGCCTTACATGAATGCCGATATCACCTCTTCGGACTATAAAAGATACAACAACAATACCCATTGGCAGGACAAAATTTTTGACCGTTCTACCGACCAGGATTATTATTTGCGTGTTACAGGCGGTGATGAAATTGCCAGGTACGGGCTTTCGGTTGGATACCTGAAAAATAAAGGCATCCTTAGAAATACCGATTTTACGAGATATAATGTCCGTTTTAATTCCGATATACTTGCCACATCAAAGCTGACCATCAATGCCAACCTTGGCTTTACTTACGGGGAGCATAATTTAAAAAATGATGGGCTAGCCCCTAAAACAAACCCCATATATCTCAGTTTAATAAAGTCTCCTTTTTTCACCCCAAATGTACTCGACAATAATGGAGAGGCTACCCAAAATATGGAGGATGTTGATTCACTCGGTATGGGCAACCCGGTTGCAGCCATCAATATATTGGAAGCCAGAAGCAAAGCATACAGGTTTACCGGTTCTGTAAAATTAAATTATAAAATTAACGCCCACATAAATCTGAACTCAATACTTGGGGTGACTTATGATAAAAACGATGAGAATGTATTTGTTCCTGACAGGGGATTTGTGGCAGACACTCTTTTGACCACCATTGCCTACGATGAAGCAATCAGCAATATACAACGTTTAAGTTCTGTTTATAGTGATAGTTGGTTGAATTACAATAAAATTTTTAAAAATGACCATTACATATCAGTAAATTTAGGTTTTAGATACCGTACCAATTCGGCGCGTGACGACATAGCCAAAGCTTACAATACACCAATAGATGCTTTAAAATATTTAGATTCCGGCACCAGTAACCTTGACAAGACAGGTGGTTTGTCCGAAAAATGGAATGGGATGACATACTACGCGGGAATTGATTATTCGTTTAAGAAAAAATACTTCCTCGCGCTGAATATGTCAATGGATGGATCCTCAAAGTTTGGAAGCGACGCAACAGGAATTAGCTTGTTCTCTCATAAATTTGGCTTTTTTCCTTCTATTGGTGGCGCATGGCTTGTTTCGTCGGAGAATTTTATGTCTAACCTCAATTTTATCGAGCAGTTTAAATTAAGGGTAAGCTATGGATTAACAGGGAATGACGACATCGGAAATTATAATGGCATAAAATATTACACACCACAAGAATTTATCGGATACTCAGGGTTGGTTAGCGGTAATGTACCCAACACCCATATTCAGTGGGAAACCAATAAAAAATTTAATCTTGGGGCAGACCTGGCCTTTTTTAATGAGCGTTTACAGTTGACTGCAGACTACTTTCATAACATTACAGACAATATGCTGACCCTGACGCCTGTTGATAATGTTTCAGGCTTCACTGCTGCCATGATCAATAATGGAACTATCGAAAACACCGGATTTGAATTCAATCTCAACGGACGGATTATTAATAAAACTTTGAAATGGGATGCCGGTTTTGGCATAGCCCATTATAAAAATAAAATTAAAAAGCTGCCGGGAGGTGAGTTCACCACTGACATTGCCGGAGGAACTATACTTTCACGTGTTGGACAACCCATGGGCGTTTTCTATGGCTATCATTCCCTTGGCGTTTTTGCCTCAAATGCTGACGCCGCTCAATCAGGACAGAAAAACAGGATGGCCAACGACCAATTGATTAATGCAAAAGGAGGCGATATCCGGTTTGCAGATTTGAACATTGATGCAATTATTGATCAAAACGACCGTGAGATCATTGGTGATCCCAACCCCAAATTTACAGGGATGTTTGCAAACCATATTACGTGGAAAAGGGTCTCCCTGGATATTCTTGTCACATTTAGTGAAGGCAATAAGGTTTACAATCAACTTCGCTCAAAACTGGAATCGCTCTCAGGTTATGAAAACCAGTCAACAACAGCTTTGAACCGGTGGACTTATGACGGACAGGTTACGGATGTCCCGAAGGCTTCCTGGGGAGATCCAATGGGAAATTCACGATTTTCTGACCGCTGGATCGAAGATGGATCTTACATAAAACTCAGGACAATGTCCCTTTCTTATGCATTACCTATTAAAGCCAAGTTTTTCAAGAACGCTATGATTTATATTGCCGCAAACAACCTGATTACCATATCAAATTATTTAGGGTACGATCCTGAATTCAGCGTATCATCAAGCTGTCTTGCCCAGGGAATTGATACAGGGCTTACACCGCAATTCCGCTCGGTTTATGTAGGCTTCAGAATCGGTTTATAATAAATAATATAGTAATGTTTAGTTTAGAATTTGTCTATAAAATACTATGCAACTGTTGTTCCCCCTTTTTTAAGGGGGGCAGGGGATATTGATAATTTTATTTTTAAACCCCCATCCCCCTTAAAAAAGGGGAAACAACTGGCCAACTTTATAGACAGACACTAATTAAATAAAATTGAATAATACAATGAAAAACAAAACATATCAAAATATGAAAAAAATATCCAAATCATTATTCCTATTCGCAATACCGCTTATCCTTTCAATACTGTCTGTTTCTGTATTTACATCCTGTAAAAAAATGCTGGATGCGGATCCCCAGAATGTAGTAGCAGCGGATAAAAATTTTCAGAATGCCAATGATGCAAGGTCTATGGTATTGGGAATAAATAGTTTGCACAGACAATTGCTTGCGGATCAGTACGTACTGTTAGGCGAATTGCAGGCTGACTTAATGGATGTTACTGCAAATGCCAATGATTACATGAGGCAAATCTCGACCCATAGTGTTGACTCATTAAATCCCTACGTAAAACCGGAAAATTTTTACAGGGTTATCCTGAGTTGCAATGATGGCATAAAAAACATGAACCTCATGAAAGCAAGCGGTAAATTAGATGCTGCAACATATAATTTTTATTATGCTGAAGTTGTCGCTTTCAGATGTTGGGTATATTACCTGCTTGCAGTCCATTTTGGTAACGTACCTTACATAACAAAACCTATCGAAAGCCTTGATGCACTTGAAAAGGGAGATTTTCCGATAGTTCCTTTAAATGCAATGATAGATTCTCTGGTTATTGTAATGAGGACAGTAGTTCCGACCACCATGGCTGCGGAAGAAAACGCTTCCTGGCCGACTATAGATAATACTTATACCTCAAACAAAACTTTTGTTCACAAAATAATGTTCATGGGCGATTTATTGTTATGGCAGGGTAAATATACAGAAGCAGCAACATATTATAAAAAAATCCTGGATTACGAAGCTAATGGTGCTGACAACGAAGCTTTTACAAAGTATAAATGTAGCAATGGTTATTGGAGATTCGTAGGTGGCACAGGTTATTGGCCTGATATGTTCAAAGCAAAAGCTACAAATAAACAATACGGAAAAGAATGGATATGGATTTGCTATACCGAAAAGCAGTATGGTGAAACAAATTCGTTGGTTGATTTTTTCTCCAGCGCTTATGGAAAATATCTGCTCAAACCTTCCCAATTGTCCATAGACAACTGGCGAAGCCAGGTTCTACAAAATGGTTCACTTGGCGATAGGAGAGGCGAAAATGCTTCTTGGTCAACGGAAAACGGGAACCCTGTAGTGAAAAAATATTTAAATTATGTGGTTAGTCCTTTCAATAATGATGCAGATTGGTATATATACAGGGCGGGAACATTGGCCATTCGCTTTGCCGAGGCCGCGAACCGGGCAGGGAAATACAAACTGGCATTAGCGTTTTTGGGTGGTCCCGATACTCTGACCCTGGCCTCCAATCCAATCGCCAAGGATACGTTGGGCAGCGTGTTTGATTTTTCTCATCATAGTCAATTAAATATTCTTTTTTACGGATCAACCATTGGCCCACGCGGAAGGGCATATTTATCTGCAGTTACTCTTCCCACGATTAATCCTACCCTCCAGGATACGAT
>Ga0182017_10004642_pt1 | contig 10204 bp, 5 predicted proteins | sample 712E3DmetaG_FD_120492 | JGI IMG/M metagenome (GOLD analysis project Ga0182017, IMG submission 120492) | Permafrost microbial communities from Stordalen Mire, Sweden - 712E3D metaG | ecosystem: Environmental > Terrestrial > Soil > Wetlands > Permafrost | place: Sweden: Stordalen | collected... | reverse complement strand
GCCCAGCGCCTCCTCGTAGGCGGCCACGAGCTGCCGGTTCCTCTCCGCCAGCGAGAACCGTCCGCTCGCCGCACGCTCGTGATTGCGGAATCCCATCTCGCGGGCGGCGGCGGGCTCGCTAATCAGCCGGACGAGCTGCCGCTCGAATTCCGCATCCGCATCGCGGTCCGCATAGAGCGCTCCGTCGTCCTCGAACACCTCGGCGACATGCTCCATGCCGATCCCCTTCGAGCAGACCAACGCCAAGCCCGCCGCGGACGCCTCCAGGAACACCGTCCCCAGCCCCTCGTAGGGCGAGGGATGAAACAGTACGTGCGATCGCGCCAGGACCGCCAGCACCTCAGCGCGAGCGAGCGACGGATGCCACGTCAGCCGGCCGAGGACATCCCGGTGCCGCGCCGCCTCCTCGGCCGGGATCTCCCCGATGTAGGTGCAGCGCACCGCCGGCCCCGCCACGCGTCCCAGTGTCTCGAGCGCCAGCCGCCCGTTCTTGGTCCGGTAATCCCGCCCACAGAAGACGACCTCGATCGGCGCGGCCGACGCCCACTTCTCTTCGACGGCCGCGCGCGGGAGTGCGCGCTGCGCCGGATAGAGCACGCGGGCCTTCTCGAGAAACGCCGCGGCCGCGGGGCCGGCCTCCAGACCCTCCAGCCAGTTGCGGGCGGAATCGATCGCGTACCGGCTGCGGAAGAAGACCCGCTTGCAGCTCGGATGAAGGTAGGCGCAGAGCATGTTGCGCAACCGGCGCCGGATCTGCGCGTCGAAATCCGGCGGCCAGGACTCGCGGAAGCGCCGCCGGAACTCCGGATTCAAGCCGTGCCGCCCGCACAGCACCGGGTAGCCGAAATCGTCCGTATCGGCGACCCACGCGGCACGGTTCAACACCGGCCACCGGCAGCTATGCACCACCTCGGGGCCGCTGCCGAAATCCACCGCCTCGAAGACGTGGGGATGCCGGTGAGGCGATTCCGCCGGCCTCTCGAACAGGAACGCGTGCCGCCCGTTGGCCACGCGGTACCGGAATCCCTCGGGCGGCTCGTCCACGAACGAATAGTGCACGCCGGTGTGCAGGTCCACCAGCGGACCCAGAACGATTTCGCGCGTCATTCCTCTACCGGCTCCGCGTACTGCAGCGCGTACAGCTTCTGATACAGCGGGCAGCTCTCGATCAGCTCGCGGTGAGTCCCGGAGGCGACGATGCGGCCCGCTTCGAGCACCAGAATCCGGTCCGCATTCACCACAGTGGCGAGCCGATGGGCGATCACCAGGCAGGTGCGGCCTTTCATCAGCCGTTCGAGCGCCTCCTGGACCGCCGCTTCCGAATCCGAATCCAGCGCCGAGGTGGCCTCGTCCAGAATCAGGATGGCCGGGTTCTGCAACAGCGCGCGCGCGATGCCGAGCCGCTGCTTCTGCCCAACCGAGAGCTTCGCGCCGCGCTCGCCGATATGCGTCGCGTAGCCCTCCGGCAGAGCCGCGATGAAAGAGTGCGCGTTGGCCGCCTCGGCGGCCGCTACGATTTCGGCGTCGCTCGCTCCGGGCGCGGCGAAAAGGAGGTTCTCCCGGACCGTCGCGCTGAAGAGAAACGTCTCCTGGAAAACGACGCCGATCCTCCGTCGCAGCGAGCCCGCTTCGAGGGTGCGCGTGTCCTTCCCGTCGATCAGAATGCGCCCCTGGCCGGCCTGGAAGAACTTCGGGATCAGGCTGACCAGCGTGCTCTTGCCCGCGCCGCTCGGCCCCACCAGCGCGATGCGCTCGCCCGGCCGCGCCGTGAACGAAACGTCGAACAGCACCGGCCGCTCGGGCGCGTATGAGAAGCTCACGCCCTCGAATTCCACGTTGCCCTCGCAGCGTTCGAGCGTGGCCGGCGCAGCGGAGTTCTCCTGCTCCGCCGGCGTCTCGAGAAACGCCATCACCCGCCCGCACGAAGCCAGAATGGACTGCAGCTCTCCGTTCAGGGCCACAAACCGCGCGAACGGCTCCTGGATCAGGCTGGTGTAGCTGATCAGTGCGGTCAGCAGGCCCAGCGTCATCCTGCCCGCCAGCACCTGCCATCCGGCGGCCCAGTAAATGAGGCACGCCACGGACCAGAAGGCCACGTAGGCCAGCGAAGCGCTCTCCTGCAGCAGGCGCAGCTTGAGGCGCGGGCCAAGCAGCGCCCCGAACTCCCCGGCAAGGCGCGCCACTTCGGAGTCTTCCCGTGCGAAAGCCTTCACCTCGCGCGCGCCCGCGATGCTCTCGTACAACCGCTCGCCAGCGGCCGTCACGCGCCTCTGCAGTTCGACCGCCGCCATCCGGATCGGATTCGTAAACGGAACCGTGAGCGCCAGGTACACCGGAGCCGCCAGCAGCGCCAGCAGGGCCATCCATTTGAAGACCACGGCCAGCACCGCCAGCGTCGCAACCAGCCGGATGGCGCTGTACAGCGATTCGCCCAGGATCGATTCGTAGAAATGCTCCAGCAGCGGCACGTCGTTGTGGAACAGCGACGTGAACTGGCTGCTGTGGCGATCGCGCAGGGAACCGAGCGAGAGACTGTGCAGGTGCCGCGCCAGGACGGTCTGGATGCGGACCACGGCCCGCCCGCTCAGATACCGGAAGCTCTGCCGTTCGGCCGCCCCGAAAGCGAAGGCGGCCGCCGCGCAGGCCCCCAACAGCCCGCAGGTCGGCGCCAGCAGATCCGGGCGGTGAGCCAGCAGCACGTCGTCTATCAGGATGCGAACCAGCCACGGGATCGCGAGCTGGCCGCACATGGCCGCAGCCGAAAGCAACCCGCCGCCAACCACCAGCGGCCAGTCCGGCCGGATCTGCCGCAAGAGGAACCGTAGCTGCTTCATGAGTGGTCGGACCGCCGATTCCGAGTCACGGCCATAATATCTCAATCGGTACTGCCGGGCAAATCGTTTCGAGTCATTCTGACTGAATCGAGGTGAATTCTTTCAAACCTGGTATGAGCTGGATTTGGCGTCTCCGTCACTGGCAGGCGTCGGCCAAGTGAGGGTATCGTCCGGGGTATCAACTGGTTCACGGCGTGTACCCCACACCCGTGCGCCTACCGTTGGGGGTACTGGCGCATTAGAATAGTACGATTCAGTACCTACAAACGAGAGTCCTGAACCTGTACTAGACAACTGGTAATTTTCCTCGTTGACAAACCTTTTAGGCTGCCTTAATCTGATGACACCACGCGCGGATGCGATTGCCGAAACAGACGTCGTCGGCGGCGCTCCAGAAACAGTACCAAGCTCGGCAAGGAGTTTATGTCATGTTGATGAGAGAAGAGTCGAATCCGGTTCCAGCGCTGCCGCCATTCATGGCGAGTCTGCCGCCCGAGGTCTCGTTGACCACTTCGGGGAACCTGGACGGTCTGATCGAAGAAGCGCGAATGGTACCCACTAATGCCTTCGTGGACGCCCCGTCCGCCTGGCAGCGCGGCAGTCTGTCCGCAACGAGCGTGTGGATGAGGGTCGTTTGGCAACGGACCGTTCCGCCCAGCAGTAGCTTCTACCCCGTCAACGCCTGATTGGGCGCGCCAGCAGCCCGTATCAGGCGAAACCGCCCGCCGCACAGGCTTTTGGTGGCGCGGGCGGTGTGGCGCAGGCGGTTTCGCCTGCGTACTACGAACTGCCAGCCCTCGGGCCCTTTTGATTTCACAGCCCATGATGCACTTGGAATCGCTGTCCCTGCTGCCGTTGGGTGACAAAGCGATGGTGATGGACCGCTCCAACGGCAAGTGGGCCATGGTGGCGGCCGAGGCCATCCCGCTGGTGCGGTTGCTCCCCTTCGCCGAGGAAGCGATCCCCGCGGACCTTCGGCCGTCCCGGGCCGAGCTTCTTCAGGGCCTTGCGGCCGCGGGCCTCGGCAGCGGGCCGCCGCCGCCCCGGCGAGCCTTTAGCGCCCTGATTCTGAAGCTGACCAGAACCTGCAACTTCCGTTGCGCCTACTGCTACTCGACCGAGCCCGAGGATGCCGCCTCCGACATGCCGCTCGCCATCGCGCTCGAGGCGGTCGAAGAGGCCCTCCGGCGCGAGACCCATGCCCCTCCCGGTGCGAGCCACCCGGACCTGCTGGTCATCCTTCACGGCGGAGAACCGCTGCTCTGTTTTCCTCTGATCCGCGATCTGGTCACGGCCGCGGAGGAGATCGCCGCGCACCTCGGCAAACGGATCTGTTTCGGCGGGCAGACCAACCTCAGCCGCCTGAACCGCGAGATCGTCGATTTCTCGCTCGCCCACCGGGTGGCCTGGGGCATCTCGCTCGATGGCCCGCCCGAGTTGAACGACCGCTTCCGCGTGCTGGCGGGCGGCGGCGGCACCTATCATTTCTTCGACCGGGCACGGCGGGAATATCCGGAATTCGTTCGCGCCTGCGGGATTCTGACGACAGTCACGGCCCACAATCAGGATCGTCTGCTCGAGATCGCACGCCATTTCCGGGACTGCGGCGCTGCGGGCTGGGGCTGGACGCTGTTCCAGGCGGCGGGTCTGGGACGGGACTCCGCAGCGCGGTTCGAGTTGTCTTATGACCGCCTGATCGCCGCTTGGGACAGGCTGTTCGACGCCGTCCACGCCGGCGAGTTCGACGGCTTCGAGGTCGGCCCCGTGGTCCGGTACGTCGAGAACCTGGTCTGCGGCGCCGGCGCCAGCATGTGCATGCGCAGAGGCTGCGGCGCGGCGCGGGAACTCCTCAGCGTTTCCTCGGACGGCTCCATCGAGGCCTGCGATTGCATCGACCGCAAAGGCCCGCTGGCCGGCCTCGGTCTGGTGCGGATCGGCGAGCTCGATTCGCTCCGGCAGGCCGAAGAGAGCGAAAAGGCGCGCCTGATTCGCTCCCGCGACGTCGCCCTCGGCGAGTGTGCCGAATGCGCCTGGCTGTCATTGTGCGGCGGCGGCTGCCTGGCCTACGTCGGTTCGCTCCACGGAAAGCCGCCCGCCCAGTGCGCTCTGGCGAAAAACGCCTTCCCGCGCATCGCCCAATCCATCGCCTCATCCTCCGCGCTCAGGAGGTATTGGGACAGCGTTTTCAACACCCGCCCCCTCTCTGTCCTTGCGGCCTCGGGCGGCGCATAGCGCTACGCTCGCGGGGCGCGACGTTCTGCGACGCATGGGCACGCGCCACTCTTGCGGCGGCGGGTAGCGCTATGCTCGCGCGGCGCAGGCGGGCGGTCGAGACACCGCTCGCCCCCGGCCGAAGAAGAGGATACTCTATCGGCGTTCATCAGCCTTCCCCGGCGGCCTTGAGCCGGGGATCTCCGGCTTCCGGAGATATGTTGCGGGCCCGCCGGGCCTACTTCTTCCCGGCCAACTCGCGGAGATAGCCCACCACGGATTGAATCTGGCCGGGGTTGAGCCTCGCCCCGTAGGTAGGCATCTTGCCTTTTCCTTTTGCGATCATGTCGGCGAGCTGCGCGTCGGTCATCTTCTGGACGTCGGCGGAGCGCAGGTCCTGAAGCTTGAAGCTACGCCCCATGGCGGTCTGGCCCGAGCCATCCGGGCCGTGGCAGCCGGCGCAATTCCGCTTAAACAGCGCCTCTCCGGTTTCCGCGCCCTGCCCGAACAATGCGGGGCTCGCCACCAGCGCCATCGACGCCAGTGCCGCCAGAACGGCTTTCTTCGCGAATCGAGTTGAGAAGACCATCACATCCCCTTTCGGTAACAGTATAGCGATTGTCGAGCCCCGCCTCGGATAGCCATGGCGGCCGGCGGCTTCCGCGCCATTTTGGCGCCGGCGCCACCCCGCTCCGCAACCCGGCATCTCCCGCCGCCTCAAGCGGACGACACATTCGTCCACCGGATCGGACAACTCGAATGCTCCCGGCCATCGGGAATCGGCCCGTCCGGTAAGGGCCTGCGGCTGCGGGCCGCCTCCGGACGGGGAGGGGAACTCCGCAGCCTCGGAATTCGAAGCACTTGTCGAACCGCACGATGCGCCCCGAGTCGCTGTGCCCCGCAACCGTGCTGCTTCTGTGCCCAGGTTCCGCCAGGGGCTGGTCGCCGCGACCATTGGCGCCGTGAAGTGCGAGCGGCTGGTCAGGCTCGGCAGACCGGCCGCGAGGCGCTCGCGAAGCAAGCGCCACGGCCGGCCGGGCCGGTCCGGGTGATGAAGATGGGGTGCCCGCGGGCTGGAGATTAGCCTCTAGCGGACGAGGACCGGCCCAGGAAAAGAGATGGGGTGTCCGAGAAGCCGCTTGAAAACACGGCGGTTCCCGGTTCTCGCTGGCCCGGAAGAGGCAGAAATGGCCCCATTCCTGGGCCGCCCGAGCCGCTCCCGGCAGCAGAGGACGAAACAAAGCCCCAAGATCGGTTTTTGGGAGTACAATCGTTGGAGACCAGGAAGCGGAAACGCGAATCCTGGCTAGAACCAAGGAGGCCACCCAGACGGCTGTATGGAACTACCCGCTCGCATCATCAACGTCTTCTCAACTCGCAGTGAACGCCGCCTCAGCGTCATTTTGGCGCTGGTCGCAGTGATGTTCATTGCTTTTTCCGCACCAAGCCTTTACGCCCAAGGTTACGGAACCATCAACGGAACGGTCACCGATCCGTCCGGCGCTTCGGTGGCGTCTGCCACCGTCAAAGCGATCCAAGTCCAGACGGGCCGGGAGACTATCGTCACAGCCGGCAGGGATGGGGAATTCGTGTTCCCGACTCTGCCGCCATCCGTCTATTCGCTGTCGGTGTCTGCACCGGGTTTTCAGTCCTATACCCAGACCGACATCGTACTTCAAGCCGATCAGAAGCTGACCGCCAATGTCAGACTGCAAGTTGGCAAGGCGACAGAGACCGTCACCGTGACGGCCGAAGTGCCGCTCGTGGACACCACGTCCGGCACTCTGTCTCAGGTCATCGACGAGCGCCGCGTCGTCGATCTCCCGCTGAACGGCAGAAACGCAGCCACGCTGATCATGCTCGTTGCCGGCGTTGGCGACGCCACCAACGAGGGCAACGGGGTCAACCAGGGTAACGGCAAGACGTTTCCCGCCATGGTTGTCACCAGCGCGAACGGAACGCTGCCGAACCAGTCGAACTATCTCCTGAACGGCGGCAACAACGTCGATGAAATGACGAACGGCAATGCGCCGTTCCCGTTCCCCGACGCCGTACAGGAATTCAGCGTTCAAACCAGCAGCTACGACGCCGCGTACGGCCAGAGCGCCGGCGGGGTGGTCAACATCATCACCAAGTCCGGCAGCACCAGTTTTCATGGCGACGCGTTTGAGTTCATACGCAACGGCTACTTCAACGCCAGGAATTTCTTCGCTACCGCGCCGGACGCCATGCACCGCAATCAGTTTGGCGGCACGATCGGCGGGCCGGCCATCATCCCGAACATTTCCAAAGGACAGAGCACCCAGTTCTTCTTCGGCTATCAGAACACGATTATTCACCAGGCGTCGAACTCCGCGACCGTGACGGTCCCAACCCTTGCCGAAGAAGGACTCGCCGGCCAACCCTATGCCGATTTTGGAAATCTGTGCGCCGCCGGCTTCAATTCAAGCGGCATCTGCAAGACCGCCAGCCAGCAGATTACCAATCCATTCACCAACGTGGCGTATCCGCTCAACCGGATCCCTTCCAGCGCCTTCGACCCAGCGTCCGTGGCCTTCGAAAAGGAGTTTCCGACGTTCTCCGGCACGGAAGCGGCCGGGAAGATCGGAGGCCCGGTCAGTTACGTACAGCCCACGGTCAACAACTTCTACGAGTACATCGCCCGAATCGATCACCAATTCGGCACCACCGATCACCTCTTCGGCCACTACTATCACGATTGGTTCAGCCAGCCGGCCGTTTACGATCCCGCCATGCTGGCCAGCTACAGGTCGTATTTCAATACCCGCTACCAGAGCGCGCTGATTGGCGAGACCCACATCTTCACGAGTCACCTGATGAATAACATGGTTCTCAACTGGCAGCGTATGGTCGCCCTCCGTGGCGGACCTCCCGGAAGCCCCAACATCACCTCGTTCGGAGTGACGAACCTGTGGCAGCCGAACACCGGCCCCTATATGGCCTCATCGGTCAGCGGCTATTTCGGCGCCGCGTCCTCCGCGTTTGCAGGCTGGTTTCGCAACAACTACACCTTGAACGACGACCTGCACTGGGTCGTAGGCGACCACAACATCGCATTCGGCGGGCACATTGAGCTGAGCCGATTCGACGTGACCAACGACTATCAATCGTACGGCAGCTTCGCCTTCGCTGCGGTGACCAACAAGATCGGCAGCACCACGTACAACTATCCCAATGCGGCGGCGAACTTCCAGATGGGCTTCATGAGCAATTTCCAGCAGGGGAACTTCGAGCAGCTCAACGATAAGAACCACTTCCCCGGCCTCTATGTCCAGGACAGTTGGAAGGTGAATCGCCGGCTGCAACTTAACTATGGCGTGCGCTGGGAACAGTTCGCCCCATGGCACTTCGGGAACGGACAGTTGCAGGAATTCAGCCCCACCGCCTACGCGTCGAACATCGGTACGAACAGTTTCGGTACCCTGCCTGCGGGCCTGCTGCTCAGCGGCGACCCCGGCATCGTTCCCGACGGCGCCAAAGTTAAGAACCTGCAGTTCATGCCTCGTTTCGGCTTTGCCTATGACGTGTCCGGCGATGCCAAGACGGTGGTGCGCGGCGGCGCAGGCATGTTCTATCAGGACCGCCTTCCCGGCTTCTTCAACCTCAACCAGGCCGGCAATGTGCCCAATACCATCGCCGTCTCGATCAACAACCCGGGGATGGCCGGATCTGTGGCGGGCGCGAACCCCGGAGGGCCATTCAGCAACCCGTATTGCATAGGCGGCTGCGGTGTCAACGGAACACCCTATGCCAGTACCAATCCGTTCCCCTTCACGCTGCCGTTCCCGTACGGCAAGACATTCCCGAACGGGATCCTCGTGGATGAGTACGATCCGTCCGGCAACTTCTCCGTGCCGGTGACCTATGCCTTCAACCTGACCTTCGAACATCAGCTATCCGCCGGTTGGGCGACGCGGCTTGCATATGTCGGTTCCAGGTCGCACAGTCAGTTCGTCAACCTGGAACTTAACCCCTCGGTGAACAACGGCTCCGGACTGAGCACGAACGCCCGGCGTATCTATAATACGGCTCCCACGGTTGGACCGTGCACAACCAGTACCGTCGGCTGCCTGTCAAACTACGCCCAGATCGTCGACGCGTCCATGACCGGCAATGCCAAGTACGACTCGCTCCAGGCCACTGTGGAGAAGCGGATGTCCCGTGGCCTGTCGTTCTTGGCTAACTTCACTTGGGGAAGAGCCTTCGACGACATGCCGCAAGCGACCAGAGTCTCGAATACCGAGGATCTGAATGCCGGCGAATCGTACGTGTATCCTCTGTATCCCCTGGGCCAGCCAGGGATTCCGGCCGCCGCGTACGTTTCCGACATCAAGGCCCTTGACCGCGGCGCATCGGACATCGATCACCCCATCCTGATCTCGATTTCCTATATGTACGAACTGCCCAAGATGCGGGACGGGAATCCGGTGGTCAAGTACATTGTGAACGGATGGAGCACCTCCGGACTGATCACGCACCGATCGGGAGATACTCTGACCGCATACATGGGGCAGGATATTTCTCTGACCGGTCTGACCCAGGATCGCGCAGTGGAAAACTTTGCCCTTCAGCCCTACGCCAGCGGCGCCAACGGTTTGAGCGATTGCCCTTCGGGCAAGGCCTGCGTCCCCTGGCTGAACCCTGCCGCTTTTTCGGTGCCCGTCAATACCGGCCCCGGAACCGGCTTCGGCAATGTGGTCAAGGGTACTCTCCGCGGTCCCGGCCAGACCGTCTGGCACGCCGCCCTCCTTCGCAGCTTCCCCATATTCGGGGAGAAGAGCCTGCAGTTCAGGGCCGAGTACTTCAACGTGCTCAACCACACCCTGCTCAACAACCCCGGTGTTTCGAATCCCGTTTCCAGCAGCACTTCCTTCGGGGCCATCACGGGAGGGGGCGACCCGCGCATTGCGCAATTCGCGCTCAAGTTCCTCTTCTGAGCGAATGCGTGTAGATCGTTGATGACGGCGGGACTCCGGTCAACCGGACCGGGGTCCTGCCCTTCCGCCCGCCCTTCCTTCCGCCCTTCCTTCCGCCCGCCCACCCACCAGCCCACCCGCCCACCCGCAGTTCTGCAACCTCTGTGAGCCGGCTGGATCGTATCCGTCAGACGAACCCCACCCTGGATGGCGAGCGGGTTT
>Ga0182017_10004640_pt1 | contig 10204 bp, 6 predicted proteins | sample 712E3DmetaG_FD_120492 | JGI IMG/M metagenome (GOLD analysis project Ga0182017, IMG submission 120492) | Permafrost microbial communities from Stordalen Mire, Sweden - 712E3D metaG | ecosystem: Environmental > Terrestrial > Soil > Wetlands > Permafrost | place: Sweden: Stordalen | collected... | reverse complement strand
TGGCGAGCGTGCTTCGTTGCGACAACTTCCGAGCCGTTCGGAAAACGTCGCCATTGCGGACAGGCGCGTTGACATCGGTGAGGCGGTGCAATGGGCGGAAGATCATCTGTTCGACCGCAACTCGGTCGTGCTGGAATGCCAGTTGTGGCAACAGGCATTGGAACGGGCACGCGGCGAAAGTTTTACGCTGGATGAACTCAAGGAATTCACTCGCCAGCGCAATTACATCCACAGTCCTGAACGTCCCAATGAAGTGACGTTGCGCGAAGTGTTGTTGCGCGAGCTGGAAATTGTCCAGAGCGTCAAGGATGGTGTTGGGGCTTGCCGCCCATTCGTTGAGAATCCGCAGCCGGTGAATCCGAAATTAGATGACGAACAACGCCAGGCTCTGGACGCATTGCTGCGTTCAACCAACACCGTGTCGCTTTTTCGAGGCGGTGCCGGCACGGGCAAAAGTTTTGTCCTGCGCGAGATGGTTGAACAAATCCGGCAAACAGACCGGCGTGTCATTGTCCTCGCGCCGCAGCGTCAGCAGGTCGTGGACATGGAAAACACGGGTTTCCCGTCGCCAACGACGATTGCCAGTTTTCTGCACAAGGGCGAACTGGCCGCTGGCGCGGTAGTGTTTGTGGATGAGGCCGGCCAAATCGGTGGCCGCCAGATGCACCAGTTGTTGCAACTGGCACGCGAGCGGAATGCGCGGGTCATTCTTTCGGGTGATACGCGACAGCATGGCGCGGTCGAAGCCTCCGATGCGCTGCTGGCCATTGAGCAGTATTCCGGCATCAAGCCGGTTGAATTGCACACCATCCGACGGCAAGACCCGGCGCTGGCCCGCAATCAAAATGAACGGGCGCGCATCAAGCAGTATCGCAAAGCCGTCGAAGCGGCGGCGACGGGCAAGATGGTCGAATCATTCAAGCGGCTCGACCGGATGGGCGCAATTGTTGCCTGCGGTTTGGGTGAACAGGCCGACAAGCTGGCCGATGAATATCTCCGGCTGGCAGAGCAAAAATCGTCCGCCGTGGTCGTGTCGCAGACTTGGGCTGAAGTCCACCGCGTCAACTCGCGCGTGCGCGATGCGCTAAAATCCAAGGGATTGCTCGGCGCAAATGATGTCACCGTTCAAGTGCTGGAAAAATCTGACCTGACGAATGCCCAAAAGCGCGATAAGCGTTTTTATCCAAAAGACGGTGTGATTGTGTTCAATCAAAAGGTGCGTCAGGCCGCTCCCGGAGCGAGCGGAAAATTATTGGGCATCGTAAAAATTGGCGTCCTGGTCGAGGTGGATGGCAAATGCGTCACCGTCGCCAACAAGCTGCTCGACAAAATCACCGTCTGCCTTCCGCGCGAAATCCCGATTGCGGTGGGCGAGCGGCTGCACCTCAAGGCCAATCGCACCCTGGCTGCCGGTGGGCGGACCTCCAACGGGGAACTGGTCACGGTCAAAACCGTCCGCACCGATGGCGGAATTGAACTGGGCGACGGCCGGATTTTGGGAAAAGATTTTCGGGAGTTCCTCCCCGGCTACGCGGTCACGTCTTATGGTTCCCAAGGCAAGACCGTGGATCACGTTCTCTTTTCAGACTCCACCATCAAGGCGGCGACCAATGCACAGCAATGGTATGTCACCATTTCACGCGGCCGGCGCGGCATTCGCATTTTCACGCCGGATAAAATTCAACTGCGTGAAAACCTGGTTCGCTCCGGCCACAGGCCGCTGGCATTGGAACTGGCGCACGGTATTCGTCCGCGCCATGCCAACCGGCTTTGGGACCGGCTGCATGGTTATCTCCTCCGTTTCGGCCATCGGGCTGCCGACACCTTTTGCCTCCTGAAAAAAAACCGCAGTCATAAACACCAACAAAAACATGAACACAAAATCACCCGAATGTTACACCACTGAGCCGCAAGCAAGTTGCCTGCGCATTGAAATGCAGACGGGCCGCATCTATCTGCTACCGTTGGATCAATTCGCGTTTGCTGAAATGGACAGCGACGGCAAGGAGCAACTGCTCCGTTTGTCATTCGCAACACATGAAATCATGGTTCGCGGCCACGCGCTCCGCCGGATTGAAACCGCCCTGCACCGGCTGGAATTGTCATTCATCACGCCGTTGCCGGCGAAATATCATGCGCTGGTGGCCGAAGGCCAACCCCGGATTCGGGAAATTGTGGTCACGGAAATAAAACCTGGCGGCGAACAGAGTCAGCTTAATTAACGCTCACAGGTTTAGAAATTTCGTGTGAAATCACGAAATTATTGGCTCGTAGCTTTGGCCTTTAACTTCAAACTGCCCATTCAGTCGAGGTCAATCGAATCGAAAACCGTACCCCCAGCGACCAGAGGTACGGCCTCTGGACACTCATAGTTTAAATTCACAGTAAATAATTTCACGATGCGCCTTTAAATATCCTTGTTGATTCGATAGACTGGCAGACGGATCAAACGGTTATTTACATTTACGAGGAATCATGTGCACGGCACAGACAGGCGGTGGGGCTGCAACCCATAGTGGTACAGAATACCAGAACCGGGTCGCTGCATGGTTTGCCGTGCGCATACTCGCTGAAACTGCATCCACAGTCCCTTTCGACTATCCGTCTACCACTACCATCGATTTTTTGCGATGTGAAACGTTAGAGCCGGTTGATGATTCGTTGATTGGGGTATCCACGACAGGCCATATTTTCCTTCAAGCGAAGCATCGCATATCCTTGGGAACCACGCTTGATTCAGAATTGGCAAGTGTAATGGATCAATTTGTTCGCCAATTCCATGCTCACCCCGCCATCGATCAAACTGCACTATGGAAGAGGCCATTAGATAAAAACTTGGACCGGCTAATTCTGGCCACTACGAGTCGTTCATCTGCTGCCATCCGCCAAGTAATCCCCACGATATTGGGCAGAATTCGCAGTTTGTCACCCCAGCAGCGGCTTGATACCGCTGCGGTGAACGAGGATGAGCAAGAAGCACTCAAGGTGCTAAAACAGCACACAAAAGCCTCTTGGAATGCCCTAAAAGGTGTTGATCCCACTGACGAAGAAATCACTCAATTGCTGTCACTTATTCGGGTGCTAACACTTGACGTTGACCCGGCGGAAACCCACGAACGAGAAGCCAAAGATTTGTTGCGGCAATCAGTTCTAAAAACCCCTTCCGATACCGACACTGCATACAGCAGACTCGTTGCCGCTTGCGCAACCTTTGCCGCAAACCGAACGGGCGCAAACCGCGCTGAATTACAAGCAATCTTAGTAAATGCTGGGATTGATATTGAGGGGGTCAATAGTTTTCAAGCCGACATTCAAAAATTACAAGAAGCGTCGGTAACAAACCTCCAGGCTCTTTCTGGTCTTTCAGAAGTCCGATTGTCTCCCACTGCGGTTCTCAAAATCGCAAGAGATTCAACGTCTGCACTAAAGGAAGCAGTTGAACGGGAGTCATTAGTAGTCGTCGGGCAACCCGGCGCAGGGAAAACGGGTGCGCTTTACGATTTGGCCAATGGGCTTGCTGCAATTGGAGACGTGCTTGTTTTTGGTGTCGATCATTTTGAAGCCAAAAGTTTGGCCTCTTTGAGGATTGAACTTGGCTGCACCCACGATGTCCTACAAGTGCTTGGCAATTGGCCGGGTTTGCGACCCGGCTTTCTAATTATTGATGCTTTGGATGCCGCACGAACGGATTTAGGGGCTAAAACATTTAGGGAATTGATTGCGGCTGTTTTAGCCTTGAACGGACGCTGGCGCGTCATTCCCTCAATTCGCAAATATGATCTTCGCCATAGCAGTGAGTTAAAGTCCCTGTTCGTTGGCGCTCCCCACTCGACTTTTCACGATCCTGAATTTGGCCGGGTTAAACACATCGAGATACCCGTTCTGTCCGACGCGGAACTAACTGAAGTGGGCCGCCAATCTCCAGAACTTGGCGGAATTGTGGCCGGAGCCAGCCCTGCGTTAAAGCAATTGTTGAGAATTCCATTCAACTTGAGGCTATGTGCGGAAATGCTTGGTGCTGGAGCTGCGGCAACAGCGATTTCTCCGGTCAAAACCCAAATCGACCTGCTTAATCTCTATTGGCGGGAGCGCGTGTTGCGCTCTGACCAACAGGGAGATGCACGCGAATCTGTATTACGTACTGCAACAAGCAAAATGGTTGAAGGCAGGACATTACGTATACCTCGATCCGTTGTGGCCGCTGATCCATCTGCAAGCACACCTTTGCACCAAATTTTGAGTTCACAGCTTTTAATCGAGTGGCAGCAATCCCCTCGGTCTGCGGCAGATCGGTACATTTTAGCTTACTCGCACCATATTTTATACGATTACGCGATCTCAAGGCTCCTTTTGCGGGGACCTCTAAGCGACGTGCTGTCGTGGTTGGAGACCCAACCTGATCTGATGCTCGCCATCCGTCCCAGCCTGATGTTTCATTATCAACACCTGTGGACCCTGGAAGAAACTCGCGATAGTTTTTGGGAATACGTCTTCTCGTTTTTTAAATCAAACACTCTTCCCGACATAGGCAAAATAATCGGGCCGCTGGTCGCGGCGCAGCTCAGTAGCGATATTCAGGATTTCCAACCACTCATAAATGCCATGCGGGATAATAATTCCCCAAACCATGAAGCGAGCAAGGAAGCTTTCCGGCATTTGCTAGGGGCTGCTCATTCCGAAAATTCAACGGGGGCAAAGCCTTTAGTCGGTGAAAATGCGCCCCCCTGGGCCGAACTTCTGAAAGAAGTTGCAAGCATATGAAAGAATGGTCCGCCTACCCAATTCGATTTCTGTTGGCTTCCCTCTGCGAGCGTCCAGAGCTTCTGCCAGCCGGACAGAAGGCGGCAGCCGGTGAAGTCGCCAGGAGAATATTTGAATTTGCAATATCCCGTAACCCGCGCGATGGAAATTTACTTAGAACCGGAATCGAGACCGTCTGCCGGACATACGATTCCGACCCTCCGGCTTCGAGTGCGTTGCTGTCTTCCCTCTTAACAAAGGAATCTCTCGCAACACAGGGGCATGAAGATTTGCCGGTTCTTGCGCGGGAAGCCGAACGCCTAATATCGGTTGCACCTGATTTTGTCCGTTCAATTTATCGAGCAGGTTTTAGCCATGAGGAAACTCGAACCGATCAAACCGCAATGGGAGCCGGGCGGATAATGCCTTTGACCAGCAACCGTCGGCAGGACTACACGCATGGATTGTGGCAATTGGGCGAAACCTATCCGAAGTTTTTGCGACGAGCTCCGGAGCAAGCTATCGGCGCCCTAAACGATGTTCTCGCCGCTCACAACAGCTATTCCGATAACCACCCATTGCAAAACGAAGTGTTTGAATTCTTGGGTTTTCCTGCTCAGTTCCAACCTGATGGCAGTTACATATGGGATTCAACAATGCATCGCCATGAAGCACATTTGAAAATGCTGGACGCTCTTGAGGAAGAGTTGCACCGCGCAGCGCACGACCCTCAATCGCCGGGAGCAGACGATAGGATTTTGTCGTTGATAGCCCAAAAATGCAATTTGGCCTCCGTGTGGAGACAGGTATTGCATTTTGGTATCCGAAATCCAGAAGCTGTTGGTAAACGCTTTGTTGCCCTAGCTAGTTCTTTGCCAGTGCTTAAAGGGGTAGATACCTCCAGTCTGGCGGGTAACCTGATTACAGGCATTTACCCCACGCTCTCACCGGATGAGCGCGCGCGTATAGAAACCGCAATTCTGTCCATTCCTGATGCCAGCAGTCCAACGCAACGTGAGGGCGCACTGCGAATCCGCAATAGATTGCTTGGCTGTATTCCTCAGTCTCTTGCGGCTACTGAAGGCGCTCGCTCCGTAATTGCTGAGTTGCAACAGGCTGGTGGCCCTCCCCCTAATATCCCTCCATTCCAAATCCAGTCCTCATTCGAGGCATATACCGAATCTCGTTTTCTCGCTGACCGTGGCGTTGCAGTGGAAGCCGAGGCAAATCGTAAGATTAGCACGGCAGCGAAACCCCTCGAAGATTTTGCAAAATCATTTTCTGAGAATGTGTCTGCCGAGACGCTTCAGGCCAATATTGGCCATGCCAGGAATCTACAATCTATTTTGATTCAGGCACCCAGAGAAGAAGCGCATGAGCTACAGATCGAAATTGGTCTAAATCATCTGGTAACGTTCTGCAAATACGCGGCAAAGTGCCGGACGTTGGACTGCAACACTGAGGATGGGCGATTTGTGGTAGAAGTCCTAATGGCGGCCAGCGAGCACTCAAGCCCCGTTTACAATCCAAAGTGGGCAGCGGATTTCGACGATCATGCAACCTGGAGTTCTGCCCCACGCATTGACGCTGCTGAGGGCCTCATTGTTCTAGCATCACGAGTGGACAGCACCAGTCCCACTATACTCAGGCAAGTTGAGAGATTGTCAAAGGACCCCGTTCCCGCAGTTCGGCTGCATATTTCGGATTTCTTAAATCATCTCCGCAATACCGCGCCGGACGAAGCAAAAAAAATCATTGGTGAAATGGCTGCAACTGATCCTAGCAGCAGCGTTGTCGAGAGCCTTTTAGTCAGGCAGATTTATCCGCTAGTCCATTTTGACCGTGAAGAAGCCCGGCGACTTGTGACGATTATTTTCAACCGCACGGACCTGAAAGGTGAAGCAGCGGCAAAAGTCCGAATGGACTGCGTGGGCCTCTTTCAAGATTTATATTTACTAGACGAAGTTAATCCAAGAGGCAATTTAATCGACAAATTTGCCGATGACGTTTTGGAGTATACGGCTGAAAATGGAATGATTGTCTCACGAATACGAGATGTTCTTGTTGCAGGTCCAATCCAACCAATTGACCTAATCGCCGAAAGGGTAAGGTTGCGTTCCTTTGCGTTACTCGCGGCAATCGTACGTTCCGCTCAAAATGCCTTTGTTGCCTTGAAGTCCAAAAATTCCGGGGCTTCGGAGTGGACAAGTGAGGATAAAGCCAAAGCCACTTCCATTGCCCAAATAGTTGATAATATATCATCTCAGTTGTTTTTCGCTTCCGGGTCGTTCGAGTCTAATAGCAAGAATCCTGAAGATGTCGTGTCAGTTGAGCAAAAGCAGCGATTTTTAAGAGAGTCATCGGACCTTATAGATTTGCTGTGTTCCGATCCACATCCAAGCACAGTCCACCACATGGTGCAGATGTTTAAGGCGCTGTTGAATATCTCGCCGAAGGAAGTGTTCCTAAAAATTGGTCAGGTTGTAGCTGCCGGGCAGCGCGGCGGTTACCAATTTGAATCTCTCGCTATTGGCGAAATTGTAGATGTCGTCAACAAGGTGCTGGCAGATTTCCGTCCACTTCTTCAAACTGATGAAAAGGTGCGAGAAAGCATGATTTTAATCCTTAATGTTTTCGTGAGAGCTGGCTGGCCACAAGCCCTCCAACTCACCTACCACCTCGATGAAGTATTTCGATAATGTTTCATACATATGCATCCCGAAATTGAAATCCTCGCGCCAGGGAATTTGAGTTCAGACGAGTTTCAAACTTGTTTGGCTTTGCTGGAACAAGGCAACGCTGTCGATGTTGAATACGCTCGAAAAGAATTACCACGTGCCGTCTGCATCGCCCTCCGTCGTGACGCGGGTGAGATCGTCGCACTTGGTGCTGTTAAACGCATACGACCCAATTATGCAGCCGATAAAGCGGACAGAGCCGGTTTCCAATTCGATTCGAATATCCATGAAGTTGGTTATATCGTCGTCCGTGAGTCTCATCGGGATAAAAAATTATCCCGTCCTATTTTGGAGGCTCTTTTGGCGAGTTTCGATTCAAGACCTCTTTTCGCCACTACGTTTAATGAACGCATGATGACTTCTTTGGGTCGCTGTGGGTTCGAAAAAAAAGGCAAGAAGTGGCAGAACCCTAAAGGTGATTGGCTGTCCTTATGGATCATGACGACGCTAGCAAAGTCCGTGGACGCCTCGCAGCCAACGCCCGCAGCGTAAATCCCCCGCCCGTTTTCAAACGGCCCTACGCTGGCCTCGATTTCAAGCACAGGGTAATAGGGCCGACCACCAGCCTGTGAAGCGAAGCACAAAAGTGCGTTGGTCACGGCGATAATCAGTGGAATTTTAGACAACGGCAAAATCTTTTGTGTCTTTGACTGCCAGCAAAACTGCCAGCAGCGGAGTTTCAACGGAGTAGTGCCGGAGTAATTCTGGAGTTTCAGATGGTTAATTCCAAGTCTTGACTGAAGCGAGAAAACCTGCGAAACTCTCAATGTTAGCAGCGTATTTTCTGTAATTTGCGTTCTAGCTGGGGTTTGGGATATGAAGGTTCAGCAAGTCAAAACTAGCTGTGCCTGCCCGATTCCGACCCTCGCCTCCAATGCCAACTGCGTGTGCAGCATCGGTTTAGGAGCAAGGGAGTCCGCAACGGACACCAAAACGGACACCAATTTTCCAATCCGTAGGAAACCAGAATAGTCCGGCGTAATCCGCCCGCTATCGGCTACCTGTTCGGATTCGGCCTCGTTTATTCTCGCGGTTGCGTGAAAACTATGAAAACACGTTACCGTCTCATCTGCCGTGGAATCCGTGGCGGAGCCTACTACTGCGTGGACACCAAGACCGGCAAACGCACCAGTCTCGGCACCACCAATGCAGACGATGCCCGGCAGGTCATCGAAGCCAAAAATAATTCCGAACGCCAGCCGGTGTTGAATCTCCAGATTGCCAAAGCGTATCTGGCGGGCAGCGACAACGGCATCACCACGCGGACGTGGCGGCACGCCATTGAAGCATTGACCAACACCAAACAGGGAGCCAACCAACACCGCTGGAAAACTGCCGCCAAGGACAAGGCGTTTATCACATTGCTGCCGCAGGTCATCATTGAAACCAAAGGTGAAACGATCCTGAAGGTTCTGCAAATGGGAACGGTTTCTACCAATGTCTATCTGCGACGGCTTCACAATTTCTGTGTGGACATGAATTGGCTGCCGTGGCCGCTCGTGCCGAAACGCCAGTGGCCCGCCGTCGAGTTCAAAGAGAAGCGCGGCATTACGCTGGCCGAACATCTGGCCATCGTCGCCCGCGAACAAAATCCCGAACGCAAGGCGTTCTACAAACTCGCGTGGCACTTGGGCGCATCGCAATCCGATCTGGCCGGCCTGAACGCCGAGGATGTTGATTGGGAACACCACGTCATTAGCTATGCGCGCCGCAAGACCGGCTCGATTGCCATCATGCGCATGGATGAAGACATGGAGGAAATCTTGCGCGACCTGCCGGGAAATGGGCCACTGTTTCCGTATCTGCGAACCGTCCGTTCGGGCGACCGCGCCACGGAGTTCAAACAACGCTGCGATGGACTTGGCATCAAGGGCGTCTCGTTGCACAGCTACCGCTACGCTTGGGCGGAACGGGCAAAGACGGCGGGCTATCCCGAACGGTATGCCCAGGTGAATCTTGGCCATAACAGCCGGGCGATGGCACGGGCGTATTCGCGCAAAGCTCCGGTGGAAATGCCGTCGTTGAGCGAATACGAACGGCAGCAGAAGGCCATCATTGGAAACCGGAACCCCGAACCAGCGGCGAAAGCCGTTGCCGCATAAGGAGGACATCATGCAACCTTGGCAAATTAAAGCACTGGAACTGGAAGCGTCAGGATTGAAACACCTTGATGGATTCATTCACGAACATGCCCTTGGCTTTTTTATTGGGGCCATCTATCTCTTGCTGGCTTTGCTGGCGTGGGTATTGAGTGGGGCATTGCGACGTAAAGGTGGGAAATCCGCGCTTCATGTCCGGCCCGGCCTGTTCATTCATCTGCCGGGACCGCCACCACCGGACACGTTCAACCCGTTTCCGCCGCCGCACCATTCGGCGCATTGCGATTACGATGATGATTGGGAATGACCACTGGCGATGCAGATTGCGCGCCGTATAATGGAAGCGCGAGGCACGCCGCTGATTCAGGAATGACGGTCACGGGAATTATTTCCGTTGGTTGTGGATACGGAACCTTTGAGCGTCCGGCTTTTTGCGGCGCGCTCGTTCTTGTCCTTGACCTTTAGCCGGATGATTTCGGTTGCCTTGTTCATCCATCTGGCGTCACCTTTCTTTTGCTCAATCTCGGTCGTCAGAAAAAACTTCACGGCTCCTGGCGGTGGATTGCCCAGCGGCTTGAGCTGGCCGGCAGTGACCAGAATGGGAATGTGGTCTGGTTCAAAACCGAG
>Ga0182017_10004639_pt1 | contig 10205 bp, 7 predicted proteins | sample 712E3DmetaG_FD_120492 | JGI IMG/M metagenome (GOLD analysis project Ga0182017, IMG submission 120492) | Permafrost microbial communities from Stordalen Mire, Sweden - 712E3D metaG | ecosystem: Environmental > Terrestrial > Soil > Wetlands > Permafrost | place: Sweden: Stordalen | collected... | reverse complement strand
GTCCCCGCGAAGCTCGAACAGACCATGGGCCTGGGCAAGAACAGTTGGCCGCTCTCCGCCATCCGCCAACTGGCCGACGCGTTTCTGGCAACAGCCGACGGCCGCAAGAAGAGTCCGGCCTACGAGATCCGCTGGCTGAACCTGTGCGGCTTCTGCCTGCGCCCCGGCTTCGGATACCCGGGCGACGATTTCCGCATCGAGCAGGCGCGGCGCATTTATGCCTCGGGGCTGGTGTTCTCGAACCAGGTGCAGAACGAATCGGAATGGTGGATCTTCTGGGGCCGGGTGGCCGGCGGGCTGAATCGCAACCAGCAGATCGACGTGTATCAGCGGCTGTCGGCGACGCTGGCGCCGCACGGCGGAAAGAAACAGCGGGTGAATCCGAGCCTGCTGCGGGAGATGTGGCGCGCGGCGGCGAGTCTGGAGCTGCTGCCGCTCCAGACCAAGACGGAGATGGGCGACCGGCTGGCGCGGGCGGTGAAATCGGGCGAATTTGGCGACACCGAGCTGTGGTGCCTGACGCGAATCGGGGCGCGTGAGCTGTTCTACGGGCCGGCGAACCAGGTATCGCCGCCGGCGTCCGCAGCGCGCTGGGTGGAGGCGCTGCTGCCGGTGACGCGCGCGGCGGATGCCTTGACCGCGATTGCCCGCCGCACCGGGGATCCCACGCGCGACCTCTCGCCGGTCGTCGTCGAGCAGGTGCGCCGCGCCGTCTCCGGCAAGCCAGACGCCGCCCGGCTGCTGGCGGTGCTCGAAGGGGAGGAGGAGCTGGATTCCGGGACGCTCGACCGCATGTTCGGCGAGGAACTGCCGTCGGGCCTGGTGTTCGGCGAGCCGGAATGAACGAGCTGGAACTTCTGCGGCGCATCCGGCGCAAGACGCCCGTGCCCGGTCCCGGAGTTGTGCTGGGCATCGGGGACGACTGCGCGATCTTCCGTTCCGAGGGCGCGCTAGAGGACCTGCTGTTCACCACCGACATGATGATCGAGAACGTTCACTTCCGCCGCGAAATGCACTCGGCGGATTCGGTGGGATGGAAGGCGCTGGCGCGCGGGTTGAGCGATATCGCGGCGATGGGTGGCGAGCCGCGCTTCTGCCTGCTGTCGCTGGCCCTGGCCGAATGGGCGGACCAGCGTTGGATCGATGGGTTCTATCGGGGGTTCCTGCGGCTGGCGCGGCGCAGCGGAACCACTCTAGCCGGAGGCGACCTGGCGCGGGCGGAACGCACGGCGTGCGACGTGGCGGTATGCGGGTCTGTGCCGCCGGGAAAGGCGCTGCGGCGCGATGGCGCGCAATCGGGGGACGGCATCTACGTTTCCGGCCGGCTGGGGGGCGCGGCCCTGGGGCTCGAAACCCGGCAAGGCGCGGCTTGGAACAAGCACTGCCTTCCCAAACCGCGGCTCGAGTTCGGGCGGCTGCTGCGGGATCGCGCTACCGCCGCCATCGATTTGAGCGACGGCCTGTCGCTGGATCTCCACCGGTTGTGCCTGGCCTCGCGCGTCGCGGCCGTGCTGGACCAGAAGATCCCGCTTTTTCCCGGGGCGAGCCTGGAACAGGCGCTCCATGGAGGGGAGGACTACGAGCTGCTGTTCACGGCCCCGGCCGATGTGGAGGGCGCGGTCCGCATCGGCACGATAATCAAGGCCCGGCACGGCCGCGTGTACTTTCAGGGCAAGCCGCTTGCCCCGCTAGGATACGACCATTTCCGATGAAACGCCCGAGCCCCGTTCGCGTGCTTGAACTGATCGATGCGTTCCGCCGGTCCAAGACCATGTTCGCAGCGGTGGCGCTGGGCGTCTTCGATCGCGTGCCGGTGGATTGCGCCACGCTGGCGGGCGAACTTGGTGCCCATCCGGATGCGCTCGAGCGGCTGCTCGACGCCTGTGTGGGTCTGAAGCTGTTGCGCAAAGAGGGATTGGTGTACCGCAACCGGCCGGTGGCCGAAACCTACCTGCGCCGTTCCAGCCCGCACAGTATGACCGGCTACATCCTGTACTCGAACAGCGCGCTGTTTCGGATGTGGGCGAACCTGGAAGACGCCTTGCGCGAGGGCACTCCCCGCTGGGAGCAGACCTTCGGCGGCCGCGGCGCGCTGTTCGACCACTTCTTCAAGACCGACGAAGCGATGCGCGACTTCCTGCTGGGCATGAACGGCTTCGGCCAGCTCAGCTCGCCCGCAGTGGTGGCAGCCTTCGACCTGAGCCGGTTCCGCTGCCTGGTGGATCTCGGCGGCGCAACGGGCCACCTGGCGCTGGCCGCCTGCGAACGATATCCGGGCCTGCGTGGGGTGGTCTTCGACCTGCCGCGAGTGGCGGAGTTCACGCGTAGGATAAGGCTCCAGCCCTGTCCCGTCGAATTCGTCGCCGGCGACTTCTTCGAGGACCCGCTGCCCGAGGCAGACCTGTTCGCGGTAGGCCGCATCCTGCACGACTGGGGCGAGGAGAAGATCCGCCGCCTGCTGCGCAAGATCCACGAGCGGCTGCCGGAAGGCGGCGCGCTGCTCATCGCCGAGCGCCTGCTGGCCGAGGACAAAAGCGGCCCGGTGGCGGCGCACATGCAGTCCCTCAACATGCTGGTGGTCACCGAGGGCAAAGAGCGCACGCTGGGCGAATACCGGGCGCTGCTAGAGGATGCAGGCTTCCGCGAAGTCGAAGGGCGAGTCACCGGCGCGCCGCTGGATGCGGTGCTGGCGCGGTGCTGAGGAGAGCCGAGGGTGCGCGGCCGTATGGAGGGCGGACTTCTAGTCCGCGCGGGGCTTCAGACCCGCGGCGCGGCGGGGCTCAAGCCCCACGCGGGTTGAAACCCGCCCCCCACCGGGCGAACTCCGGTTGACGGCCAGCGGCAGGCTGCCTTAAGATTAAAACAGGTTCACGATCAGGAGGGGACTGTGAGAATTCTCGTTGTCGCTTGTGCAGTGCTTCTTTTCGCGGGTGTGGTCGCGCAGGCCCAGCCCGCGGTCTTCGCCAACGGCATGGTGAATGCCGCCAGCTCTGTTCCCGCGGGTTTGCCCAGCGGGGACATTGCGCAGGGCTCGATGTTTTCGATCTATGGCAGCAACATGGGGCCGGCAACCAGCCCGGCACTGAGCTGGCCGCTCCACGCTTCGCAGGGACTGGGCGGTGTCACCGTTCAGGTCACGGATTCCGGGGGCCAGATGCGCTACGCGATCCTGCTTTTTGTGGGCCCGGGCCAGATCAACGCGGTGCTGCCCTCGAACACCGCCGTCGGCCGGGCCACGCTGACGGTCACCTATAACGGAGGGACTAGCGCGTCCCAATCGTTTAACGTGGTCCCGCGCAGCGTCGGCCTGCTGGCCTGGAACCAGCAAGGCAGCGGGCCGGGGGTGATCCAGGTGTACCACGGCGCGAACTGGACGTTCAACGACATCACCAATTCGGCGATTCCCGGCGATGTCGGCGTGCTGTGGGGTACGGGACTGGGTCCGGTGACCTTCGACGAAACCCAGCCGCCGGTGCAGAGCGATCTGGGCGCGGGGGCCGAAGTCTGGGTCGGGGGCCAGAAGGTCTCCAACGTCCAATACCAGGGTCGCTCGACCGCGGCAGGCCAGGATCAGGTCAACTTCGTGATCCCGAACATCTCCGGCTGCTACGTTCCGGTGTTCGTGAAGATCGGCAACGTGGTGAGCAACACGGTCAGCATGGCGATCTCGGCCAATGCCGGGATGTGTACCGACGCACTGAGCTTCTCGGGGCTGGATCCGGCCTACGTGAAAGCGCACGGGCTGAAGCAAGGCTACGTGGGCGTGAACTGGACTACCAGCAAGCTGCCGTTCATCGGCGACCAGGTGTCCAACAACGCTTCAGGTTCGTTCTTCGGTTACGACTGGGCCCGGCTATTGCAGAGCCGCGGCCAGTTTGGCGTCTCGACCTATGGCTCATGCACGATCCTGCCCTTCCGGGGCGCCGGCCCTACCAACCCGGACCCCGCTCCCGATGCTTTGGACGCGGGCAATCTGACCCTGACCGGACCGGACAGCGTGGTGCGGCCGTTCGTTAGTTCCGCGAAGGGAAGCTATTCCATCTCAACGCTGCCGTTCACGACCAATCCCTCCGGCAACTTTACCGTGGCCGGGCAGGGCGGCGCCAACGTGGGGGCATTCTCCGCCAGTCTGACTCTGCCGCAAGCCTTTGTCTGGACCAACGTGGACGCCATCACCCAGGTGACGCGCGCCAATGGAGTGACCATCAACTGGACCGGCGGCGCCGGCGTGGTCAACATCTCGGGGTTCTCGATGACTGAGTCGCCGCAGCAGGCTGGGGCCATGTTCCTGTGCATCGAGCAGGCCTCCAAGGGAACCTTCACGGTCCCGCCCGCAGTGCTGTTGGCGCTGCCGGTATCGGCGAGTTCGAGTGGTTTTCCGGAGGGCAGCCTCACGGTGACGGACCAAGCCGCCTCGGTTCCCTTTAATCCCAACCCGCCGACGGGCTTGGATGTCGGCCGTTTTTCGGCCACCTTCGCCACTTTCAAGTCGCTGGGGTACAACTAGGGTCCGCTGCTAACCGCTTGCTGACGGTCGCGGTTCGGAACAGAGCCGCGACCGCCAGGGAGCGGGGCTTGATAAGATGGTGAACTTGGCCTCTCACATCTTATCGATAGTGCTTTTCGCGCCGCTGGCGGGTCTGCTGGTCCTGTTGCTGATCCCGTCTTCGAAGCCGAAGGCGATTAAACTTTGGGCCAACGCCTGGTCGCTGCTGTGCTGCCTGCCGTGCCTCTGGCTGGTCCTCAATTTCGACAGCGCGAAAGACTTCCAGTTCGTCGAGCGCGCGGACTGGATTCCCTCGATCGGCGCCTCGTACTCCCTGGCCATCGACGGCTACAGCCTGTTGCTGGTGGCGCTCACCGGCCTGCTGGGCTTCCTGGCGATTCTGTCGAGCTGGAACGCGATCGATACCCGGCTGAAGGAATACTACGCCAACTTCCTGTTCCTGCAAGCGTCGATGCTGGGCGTGTTCATGGCCCGGGATTTCCTGCTGTTCTTCGTGTTCTGGGAACTGGGGCTGGTGCCGATGTACTTCATCATCGCCATCTGGGGCGGGCCGCGGCGGGTTTACGCCGCGTTTAAGTTCCTGGTGTACACGTTCATCGGCTCGGTGGTGATGTTCCTGGGCATCCTGGCGCTCTATTTCCTGCACCAACGGGAATTCGGGAGCTACAGTTTCGCCATTCCCGAACTGCTGCGCACGACGGTTTCGGGCAGCCAGCAGTGGTGGATCTTCTGGGCGTTCTTCCTGGGGTTCGCGGTGAAGGTGCCCATGTGGCCGCTGCACACCTGGCTTCCCGACGCGCACACGGAGGCGCCCACGGCCGGCTCGGTGATCCTGGCCAGCGTGCTGCTGAAGATGGGAACCTACGGGTTCCTGCGCTTTTCGCTCCCGCTGCTTCCCAACGCCGCCAAGGACCCCGTGATCGTAAACGCGATGGCGCTGCTTTCGTTGGTGGCCATCGTCTACGGCGCGCTGGTCTGCCTGATGCAGAAGGACTGGAAGAAGCTGATCGCGTATTCCTCGGTCAGCCACCTGGGATTCTGCACGCTGGGCATCTTCGCGCTGAACCCGGCCGGGATCGCGGGCTCGATGCTCCAGCAGATCAACCACGGCATCTCGACCGGGATGCTGTTCCTGATTGTGGGCGTGGTCTACGAGCGGCGGCACACGCGCGAAATCTCCGAGTACGGCGGCCTGATCCGCGCTATGCCGGTGTTCACGATGGTCTTCTTCATCACCGCGCTCAGCTCGATGGGCATGCCCGCGCTGAACGGATTCATCGGCGAATTCTCGATCCTGCAAGGCGCTTACCAGATGTCGTTGAACTGGGCGATCTGGTGCGCGGTGGGAATCGCGCTGGGCGCGGCCTACCTGATCTGGCTGTTCCAGCGGACCATGCTGGGCGAGATTTCCGAGAAGAACGCGAAGCTTCCCGATCTCTCGCTGCGGGAGATCGCGGTGTTCGCACCGCTGCTCGTGTGCGCGTTCTGGATCGGCATCTACCCCAAGCCGTTCTTCCGGGTGCTGGAGCGGCCGGCGGCGCAGATCGTCGAGCGGGTGAGTCCCGGCTACTTTGCCGAGCGCGGCCTGGCGAACCCTATCGGCGCGACGCCGGCTTCAGCAGGCGCAGCGGCAGACGCGACAGGTAGGTAAGCCGCTCGATCAGCGGCACCGCGCGGCGCACGGTGCGGCCGTGGAAGACCAGGCTGCCTGCCACCAATAGCGGGTGCGGTATGGTGACGCAGCAGCGCGAGCAGACGTCGATCTCACCGGCGCGGCGCTGGGCGTGCAACCGCCGCATCCGCTGCATCTCATCGGAATTCCAGATGTCTCCGATAGACTGTGAGGCGAGCGTCCCCACGGGTTTCCCGTCCAGCATGTAACTCTGGCAGCAGGGATACACGTCGCCGTTGTGCTTCACGTACATCGGGCCGCGCCAAAGGTAGTGGCAGGGATGCTTCCAATCGGCCGGATCGTGGCCCGCGCCGGGGCGCATCAGGTTGGTTTCGTCCTCCTTGATGCGGACCTGGTCCACGCCCGGAACGGCGCGCCAGAAGCGCATGAAATCCTCCACCTCGCCGGCGTTGCCCTCCATGCGCACCATCTGCACCACCACCTGGATGCGGGCGCGGCGGTCGCGCTTCATGCGGCAGAAACGCACGAAGTTGTCGCGGACTTTTTCGAAGCGCGCGCCCTTGCGGTAGAACTCGAAGCTCTGCTTGGTGGCCCCGTCGAAGCTCAGGGTGATGCTTTCGAGCGGGCCGCCCAGGATGCGGTCCGCCATCTTCTCGTCGAGCAGGGTGCCATTGGTGGAGAGCAGCGTCGAGATGCGGTGGCGCGCGCAGTACTCGATGCGCTCGAAGATCTTGGGGTCCAGGAACGGCTCGCCCAGTCCGATGAGCATCATGTGTTCGGCGCTGCGGCCGGCCTCGCTCACCAGCCGGTCGAAGATCTCCGCCCGCATGTCTTCCTTGGGCTGCGGATGGGTCTCGCGCGGGCACATCGGGCAGTAGAGGTTGCACTTCGCCGTGGTCTCGACGATATACTCGACCGGCAGCGCGTTGAGCTTGGCGTGGCGCCGCAAGTAACCCCAGAGCAGCTTGGCCCGATTCCAGGCGCGCATGGTCCTTTCATTGTAGCGGCTCGCCATCCCGAGGCATCAGAATAGAGGGAATGGACGAGCGCGTGCGGCTGCTCAACTCCGAGCCGGTGCGATCCACCGCGCGCTACGTGCTCTATTGGATGCGCGCGAACCGCCGCGCCAGCCACAACCACGCGCTGGCCTTCGCCTCGCAACTGGCGAACGACCGGGGCCTGCCCCTGTTGTGCTACGAAAGCCTGGATGGGAACTCGAACGACCGGCTGTGCACCTTCGTGCTCGAAGGTATTCCCGAAAACGCCCGCAGGCTGCGCGCGCTCGGCGCCGGGTACGTGTTCTCTCTTTCCGACGCCCTGGCGCGGCTTGCGGCGGAGGCCGCCTGCGTGGTTACCGACGATTTCCCCACTCTGGCAGCGCCCACGGGGCTGACCGCAGCCTGCTACGGGGTCGATTCAAGTTGCATAGTGCCGATGAGCGAGATCGGCGGCAGGCAATACGCCGCCTACGCGATCCGCCCGAAGATCCGCAAGCTGCTGCCGCGACACCTGGCTCCGGTCTCGCCCGTCCAACTGCGGCGCAGCTTCCCGGACCGCCACTTCGAGTTTCAGACCGAGGTGGCGGAGGCGGACATCCCCGGGTTGGTGGCCTCCTGCGACATCGACCACAGCGTGCCTCCGTCGGTATCGTTCCACGGCGGTGCGGCGGCGGCCGAATCGAGGCTGGAACACTTCCTGGTTCACAATCTGCACCGCTACGCGCGGCATCGCAACGAGCCCGCAGCGCATGCCACCTCGGAAATGAGTCCCTATCTGCACTTCGGGCACATCTCGGCGCTTGAGGTGGCGCTCCGCGTCAAGGAGCATGCCCGCCGGCACAAACTGATCGCGGACGAATTCCTCGAGCAGTTGATCGTGCGCCGGGAACTGGCCTTCAATTTCGCCCACTATGCCGCGCGGCCGGATTCGCTCGCGGAGCTTCCGGAGTGGGCGAGAGGCACGCTCGCCAGGCACGCCGGGGACGAGCGCCCGGCCGTCTGGTCCCGCGACGACTTCGTTCAGGCGCGCACCCACGATGCGCTTTGGAACGCCACTCAGACGGAGATGCTCCGCCGCGGAGTCATCCACGGATACTACAGGATGTACTGGGGGAAGAAGATCGTGGAATGGTCGGCGAGTTGCGGCGAGGCGCTGGCAACCGCCATCCATATCCATGACCGCTTCGCGCTGGATGGCCGCGATCCCAACACCTATGCGAACATAATGTGGTGCTTCGGGCTGCACGACCGGCCCTGGCCGGAGCGGCCCGTGTTTGGCATGGTTCGAACGATGACGCGCGCGGGGTTGGAGCGCAAGACCGATGTGGAGGCCTATTTGCGCGAGGCGGGGACCGCATGAAGATCGCGATTACCGGAGCGAGCGGCTTCATCGGCCGGGCGCTCGCGGCGAGGCTGGTCGCCGCGGGTCACTCGGTTCTGCCGGTCAAACTGAGGCAGGGACCCATCATGCCGGTCTCGGACGCCGTGATTCACCTGGCCGGCGAGCCGGTGGCGCAGCGTTGGACAGCCGAGGCGAAGCGCAGAATCCTGCAGAGCCGCGCGGAGGGCACGCGCAAGGTGGTCGAAGCGCTGGGTCGGCTATCGCCGCGCCCGGCGACCCTGATCTCGGCCTCGGCCATCGGAGTTTATGGCGCGAGGGGCGAAAAGTTTCTGGCGGAGGATTCCGGGCCCGGCAGCGGGTTCCTGGCCGACGTGTGCGTGGTTTGGGAGCGGACCGCCGGGGTCGCGAACGCGCTCGGAATCCGCGTGGTGATCCTGCGCTTCGGACTGGTGTTGGGTCCCCGTGGCGTGCTGGGCCGGATGCTGCCGATTTTCAAGCTGGGTGCGGGCGGGCGGCTGGGTTCCGGCCGGCAATGGGTGTCCTGGATACACATCGACGACCTGACCGCGCTGATCGAGTTTGCCCTGGGCGCGAAGCGCCTCCGCGGACCGGTGAACGCCACGGCCCCCAACCCGGTGACCAACGCCGAGTTTACCCGGACACTGGCCTCAACGCTGCACCGCCCTGCGTTCGCCACCGTCCCGGAGTTCGCGCTGAAGCTGCTGTTCGGCGAAATGGCGAGCGTGCTGCTCGACAGCCAGCGCGTCCTGCCCAAGGCCGCGGTCGCCGCTGGATTCGAGTTCAAGTATCCGAATCTCGGCCCCGCACTGGCCGACCTGGTGGGGCGGGATTGAGACACCGGCGGCAGGACCGCCGGTGCTACTTCTTCTCCAGCAGGTAGACGCAATTCTCTAGCCGGCTCTCGCCGCCATCGTTTACGGCGAAGGTGATGGGGACGATCTTGCCTTGGCGGAGCCGGCCGCTCCACAGCGCGGCGCCCGCGTAGTCGCCGTCCTTGCGCAAGGCGTAGAAGTTGAGATCGAACTGGGCCAGCCGGGCGGCGTCGTTGTCGAAGTTGCGCGCGACCCGCTTGAGCGCGTCCAGGCAGGCCTCTTTGGCGGACATGCCGCGGCGCATGTTCTCGACGATGGTATGCGCTCCGGCGACCCGGAGGTTCTCCTCGCCGCGGCCGGTCGAGCCGGCCCCGCCGACGTCCTGATCCACCCACAGCCCCGCGCCGAGCACCGGCGAATCGCCGACGCGCCCAGGGATCTTCCAGGCCAGACCGCTGGTGGTGGTGACGCCGGAAAGCTCCCCCTTCGGATTCAGGGCCAGGCAGTTGATGGTGCCCGTGGGCGGGTGGATGGCAACCTCCCAGGCCCAGGCCAGGGTTTCTTCATCCACGTTGGGGAAGTCGCGCTTGAGCGAGGCCGGGGGCCGCTCGGGCGGCGCATCCAGGCCCGGACCCCAGTTGTTGTGCCCCCCGGAGTCGCGCAGGGATTTCTTCCAGACCAGCCAGGCCAGCCGCGACTTCTCGGTGAGCAGGTTGTCCTCAGGGAGACCAAAGGCCTTGGCAAAGCGCAACGCGCCCTCGCCGGCCAGCATCACGTGGTCGGTCTGGTCCATCACCAGGCGGGCCACCTTCGAGGGGGTCTTGATGTTGCGCAGCGAGGCCACCGAGCCGCAGCGCCGCGTCGGCCCGTGCATCACCGAGGCGTCCAGCTC
>Ga0182017_10004638_pt1 | contig 10207 bp, 10 predicted proteins | sample 712E3DmetaG_FD_120492 | JGI IMG/M metagenome (GOLD analysis project Ga0182017, IMG submission 120492) | Permafrost microbial communities from Stordalen Mire, Sweden - 712E3D metaG | ecosystem: Environmental > Terrestrial > Soil > Wetlands > Permafrost | place: Sweden: Stordalen | collected... | reverse complement strand
GCTCCGACGTCGACGTACGAAGGGGGCATCATGATCACGCCGGGCGCCAGATATGCTCCGCGCCGCACAGCGGTTCGCCCCGGCACGATGCGCACGTTATTCTCAAGGGTAATTTTCTTGAGCGGATAAGTGTGCTTATCAAAAAAGGGAAACGGCGTGGCCGACGCGATCTCCTCGAGTGCGCCGATCTTGAATCCCAGGAGGATCCCCTTCTTCACCCACTCATGGACCACCCACTGCCCGTCAATCTCTTCTGCCGCCCGGATTTTCCCGCTATCGAGGAGGGAAATAAAAAGCTCGAACGCCTTCTCCTCGATATCCTTCCGACCGACGCCTTTCAGGGAACAGAGCTCCGCGATAAGCGACGGGAGCGATTCCGGCGAGATGCTCATTTTAGTGTTTCCATCAAGTGAAGTTCCTCAAGAACCCTGCGCACCGCGAACCGGTGATCGGTCGTCAACGGCGTAAGAGGCAGCCGGTACGATTCTTCGATCAATCCCATGATGGCGAGGGCTCCTTTGACTGGGATCGGATTCGATTCGATGAAATTGAGATTCATCAGTTGCAGAAGCTCTTCATGAATTGCTCGTCCTTCGGAGAAATTCCCTTCCAGGCAGAGTCGAACCATCGTTGAGAAAAGTCGCGGCGTTTCGTTTGCCACCACGGAAATAACCCCGTCGGCGCCAAGCGCAAGCAACGGGAGAGTCAATGCATCGTCTCCCGAGAGAACGGTAAAATGAGGCGGGCGGTGCCGAAGAATTTCCATGAGCTGCTGCATATTACCCGATGCCTCTTTGATCCCGGCAATTCCAGGCAACTCGGCGATCCGCAAAGTTGTTTCTGCATTGATGTTGCTTCCAGTTCTTCCCGGTACGTTGTAGACGAGAATCGGAATATCCACTGCCTCCGAAATCGCTTTGTAGTGCTGAAAAAATCCCTCCTGTGTCGGCTTGTTGTAGTACGGCGCGATTGAGAGGACTGCTTGTGCGCCGATGGCCCGGGCATGTTGCGTAAGGGAGATCGCTTCTCGCGTGGAATTGCTTCCTGCCCCCACGATGACCGGAACCCGGCCCGCGGTTTGCTCGACAACAACGTCCATGACATGATGATGCTCAGCATGGTTCAGAGTCGCGCTCTCTCCCGTCGTGCCGCACGGGACAAGCCCGTTGACTCCGTTGGTGATCTGAAAATCAACGAGACTGCGGAGAGCTCGCTCGTCGACCGAACCATCGCCGCTCTGCATCGGCGTGACGAGCGCTGTGGCGACCCCTCTGAATGAGAATTGTGAAGACATGATGAAACCTCTCTGTATGAAGTATGATAATTATTTAGTGAACAAGAAATCTTCCATGCTAAATACGCCGGTGCGTCCCCGAATCCATTCCGCGGCATTCACTGCTCCCAGTGCGAAGCCGCGTCGATTGTGCGCGGAGTGAGTAATTTCAATCGAATCGGCCGACGATTCAAATGTGACACTATGGGTCCCGGCAACGCTTCCGACCCTGCTGCTGGTAACGAGCAATTCGTGCGCCTGTATTTGCCGATTGCCGAGTGAAGTGACGACGTCGGTCTTCCGTTTGATTTCGGCGAGAATCTTTGCGGCAAGTGCAAGCGCCGTTCCGCTCGGCGCGTCTTTTTTCAAGCGGTGGTGAACTTCGTGAATAGCGACATCGTATTCGGGGAACCGGTTGAGCATCCGAGCTGCTTCAGCTGCTGCGTGAAAGAGCACGTGCGCCCCGACGGAAAAATTAGAAGCATAGAAGAGCGTTCCGCCGCATTGACGCATAAACTCGAGGAGGGCAGGGAGTTGTTTGTTCCAGCCGGTTGTCCCGACAACCATCGGTATATGGAGCGGGCCCAGCGTGCGGAGGTGGTGCTCTGTGGCGTCGGGAGAGCTGAAATCGATAGCGCAATCAACAGTCTTGACTTCCGCGGGAAGTTCGTCGGCATTTGGGAGGGGGGCTTCTATCATGAAACGAGCGGCTATAGTGTGTCCTCGTTCCACAGCCACTTGTTCGACGTCCTGTCCCATTCGTCCATATCCAAGCAATGCGATTTTCATTCGATCATCCTTTGCCTTCGAAACTGACATCGGCGGAGGCTATAAATGAAAAAAGTAGGTGAGCGCTAGACTCTCTACTTTTGTGGTCGATCGAATGATACGATGCATCGCTGCCTGAACAGTTCGCCGAACATCAACGCAGATCGTCGTTAGCGCTCCACCCCGGTCCCATTGAAAGGACTCTGCGGGATGACAGTTTGCAGGTTCTTTACGCTGCAACCCAAGCCGTGCGCTGAAACCACGCATGACTTTCGGCGGTACGACGTGCTTGCCCTTTCGCTGAAGGTCGTTGAGTCGTTCCACTCTCGCTTCAACTACTCATGCGTACCGCTCCTCTAAGACTTTCACAATAAACGCAATTCTATGCTTGTTGTCAAGGGGAAGCGGCAAGAAAGGGAGTTAAGACGATGGGCCGTTGTCTCTTCTTTGCTTTTTGGTGCTCATAGGCCTCGCAGGGGTGCACAGATTTCCGTCGGTGGTCTTTGCATAGGGGAACGCACAACATCGTGTCGCGAGATGAATGCCGTAGCAGGTAAAGAGTTTTTTGAGTACACTTCGTTGCAGTTTTTTTGCGGTCATATCGGTCGAGAGTTACCATGAGTTGGTTGTTCGGCATATTGGGACCTGAAATTTCTGGGAAGACAGTCTCTCGTTCCCAGGCGATCCATGGTGGTGCGATCAACACTTTCGTAAACCATGGAAACTTCTATTTTGCAATCGGCGGATTGCCGGCGACCTGCTTTTCCGGAAGAACATTGAACCCGAATGGGGAGTTACAAAGTTTCTGGGTCTCTCTTGGTTGCGCGTTCGGAAAAAACGATACAGGCAGGAAGTTATTCGGTCAACAAGACTGGTCTCAAGCAAAAGAGGAGGACATCAGCAGTCTGGACGGACATTTTGTGCATCTGCGTTTCGAGAAAGGACGCTTCCAATTTCTTACCGACAAACTCGGACTTCGAACACTCTATTGGGCCGAATCTACGCGCGAAACTGTGGTCAGCACAAGAATCGACTGGGTTGCGAATTACGTGCGTGGCCGCAGAATTGACTTCGAAAAATTGGGTTCTCGATGGCGTCTCTATAATCAACTCACATACGATAGTCCAGTGCAGGGTATTCAAAGACTTGGACCCTCCGGCAGGCTGGTCATTGATCGCGATATTGCCACCTCCTCCTATAGACCGTTTGAACCGGAGTTCTCTCGACGTGTAACCACCGATCGATACATTGAGCTGCTATCGCAATCTCTCAATCCTAAAATAGATTCACACCTAACCATGAGCCTCGGGTTGTCCGCGGGGCTTGATTCGAGAACTCTCCTGGCAATGTTGTTGCACTCAAATCCAGATTCGTTCCAGACTCATACCTTTGGCATCAGGCAGGAGCCCGACGTCTCGATTGCGGCGACGATCGCGAAAAACGAGGGAATCCGGCATTTGATTTGTGACGTTCCACTGCCATCGACTGCGATGACGATTTCTCTTCTTGACGACTATGTTGCACAAACTAATCTCGTTGAGCCGGCTTACGCGATGTTGAGATTACGCCACTATGATGGAGTAGACGCAGAAAAGTACTACATTGTCGACGGCGCATTTGGCGAAATCTCGCGGCGTCAGTATATGAATCAGCTTCTATTGGTAGGAAAGCAAGCTGTCGCTCATCGGATGGTTGCCATGTTCAAAAAAGCTCTCGCTTTCAACAGAGGCGATATCTTCAATCCCGAAATCACTGGCCTGATGGAACACGGCATCGACAGGGAAATGGCAGCGATGCTGGATACAATGCCGGACCCGAATCGAGTCGGCATGGGCAATTACTTAGATCTCTGGGTGGTGAGGACGCGGATTCCGAATTTTGGTTGCAATGAACAGGCTCGCGTGGATGGCATCATTTTGAACTATATGCCCTTTGCACAGCCCAGCCTCATCAACTCTATCTTTGGTATCCCCGTCGGGCAAAGGAGTAACAGTAAACTGTTCCGCGAGATCATCGCTCGATATCGGCCCGCACTGGCGAAGTATCCTCTCGCAAAGAATAATGCAACCTTCCCCTTCTATTTTCCCAGGATTGCTTCAATGCTCATGGCGAGATACAAACTGCGATTTGGCCATGCTTACGATGACCCCTCGCCCCACATATTCCTGTCTATGGTGAAAGAATTCACCCTCGATTTGCTGCACTCGAAGGAGACGGTTGAATATTCAGCATACGACTACGCGAAGATCTCAAAAAACGTCCATGACTATTACTCGGGGGCCAAGGCGCTCTCGAGTAAAGTCGCATGGTGGCTCACCTTCGAACTCTGGAGAAGAAGAATTGAACGGTGAGTCGTGTTTCGCCCTCACGGCGAAGTGGAGAGTGCGGTTTTGCCGGCAGTTGTACGTTTTAAGCTCGGCGAAGTGATGTCCTCAGTGCATCGATTGATTTTCTCCCATTTGTCGACTCGATGCTGTGCCAAAACCCGAGAGTGAAGGCATCACTCTCCAATGTACCACCACCGTTTTGGCTTGAATTCTTGACTCTCTCTCCGAATATGGGTATATTGAGCATATTTTTTCCGACAAAGTCGCGTTTTTTGACAAATTTCGACGATTTTTTGGAGAAAGATTAAGGCGGGAGACAACAGTGAAGATCAACATTTCGAATCTTTCTCAAGGAACTCATGCTTACGAATTGTCAAGAAAAGCAGTCGAGATTGGACTCGCGGAGAACTTTTCGGATGACGTTCGCGCCAAGGTGATGCTTGAAAAATCGAGCTGCCAGATCTTTCTTCGGGCGCGCATCATCGCCAACGCTACGTTTCACTGCGACCGATGCCTGGAAGAATTCGGGAAAGAGATCGCGCCGACACTCCAAACACTGTATGTCTGGAACGCAGACGACCAACCGGGCCGAGAGGATGAAGATATTCGAGTCTTGACATCAGACTCAAACATGATCGACATTTCTTCCGATGTGCGTGATCTCGTTCTTCTCACTGTGCCGCTGAAATTATTGTGCAAGGAAGACTGTGCGGGTCTGTGCCAGCGGTGCGGAAAGAACCAAAACCATACTGCGAATGGAAAATGTGATTGTGCTCCTCATGATATTGATACGCGATGGAATAAGCTCGCGGGAATCGTCGAAGTTTCGATGTTAAAGAAGAGAAACTAAATTATCAGAAGGAATTACCGCAATGCCAAATCCGAAACGCCGCCACTCAAAAACTCGCGGCCGTAAGCGTCGCACGCATTATAAGGCTACTGCACCCTCATTGGGGGAGTGCCCGAATTGCCGCGAGCCGAAACTCCTGCACAGGGCTTGTCCGAATTGCGGCTACTACAACGGCCGTTCAATCATTATTCCCAAAGAAGCATAGCATAGCGCGGCTCTATCGCGCGACAAATACCGTCAAGAACAATTAGCCACAATGTTGTTGGAAATTCCTTGAACCACGCATCGGGAAAGTTGCGAATAGCCGTTGATGCGATGGGGGGAGATTTTGCACCCTTCAACGAAGTGCAGGGGACGGTTGATGTGCTTCGTGAGACCGGCAACAGGTTCGAGGTGGTCCTTGTCGGAAAAGAAGAGGCAATCAATGCCGAACTCGCAAAGGTTGGCGCCAAGGGCCTGTCGTGTTCTGTCGTTCCGGCGGCTGATGTCATCAACATGCACGACTCTCCGGTCGCGGCACTCAAACAAAAGCCGAATTCGTCGCTCGTGGTTGGAATGACTCTTCACAAAGAGAGAAAAGTCGATGCATTCGTTAGTGCGGGCAATACCGGCGCCGTGACGGCAGCATCAACCCTGATGCTCGGGAGAATTCCAGGAGTGAGCCGGCCGACAATCGCGGCGATTTTCCCGTCGGAGACGGGCCCGACCCTCATTGTCGATGCCGGCGCGGTGACCGACTGCAAGGCTCATTTTCTGTTCGAATTTGGGATTATGGGGAGCATTTACTCTGAATATATTTTTGACAAGAAGAATCCGAGAGTTGGATTGTTGAATATTGGAGAAGAGGATGCCAAAGGTGACGAACGAACGAAGGAAACCTACGCAAAGTTTATCGCCGGCAAAAATAAGGTCAATTTTATCGGCAATATTGAAGGGAGAGATATCCTGACTGGCAAGGCGGACGTTGTCGTGTGCGACGGCTTCCTGGGCAACGTACTCTTGAAATTTGCGGAGAGCGTTCCTTCATTTCTAAAAGTGAAATTCAAGAATTACGCCGATGAAGGCCCCGTGCAAAAAATCCTGATGGGGATGCTCAGAAGTCCGCTCAGGAAGATATTTAAAGAATTCGATTATCAGGAATTCGGGGGGGTTCCGCTGCTCGGGGTCAACGGCGTGACGATCATCGGACACGGAAGTTCAACGCCGAAAGCGATCAAGAACATGATCTTGCGCGCCGATGAGATGGTCAACCGTAATATCAATGCTCATATTGAAGAGTCATTTCTCGAAAACAATTCTGAAGAGTTGAATGGGTAAAACACACGCAACAATCACGGCAGTCGGCCACTACGTTCCCGAGAAAATACTCACGAATCGGGAACTGGAGAAAATGGTCAACACGAACGATGAGTGGATACGAACGAGAACGGGAATCCGCGAACGGCGGATCCTGGAACATGGAGGCACCTCGGATCTTGGGGTTGGCGCCATAAAGAATATGCTCTCTCGTCGGGGGATGGATCCATCGGAGATAGAGGTGATCATTGTTGCTACGGTGACCCCCGACATGTTCTTTCCTGCAACTGCGTGCATCATCCAGGATAAAATCGGGGCGCGAAAAGCGTGGGGTTTTGATCTTAACGCCGCCTGCTCCGGGTTTATTTTCGCATTGACCGTCGGCTCTCAACTTATCGAGAGCGGCGCGTACAAGAAAGTCGTTGTCGTGGGTGCAGACAAGATGAGTTCTATCACGGACTATTCGGACAGGAACACGTGTATTCTCTTCGGAGATGCCGGCGGCGCGGTCCTTCTCGAGCCGACGAATGACGACTCCGTGGGGATCATCGATCATAAACTCTATTCTGACGGTTCGGGGGGGTCTGCCTTGTATATGGCGGGCGGCGGAAGTTTGAACCCTTCAACCCATGAAACGGTTGACAAGAAAATGCACTATGTTTTCCAGGATGGCAAAGCAGTGTTTAAAGTCGCGGTCATCGGGATGGCCGATGTTTCTGCCGAGATCATGAAACGCAACAACCTGACCGGCAAACATGTCGATTGGCTCGTTCCTCACCAGGCCAATCTCCGGATCATCGATGCCTGCGCGGAACGCATGGGACTGGATCGGTCAAAAGTGATGATCAACATCGAGAGATATGGAAATACAACGGCTGCGACAATACCTCTCTGTCTCTCTGAATGGTGGCAAGATGGAAAAATCAAGAGAGGACACAATCTCGTCCTTTCGAGTTTCGGTGCAGGATATACGTGGGGTGCAGTCTTGGTGAAGTGGGGGATTGACAGCCCGGCCAAGAACTAAGAGAGAAGGGTAGAGTGGGTAAGGCTGCGTACATATTTCCGGGACAGGGATCGCAATATGTCGGTATGGGGAAGGATCTTTTTGATGAATATCCAGCCGCCAGGGATTTGTTCAGCAGAGCCGATGATGTTCTCGGATTCTCCTTGTCGAAGATATGTTTCGAAGGGCCAGACGAAGAGCTTAAGCAAACAAGAAACACACAACCTGCGATTTTTCTTCACAGCATGGCAGTATGGACTCTGCTTCGGCCCAAAGATGCGGCGATGGTCGCAGGACATTCGCTCGGAGAGTATTCCGCCCTTGTCGCGGCGGGGGTTCTGAAGGTTGAGGACGGACTCAAGCTGGTTCGATTGAGAGGCGAACTTATGCAGAAGGCGGGAGAAGAGAATCCGGGCACGATGGCTGCCGTCATTGGCCTCGATGCGAAGACGGTGGGAGAGGTATGCTGCACGGCATGGAAGGAAGGAATAGTTCAGGCAGCCAATTTCAATTCTCCCGGGCAGATCGTCATTTCCGGTTCGGTAAACGGCGTTCGCAAAGCGATGGAATTGGCAAAGGAGCGAGGGGCAAAGCTGGTAAAGGAACTCGTCGTCAGCGGCGCCTTTCACTCACCACTTATGCAAACCGCAAAGGATGGACTCAAAGCCGCCCTCGATTCTGTGGAACTCCAGGATGCGAGAATTCCAGTCTACGCAAACGTGACGGCAAAACCTGTGCAGAAAACCGAAGAGATAAGAACGATGCTCTCCGAACAAGTGACCAGCCCGGTGCGATGGGACGAAACGATCGCGAACATGTCGGCGAACGGAGCGTCTGCGTTTACTGAGATTGGTCCCGGAAAAGTTTTGCAGGGGCTTGTAAAGAGGATTGCTCCAGGCGTCGCTATTTTTGGAGTTGAAACTGCGGTGAATATATCTTCGATAATGAGAATGGAACACAGCATAGAGTGACGGCGAGAGCGATGCGCATTGGAAAACACAACATTGACCCGATCCTTTTTGAAAGAGGCTTTGCCAACGGATGCGGCCCGTTTGCCTGCGAGTCGATATGCTGTTCTGCTGGAGTGCACGTGGACCTCGGAGAGAAAAAACGGATTCTCTCTCATCGGGAGATCATCAAGAAATACCTGGATGAAACACAACTCAAAGATGACACCCGTTGGTTCGACCCCGAAGTGGTGGAAGACAGCGACTTTCCGTCCGGGAAAGCGGTCGGTACCGAGGTAGTCAACGACAAATGCGTTTTCCTTAACAAATCCGGACGATGCAGTCTCCAGATCGCAGGAACCGAAGAAAAGCTAGGCCGATGGGCACTGAAGCCCTTTTATTGCATTGCGTTTCCGATTACGGTCGAGGACGGAGTTGTCACGTTCGACGATTTTCTGGATGAGAGATCGGCCTGTTGCACCTCGGTCAACGACCACGAGACGCCGATCGTGAGTGCATGCAAGGAAGAGCTGGAGTTCGTGCTCGGGCACGCAGGGTACGAAGAGTTGATTCAGCGTCATACCGGGACTGGACCAAAACAAGATCCCACGACATCTGTGTAAGGGACGAAGATCACTACTCAACTCGAACATAAAGTTGCTTTGGTCACCGGCGGGACGCGCGGGATTGGGCGGGCAATTGTGCTGGCGCTGGCGGAGGCTGGAGCCGATGTTGCATTCACCTATCGGAGTTCGAAGGACGCTGCCGAGACACTCGGCACAGAACTCCGGTCGAAAGGACGCCGCCAGGCAGGATACCAGTCGGACGCGGCCGATTTTTCGCAAGCAGCCGACATCATCCCAAAAGTTGTTCAGGAATTCGGGAGAGTCGACATTCTCGTGAACAATGCAGGGATCACAAAAGATGGCCTCTTAATGCGCATGTCAGAACAAGATTGGGACGCGGTCATCGACACGAATTTGAAGAGCGTTTTCAGTTTCACGAGAGCTGCCTGCCGTCAAATGATGAGCCAGCAGTCGGGTAAAATCATCAACATCGCTTCCGTTGTAGGTATTGTCGGCAATGCCGGTCAGGCAAATTATGTGGCCTCAAAGGCAGGGGTCATCGGTTTCACGAAATCTGTGGCAAAGGAGCTTGCCTCGCGCAATATTCAAGCAAATGTCGTTGCGCCCGGTTTTGTCGAAACCGACATGACAGAGAGGTTGAATGAGAAACAAAAAGAAGCTATCTTAGCCATGATTCCCTTGAAGCGGATCGCGAAACCGGAGGAAATCGCCGGCGTTGTTCGTTTTCTCGCATCATCCGACGCGGATTATATCACTGGTCAGGTATTCTGTGTTGATGGGGGCATGGTAATGTAGGTTTTGAGTAACAAGGGCACTAACATCATCTAATCAAAGGAGATACTTTTATGGCTGACGTATCCGCAAAGGTAAGAGAAATCATTGTGAACAAGCTCGGCGTTGACGAGGCGCAGATCACGCCGGAGGCTTCGTTTACGAATGACCTCGGCGCAGACTCTTTGGACACCGTGGAACTGGTGATGGAATTTGAAAAGGCATTCAATCTTCAGATACCGGACGAAGACGCCGAGAAAATTTCGACAGTTGGCGATGCGGTAAAGTACTTGTCGGCAAAAGTTTCTTAAGTCGGAACCAAGGAATGCTCGATGGAGTGATGACGTAATGTCCGCCGAGTGCGGACATTACGTTCTTTCACCGC
>Ga0182017_10004637_pt1 | contig 10208 bp, 9 predicted proteins | sample 712E3DmetaG_FD_120492 | JGI IMG/M metagenome (GOLD analysis project Ga0182017, IMG submission 120492) | Permafrost microbial communities from Stordalen Mire, Sweden - 712E3D metaG | ecosystem: Environmental > Terrestrial > Soil > Wetlands > Permafrost | place: Sweden: Stordalen | collected... | reverse complement strand
GGCCCCTCGGCGTTTCTGGTTATTGGATTGGTAATACGTTTTCGTTATGCATATATAATATAGTAAAGCGCTGTCGTATTAGTCAACACTTTTCTTGGGTTTTATCGTACCGAAGTAGAATTAATGAAGGCAATAAAATGAAAATCGTCGTAGGACTGAGCGGCGGGGTTGATTCCGCAGTAAGCGCATTTCTTTTAAAAAGTGCTGGGCATGTAGTAATCGGGGCCATCATGAAAATTTGGGATGGCAGAAAAACAAAAGCTTCCAAAGGTAATTCCTGCTATGGTCCCGATGAAAATGAAGACATAGAAGAAGTTGAAAATCTATGCAAACTCCTTGGTATTCCGTTACATATAGTTGATTGTTCAAGTCAGTTCAACGAAATCGTGCTTAAATATTTCGACGATGAATATCGCTGCGGAAGAACGCCAAATCCATGCATCAAGTGTAACCAAAATATAAAATTTGGCATTTTGCCTGAACTTCTGAGAAAAGCGGGCATTCAATATGATCGTTTTGCCACAGGCCATTATGCACGGGTAACGCATGACAGTAAAACTGACCGGTATTTGCTCAAAAAGGGTCTGGATGATCGAAAAGACCAGTCATATTTTCTTTATCGCCTTAATCAAAAGCAACTATCAACTGTGATTTTTCCTTTAGGTGAATACCTCAAGACCGAAGTACGAAAAATTGCCTCGAGTGCAGGTCTGCCAGTCCATGATAAAAAAGAAAGCCAGGATTTTTACACTGGAGATTATGCGGAATTATTGACCGTAAAAAAATCCGAAGGACTGATAATTGACAAAGAGGGCAAGATGCTCGGAAAGCACCTTGGAATCTGGAATTATACTATCGGTCAGAGAAAAGGGCTTGGAATTTGTAGCGACAGACCTCTTTACGTCGTGGCCATCGATGCGCAGAAAAACCAAGTTGTTGTCGGCGATAAAACCGGTTTGATATCAATTGGTTTGAGGGCTTCAAATATGAATATTATCGTTTCGAAATTACCTCGAACCGCTCAGGCAAAGACACGTTCAACCAGCAAGGAAGCGCCATGTAGCATCTCATTTCATGACAATGAATTAACGGTCATGTTTTCCGAGCCTCAGGAAGCAATAACTCCGGGACAATCGGTCGTGCTTTATGATGAGGATATTGTGCTTGGCGGAGGTACGATTATTGAAGCGATACCACAGTAAGGTAAGCTTTCCCCAAACACCACATTTTCTGCAAGTAAATTAGCATTTTTAACCCTATGTTGCAGGCGACAAAAAGAATGTATATTTTCTATGTAATTTTATATTTTCCTTTGATTTCTCTCAAAAATTCCTCGTTACACATTTCCTTGAGAATGTTTTTTATACGTGTTTCACCTTTTATGGCCAAATTTTGAATGATCTGATGTTGATTGAGAGGCGATTTACTAACAAGCAATCTTAGTATCGCCCCTCGGATTTCTCTCTTTGACCCTTTAAAGGGACTTTGCCTTGAATAATGAGCGCTTTTTCGAGAAGGATTACGGTATTGTTTCTTAAGCATGGTGCCATAATCCATAAGCGCTGAATACCATTTTCCTGGATTCTTCCTATCAAGAGTTTCGTTTAAAAGCGGCACTATTTCAGCATCGTCAATTTTGGCCTTAGTTTGAAAAAAATGGTGTATGAATACGGTCCTGACATTTGTTTCAACAAACAAAACCGGTTTGTTGAACCCAAATGCGGCAATGGAGGAAGCGGTCGCTTTTCCTATTCCAGGCAGAGCCATCAATTCCGCCTCCGATGATGGAAGTTTTCCATGGTATTTTTCAAGGATGATCCCGGCGATCTTTTTCAACGACAATGCCCTTCGATTATATCCTAATCCCTGCCACACTTTGTAAACCTGTTCAAGCGAGGCCCGGTGTAAAGCCTTGAAATCAGGAAACGCCTTGATAAATGCGGGATATTTGCTCAATACCCTGTCGACCTGGGTTTGTTGAAGCATTATTTCCGAGACAAGGATATAGTATGGGTTGGTCGTTTTTCTCCAAGGCAAATCGCGACCTGCTTTCAAAAAATAACCATAAATTTCTTTTCTGAAATTTCGAATTACATCCGGCGGAACATTTAAAGCGACTCGTGTTTTACAAGTTTTCATATTTTCTTATTTCAAACAAATCAGGGCAATTATATTTTTTAAGTTTAAAAATCCTCTTTGTACTGAAAATAATTCGAACGCCAATAAAAATTATCCAATAAAGGCCTGCGGCATCTCGATGGGCAAAAAATCCCAGCATCAACAAAAAAGATCCCCGGCCCTCTCGGAACCGCAGGTTCCCGGCAATAAAAAAGGTTTTGCATTATTTTCCTCCCCGGCTTTCTGGCTTAAGCTTTTAATCATCGGTCAAATGGCGCTTTTAGGGTTTCAGCTTTCTCCCGACATCAGCACCAATGGCGATGACGCGGTTTACTACATTCTCGGCAAGTCGCTGGCCACCGGGCAGGGTTACCGGAATATTCATATTGTCAACTCCCCGGTTTCAACGCAATATCCCGTGGTTTTTCCCGCTTTCCTATCATTAACTCACCTTTTAACTGATAAGCCTCTGATAGCAAAAATACTCGTTATGAGCATAGGGTGCCTTGTCACGCTCTGTTCATTCTATCTTTTCCTGGGCTGGATTCCGCGTAGCGCTATTCCTCTCTGTTTTTTGGTCGGGACGTCCGCGGTATTGAACCAGCACTCTTTAGAACTCTTGAGTGAAATACCCTATATCTTGCTGACATTGCTTTCATTATTGCTTCTTGAGAAAAGTTATAAAAATCCTCGGCAAAAATTGCTTTTCTGGCTCACGATAATCGTTTCCATTATGCCCATGAACTGCCGCAGTATCGGTATTTCGTTCTCCGGAGCGTTTTTAGCGGCAAACCTTTTAAATAAAAAATACAATTACGTTATAGCACACCTTGCGTTGGTCGTCATTGCCGCCGTGCTTTTTAAAATGTTCACTTCCTGGGACAATCCCTATCTTCTTCAATTGCTGCAAAGAAACAGCTATGATCCGGAACAGGGTTTTGCAACGTTCTCGGAAATGTTTTCACGAATAATAACGAATATTTCCAAATACACCACCGAGATACTCCCGCAAGCCTCTATGCCCTATGCGGCGAACCATTATTCCGTCCTGGGGGCGCTCCTCGGAATAATCATGGCACTCGTCATCGTGGTGGGATGCGTTAAAAATTTCTTTTTACCTTCAAAGTTTTTAAGTATCTACGCGTTCTTTTATTGCGGCATTTTAACAATGTGGCAGGCCCAGTGGTCGTCTGGACGTTTTTTATCCGGGATCCTCCCTGTTCTTTTTTATTTGTTTTTTATTGGCGTTACATTCCTTGTTTCCCTTGCAAAAAGGGACGAAAGCAAAAGTCTGTCCATCCGGATGAAGACGATTCGTCTTCCCTCTTTCCTCCCTGTGCCCACAATCGCGGCAATGCTGTTCTGTTTCATCGCGGTTTCATTTTCTTTCGATAATTCCTGGTTTCAGATACAGAACGCGGGTTTGCGCAAACAGTCAAGCAGGGACTGGGAGAATTTCAACAGTTGCGCGGACTGGATACGTTGCAACACGCCCGTAAACTCAATTGTCGTGAGCCGGAAACCCGAATTGGTTTATTTGCGAAGCCGCCGCCAGGGAACACTGTATCAGTTTTCCCACGACAAGGAAAAGGTCATTGCCGATATCAAAAACAAGCACGCCTCGTATATTCTTTTTGACGGCTTTTTCTGGACCGGCACTACGCCAAAATATTTATATCCCGCGTTAGTGGGCCATCCGGAAATGTATCGCATGGTTTATGCGCTCAGGAACCCGGACACCTTCGTCCTGGAGGTCCTTGATAAATGAAACTAACCATTTTAAAAAGTAACGGTTTATTTTTCACGGTCATATTTTTATTATGGATAGGCATTATGTACGCCGTGTATTGTAACCATCCCTACTATCCACAGCCGGTCCCCTCCGAACTGGATTCCTATAAAGCCGCCGCCACGGCCGCACAGAAGCGGTAATTCGTCTTTTTTCTTTCACCAATAAGGTTATTTGACTTTCCCTTCTTTTTGTAGTATACTATATATGAATACATGTTCATATGATCATTTGTATTGAAATGAGGAGGTCTCATGAATAAAAAGGCCGCAAAAGGCAAAGACGCGGAGGTCTGCTCGCGTTCTATTATCCACGTCGACATCGTGCGCAAGGCGGAAAAATCGCTCCCTTCCCATGAAATTTTATTCGACGTGGCCGATTTTTTTAAAATTTTCGGCGACAGCACCCGAATAAAAATCCTATGGTCGCTTTTCTTTTCGGAAATGTGCGTATGCGATATGTGCGCCGTTCTGCGCATGGAACAATCGGCGGTTTCGCACCAGCTCAGGATACTCAAGCAGTCGCGGCTTGTAAAGTACAGGCGCGACGGGAAAGTCGTGTATTATTCACTTGACGATGACCATGTTAAGGCCATAATAAATCAAGCGCTTGAACACGTTAAAGAGTAATATCTTATGATTAAAACATATCATCTGAAAAATCTGGATTGCGCAAACTGTTCGCTTAAAATTGAGACCCGTCTGAAAGCCCTTCCGGGCGTCAGATACGCGGCGATAAATTTTCCCGCCTTGACCCTTTCAATGGATGCCGATGACTTCGTCGAAATTAAAAACGAAATCAAGCGCATCGAACCCGATATAGAAATCTCCCCCGCCACGGAATTCAGAGGATCGCCTGTTGAATCTGAAAAATCATTCAATGTACCCGCCGAAATTTCAATTATCGCAAGCGCTACCCTTCTGACCATGGCCGGCTTTCTCATCCATAAATACTTTAGCCAAACAAGCTATCATTTTATCGAATACCTCGTCATAATTGTGGCCTATCTTTTGAGCGGATGGCGGGTCCTTAAAAACGCGCTTAGGACCGTTTTGTTTCAAAGGATTTTTGACGAAAATATTTTGATGACCATTGCCACCCTTGGCGCCTTTGCTATCCACAAACTGCCTGAAGCAGCAAGCGTCATGGTCCTCTTTAAAATCGGCGATTTTCTCCAGCGTATCGCGCTTAACCATTCCAGGGCATCGATCAACTCCCTCCTTGCAATGCGTCCGGCTTTTGCCAGGGTCCTTTCGGACACAACGTCCGCGTGCATTCCGCCCGAAATGGTGCGGATCGATCAAATAATACTTGTTAAGCCCGGTGAATGGGTCCCTCTCGACGGTATCGTTATCGAAGGCCAGGCGCAGACCGATACGTCGGCCGTCACCGGCGAGTCTTTGCCGCGTCCGGTCAGCACGGGCGACCCGGTCCTTGCCGGGACTATTAATCTTTCAGGCATTCTGTCGATCAAGGTGACAAAGGAGTATTCCCAGTCGTCCCTGTCAAAAATCATGGAGCTGACGAACGGCGCCTTGAGCAAAAAAGCAAGGACCGAACGATTCATCGCAAGGTTCGCCCGCTATTACACTCCTTTCGTGGTGCTTTCGGCATTTCTGGTTTCGGTTGTGCCTATGCTTATCATTCCTGGAGCGCATTTTTCCGACTGGTTCCATCGCGCCCTGGTCCTTCTGGTTATTTCATGCCCATGCGCGTTCGTTATCAGCATACCGCTCGGCTATTTCGGCGGTATCGTGGCTGCTTCAAAAAACGGCATTCTGGTAAAAAGTTCGAATGTTTTTGACGATTTGTCCGCACTGACAACGGTCGTTTTTGACAAGACCGGCACTCTTACAAAAGGCGTTTTTATTGTCGTGTCCATCGTGCCCTCCAACGGATACAGCGCCGCAACCCTTCTTCAATTCGCGGCGGAGGCGCAATGCCATTCACTTCACCCGATCGCGCAATCTATAGTCAAGCATTTCGGAAGGCCTGTCGACGTTTCCCGAATTAAAGACTACCAGGAAATCGCCGGATTGGGTATACTGGCCACATGCGGCATCCATCGGGTAATTGCAGGCAACGACCGCCTGATGCACAGGGAAAATATCCCACATAGCGTCTGTTCGCACGACAGCACGGTGGTCCACGTGGCGGTCGACGGCCGCTACGCCGGTTACATTACCATGGGAGACGAACTTAAGTCCGGCGCGCGGGAGGCCATTGCGGAATTGCGTAAATGGGACGTCCGTGAGATCCACATGGTCACGGGCGATAATATTTCCGCGGCGAATGGCGTGGCCGCAGGTCTTGAAATCGACGGTGTACATGCAGGGCTTCTGCCGCGCGATAAATTAGAGGTTGTCGAAGGCCTTCTTGCCAACGTCAAGGCCGGGAAAAAGCTGGCTTTCGTGGGCGACGGCATCAACGACGCGCCGGTCATCGCGCGCGCGGACGTCGGTATCGCCATGGGCAATGGCGCCGACGTCGCGATTGAAACCGCCGACATGGTCATCATGTCGGGTTCTCCTCTCAAAGTCGCGCGGGCCATTCAAATAGCCCGGAAAACAAAGCGTATAGTCTGGCAGAACATCATCGCGTCTTTCGCGGTCAAAGGTTTTTTCATCGCGCTGGGGATCATCGGCATCGCCACCATGTGGGAAGCGGTTTTTGCCGACATGGGCGTCGCGCTCTGGGCGATATTCAATGCAACGAGGGTCATGAAGGCCTGAAAATTACTTGGATATATTTCTTATAGCCAGGCGATTTTTAATTGAGCAAAAGAAAGGAAAAAAGCGGGAGACGAGGATCGAACTCGCAACCTTAACCTTGGGAAGGTTACACTCTACCATTGAGTTACTCCCGCGCAAGACCAACACCCTAAAAGATAAATGTATTCTCCGATGAATGTCAATACTTTCGCTTGTGAAATAACATGGTTACATGGTATTTTAAATCTCTTTATGTTCAAATCCCTCTCTTTCAAGAGAGGGAATCAAAGGGTGAGTTGAAAATACCAAAGAATGATCAATGCCTCAAAAAATTACTTTCGATAATGGCGTTTTGACCGTTCCCGAAAACCCTATTATTCCCTATATAGAGGGCGACGGCACGGGCCCCGACATCTGGCGCGCAACACGGTTCGTTCTTGACAGCGCCGTGAAAAAAGCCTACAATGGTAAGCGTTCCATCGAATGGACGGAAGTATTGGCGGGAGAAAAGGCTTTTAACGCGGTAAAAAAATGGCTCCCCGACGAAACGCTTTCAGCCTTCAGGGAATACCGGATCGGACTTAAAGGCCCGCTCACCACTCCCATCGGGGGCGGCATCCGGTCGCTCAATGTTGCTCTTCGTCAACTTCTGGATTTATACGTCTGCCTGCGGCCCATCAGGTATTTCAAGGGCGTGCCGTCTCCGGTCAAGCACCCCGAAAAAGTCGACATGGTGGTGTTCCGGGAAAATACCGAGGACGTGTATTCCGGCAAGGAGACCGAGCAAGGCCTGGAAAAAACGAAAAACCTCATGAAATTCCTCAGCGCCGAATTCGGCTGGAAAATCAGGGAAGACTCGGCCATCGGGATAAAGCCGATTTCCATTTTCTGCTCGAAGCGCCTTGTCCGCGCTGCCATCAAGTATGCCCTTGAAAACAACCGGAAAAGCGTGACGCTCGTGCATAAGGGCAATATCCAGAAATTCACGGAGGGCGCATTCTGCAAATGGGGGTATGAAGTCGCCCGCGAAGAATTCGGCGTGCAAACAATTTCATGGGAAGAATGCAAAGGCGTCGTACCTCCGGGAAAGCTGCTCATCAAAGACACGATCGCCGACATTTTTTTCCAGCAGTCGATCACGCGCGCGGAGGAATTCGACGTCATAGCCACCATGAACCTCAACGGCGACTATATCTCCGACGCTCTGGCCGCGCAGGTCGGAGGCATCGGCATCGCTCCGGGCGCCAATATCAACTACACGACCGGGCACGCTATTTTCGAAGCGACCCACGGTACCGCCCCTAAATATGCGAACCAGGACAAGGTGAACCCGTCGTCGCTCATACTCTCGGCCGAAATGATGCTTCGTTATATGAAATGGGACGAGGCCGCCGATCTCGTTCTAAAAGGCGTGGAAAGCGCCATCGGCAATAAAACGGTCACCTACGATTTTGCGCGCCTCATGAAAGGGGCGCACGAAGTATCTTGTTCCCAATTCGGGAAAGCAGTTGTTGAATGCATGTAAGGGATGTTAAAATAAAAGTATCAATCCATACCCCATGAAGAGAACGCTTTCCGAGTGCCGCTCGCCTCGATATGGCGCAAAGCGCCTACTCGGTGAGCGGTGTATCGAGGCAATATTCCTATTTAGAGGGACTTTATGATTCTTGCTTTAACCGGCGTCGGCCTTCTGCTCGTGGTAATGCTTATCGCGGTCCGGATCGGCATCAATAAAGAAAAAGTCGAGGAGGACGGTCTTAAGCCGGTCATTCACGCGAGTGGCATCTATTCCATCATCCGGAAAAGTCCACGGGAATCCATCAGCGATTATAAACCCTCTCAAGAAGAAATATTGAAATATTTCTCCAACAAAAACGTAAATACTACAAGTTTGCCCTTATCGGAAGCTGATAAATCCAAACTGATGAAGCAATGGAACAGCCAGATGGAGGCAAATATCATCGAAATAGAAAAAGGCGATGAAAGAGGGGTTGAGTTTTACTATTACAAGTTTTTATGGACCGATCCCCTATGCGGCAAATACATTTCAAAAGGAAGGTTCGTGACGCGTGAAGAGCTGTTTCAGCACCCTAATATCATACCGCCCTTTCATCTCGGCTGCGGCTGTCAACTCAAGCAATATCAGGGCAAGGAAAAACTGCACGACACAACCGAAATTGGAATGCTGCCGCTGTTTCGTGAAGGCGCGGCTCCCCCGCTTCCCGACTGGAAAGAGATACTTCTGACGTGACCCGATAAGCAGGTTTTACAGACAGTTTTTCCCATTAAGGTCTTTTTTCTATGCGCATTTTTTCAAGAATAATCGTTTCGTGTGTTTTGTTAAGCGTTTTGCTTGCATCGTCGGCTTTTGCTATCGGTCAATCGGCGGTCATCACGCTTGTTTTTCCGCCCGGGGCCAGGGCCACCGGCCTGGGTGAAGCGTTCGTGGGGCTCGCCGACGACGCAAACGCCACGTTTTTCAATCCTGCCGGCCTTGGCCAGGCCCCGCTTGCCAATGCATGGAAAGCGTATAAACTCGGCGATAATGAAAAGACCACCGCAATCGCCTCAAAAAAAAGGAAAGACTTCGCGGTCAAAGAAAAAATCTGGGTCGGCACGGAAAAAGGCGTAAAAGAGTTTGACGGAAACGCGTGGACGTCTTATGAAAAATATCTGATCCAGCCCGACGACAATCTTCACCGCATCGCAAAAAAATACCTGCCGATCGACAACGAAGAAATCATCAACAAGGCCGTTATTACATTGAAAAAGGTGAATGGCATCGAAGAAAAAAGGACCAAGTCCATTGAGGCCTATCTTCGTGTGCACACCAATGATTCGCTCTTGAAACAGAAGAATTATTCCATAGAACAGCTTACGTACGGCATTCTCGACCTTTCCAAATCCGATAGAAACGCCGCGAAGATATATGCTCTTCTGTCAGGCAAAGTCGATTCCCTTCAAGCCAATGTCATGTCCGATGAAATTGAAAAACTTGTCAAGACCGACGACGTGACGTTCGAAAGTCTCGTCGAATTGAAGGTCCCGTTTTCCATCGCCGTTGACGACAGCGTGACCGCGCTCGCGGTTGATTCCTCCGAAAAGGTCTGGGTCGGCACCCAGCACGGCTTATGGCGTTACGACGGCACGGTATGGAACATTTTCACCATAACCGATGGACTTCCGTCAAACAACATCACGTCCATCGCCATCGGCGGCGAAGGGACAATCGCGGCGGGCACCGACCTGGGGCTCGGGCTTTACTTTGATGGGAAATGGACGGCGCTCGGCAGCGGCTCCGGGGCCCCGTTTTCAGCAATCACCGCATTGACTTTCGGCAGGCCCGGTGAAATTTTCATCGGCACGACGCATGGCCTTGTCATAAAAAAAGACTCCGCGTGGACCACGCTGGATTCAAGCAACGGGCTTTTAAGCAACCACATTACCGCGCTTCTGTTCGATTCCCGGAACAAACTCTGGATCGGCGGACGCAACGGCGTCACCATATACGACGAAAAGTCCTGGAAACGATACAAGTTCCCGGAAAGCACGGTCTCCTCGATGGCGGAAAACAACACCGGCGCCATCTG
>Ga0182017_10004636_pt1 | contig 10208 bp, 8 predicted proteins | sample 712E3DmetaG_FD_120492 | JGI IMG/M metagenome (GOLD analysis project Ga0182017, IMG submission 120492) | Permafrost microbial communities from Stordalen Mire, Sweden - 712E3D metaG | ecosystem: Environmental > Terrestrial > Soil > Wetlands > Permafrost | place: Sweden: Stordalen | collected... | reverse complement strand
GTGAGCTAGGGTGATCCTCATGAGCGGGACAGCATGACGGGCTGCTTTGGAGCCGCACTGTTCGGGCTGTTGTGGATCGGCATCAACCTGCGACGGGGTCTCGACCGCCGAAGGGCGCAGGAGTCAAAGCTCGCGCGGGTCCGCTTAGCGGCCGAGCGGCATCAAACCGGGGTTATCAGTGTTCACGAGGCCCGTGGGGTCCGCGCAGCCCAGAACCTCTGGCCCAGCCAGAGCCATCCGGCCATCGCCCGGGCGGCGGTCCAGTACAGCCGCGGCAACCGTCCTTCGGGCCTGCAGCGACACCGTCGTGTCCGACAACTCGGCGATGCCCCGGCGAACCGGGCGGGGACGCCGGTGTATCGAGGCGTGGCCCCAGCCCGTCATTCGACCCCGGCGAGGCTCCGGTTCACCGTCCTCCAGCGAGACAGCTTCCGCTGCCGGTACTGCGGTCGCACCGCTACCGAGCCCGGCGTGGTGCTGCACGTCGACCACATCGTTCCCGTCGCTGCTGGGGGCGCCACCAGCGAGAGCAACCTCGTGACTGCGTGCTCGGATTGCAACCTAGGCAAGTCCACGCGCCTGGGAGTGCTGGCGGGTTCTTTTGGCAGGGCGGAGTCTATGGCTCAACTCGACGCGTCGGGACTCGACGTCATGGACTACGACAGCCGCTGGGGCCAGTACCGCATCCGCGTTGGCAAGGCCGACCTGACGAAACACAAGGACCTGCTGATCTCACTCCTGGCCAAGGCGCATGGCGGGACCGAGTAGGCCGTCGCGCTCCGCGAGCACCCCAGCCGCGCATGGAAACCAGCATCAGGTTGACTTCTCGCCTTTCGCACGGCGATGGCGAAGAGCTGCCGGATCGACTCGCCTACCGCTCTCCCTCCCAGGACCACGGCTCGCGCAACTTGCGGTCCGCGATCTCAGCGACCTTCTGGACTGTCGGTGCGTCAAGCGCCTGCGGCCCCTCGCCGATCAGATGCGCCACCTTGCCACCCGAGACGACGTCCACCCCACCAACCGACTGATGGAACCAGGGCAAGCGGGCGCCGTGGATGCACAGCACCGGCGTGACCATCGTGTGCGCAGGCGCCAGCAACTCGCCCACTATCTGCTGAACGGCGAAAGCCTCGCGATAGACCTGCTCCACCATCGCCTGGCGAAGCTGGTCCTTGACGAACAGCCTGTCGTTGACGATAGACACGGAGCCCGAGAGGTTCTTGGTTTCGACCACCCACACGCCCGTCGGTCCTATCGCGATCGCGTCGATGTCTCCCCGACTATCGGGCATCTGCCGGCCGTAGAAGAGGACGAACCCACGACTGAGGAGCGGCTGGAGGGCCTCGGCGGTCCGGCGCTCACCCCGTGCGCCTTTGTCCCAGTAGAGAGCCTCCGGCGGCAGGCGAAGGACGGCAACCATGCCGACGAGACAAACCATGAGGGCTGGGACACCCGCCGCCAATCGCAGATATGGCATTGCCACCAGGTAGACGCCGAAGCCCAGCAGACAGCACAGTGCGACAAGCGCCGGGAGCAAGACCCGGAGCTGGCGCCGATGGACGCGCCGGCGGCGCTCAAACTCGGCCTGAGCGAACGCGCCTGGCTGACCGCCACGCACGCCGGCAGGCGCGATGTCGATCTTCCCGGGACACTCGTCTATCGGGAAGCGACTGCAGCCCCAGAAGTCACGGCCAGCGTGGCTCCCTCGCTGGGCGGTCAGGCGGACCATGCTCGAGCCACAGACCGGGCAGCAGGGTGACTCCCAGCTCGCGCCACCACTGTCCCCGTAGACTCCTGCGTCAGCCACACTCGCCTCCGTCGGTTGATGACTCACCAAGAACAGATCATCACCGACGGCCGCCCGAGGCAAGGCACCGAAGGTCCTGGCTTGGGCAGTAGCCGTCAAGGACAAGCTGCTGGAGCGACAGACGCTCAGACCCTGTCTTTTCGGCGTTCGCGCAAGTATCACGAGCCGATCGGGCCCTGAACGGCGCCGGAGCCCGTGACCCACCCCGCGCTGCGTTCTGGGCCGTCGAGCGCCGCCCCGGCGTGACCGCGAATCCCCATCTCCCGTGTACGGCCTAACGATAATCCCCCTTTTCGCGATCTCGGCGGCCACCACCGCGCGGCTGCAGTCGAGCCTTGCGTGCGGTGCCCTACGAGCGCCCGAACGCGGCCCTGACCCGTGGGGTCAAGAGATACCAGAGCACGACGCCGGCGATGACGATGGTGACGATGTGGCGGACGGGCTCGAGCCGGCCCAGCTGAAGAACGGCCAGCACGATCACGACGATCTCGAGCACCACGCCGAGCGTCCAAGCCCAGGGACGCAGAGCCCACGCGCCGTAGGCGAAGACGAGTTCCGTGAGTCCAACGGCCAGCAATGCGAGAGCGATCAGCTTCTCGCCGCCGTGGATGCGTGGTAGCCAGGCGAGTCCCTCTGACGCATTCCACCAGGCACCCGCGGCCAGGATGGCAAGCACCCCGAGCACAGCTGCCACCACGGCCAGGATCGCGATGCCGGCTGGACGGTTCTTCATCTTGCTTCCTCGCGTGGGTTGACCCCGGCTACCTCATGCATCCGGCGCGGCCGTATTGAATGATGGAGGAACGGACCTGCGGCTTCTACGCACGGAATGTAAGCCGCATGCCAGGATGGCGCCGCCACGGCGTCCGATTAGCGACGCGGCCGGACGCGGGAAGTGCGCAATACGGATCCAGTTGGAGACGCGGATTGGGCCTAGAGGGCAGCTCAAGCCGTGTTGAGGTGTCCCTACGAACAGGAACAGCGACGTGAGCCACGGCTGCTGAGGAACCGGAAGCGGCCACGTCTGCTGAGCTTGCCCGCGAGCCGTTCGATCTACTCGCTCATCGCGCCCGGCAAGGCGTCCCTGATTGAACGCCTAGCTAGCGCACCCCTACGAGGCTAGACGGCGTGAGCCACAAGCTCGCGTGGGGTCTTGAAGTAGCGGGCGTGCGTCTTGAGAAGGTCGTCGCGAGAGGCAGCTCCCAGCAGGACAACCTCAATCGCGGGATCGTTCTGATACTCGTCTTCGAGCTCAAAGCGTCGATCTAGGGCAAGCCGACCCGCAGACCGAGGAAACTCCTCTGTCTGGACTTCCCCCGTCTTCTGGTTATAGATCAAAAGAAAGTAGCGCATGTCCATTCCACTATAGTCGGTCGGAGTGCTCCAGAGCCTGAGCAATCACCCCTAGCACGTTGTCGATCGCCTGTCGGGACACGAGCACGGAGTCCATTTCGCCCTCCTTGGGAACCTCCCCAAGGCGCTCGACAACCTCGATCTCCCAGGCATCCACGACCGCAGCGACCTGTTGTACGAGTTCCCACAACCCCAGCCGCGTCACCTTGCTATTCCCCAAGATCAGACGGCCGGAGTCGCTCGGACCTTTACCATAGCGGATCTGGCGGCCCCAGGTATCCCCAAGACGTTCGACAATCTGAGCCCACTGGTCCTGCATGCTAGTCCGGATCTGGATCTCCACCGATCGCTGACCGCGGCGAACCGTCAAGTGGACCGCCCGGTATCCAAAGCGCGGGTTCTTCCGCCGATCCACCAATCGGCCTCCACCAACGGCGTCGAGGATGTCCGATGCCAGTACATCCTGTTCTGCCCTGTTCATGTCCTCCACTATGCGAATGCCAGCGATGTCCTGCATTCGGCTGAGGTCCATCTTCGGTTCGCGTCTCAGCTTCTCAACGATCGTCTGAACTGTCTTCAGCCGCGACGTCTGCACTACGTCCGGCAGACGCTCTTGGATCTCTGACTGAACGTCCACGAGCAACGCGAAATGCTCCGCTCGCACTCGCTGAAGAAGTTCTAGGTCGCTTGAGCTGATGTCAGACTCGCGCAGCCGGTCGCCCAGTCGGTTGATCTCGACCCCAGAAAGGCTCGTGACAGGAGGGGTGTCGCCGTCCCCAAGGTCGTCCGTTAGGAACTCGACCACAGCTGCGTCTGGGCGCTCCGCGCTTGCTTCGCGATCGCGCTCCCCTTCCATGTCAACTCCTCAGCCGTGCTCTCACTGCCAACAGGAATGATGGTAAGCCAGTCGAGGAGGGTCAACGAGGCCGCGCACCGGCTAGCAGGGAAGGATCTGCAGGACCGCCTCGCCCCGTTGGCAGGCTAAGAGCCAGCCCGCGGCGCCGGCGTGGTTTCGGACCGCTAGAACCTCGAAGATCGGCAAAAGGGCTCAGCCGATCCTCGATCGGTTGACGGCCAGGCCAGTTTCGCATCAATACGGGCGGTAATTGGGACCACCCTCGCAACCACCATCGTCACGCTAGCTGCCGTGGTGATTAGCCGGCCGTTTGCCAAGGGGCTGAGCAGGTTCGGGCGCGCCGACAACTAGGCGAGGTTAGCCGGCCCTCACCATAAAACTCATTATCGTTATGGCCTGCGCGTTCCGATGTGGTCGGGGCGCGAGGACTGGCGCCCGAGAGAACGACGTTCAGGCTTGAGAATGCGATGATGTGACTTCGCTCCCTGGATAGATGAAAACAGCCTCACCATGCTTCACTGCGCGACTATCGACGAGGATCTCAGTCGATCTCGACGCCGAGAGCTCGCCAGAAGACCGGCTCAGCCATCTTGCGGACCCCAAGCTCGTCGGCTTTCTTGGCTTTCCCGGACCGGCTGTCGGGATCGGCCAGCACCAGGATGTCGAGCTTGCCAGAGACGCCAGGCTTGATCACCATTCCGGCCTCGCTAGCCAGACGCTCCTGATCCTCACGCGTGAGCTCCAGACCGCGGATGGTCACAACGCTCGCGCCGGTGAAGCAGACCGATTTGCCGGCCATCTCGCATGGCGTTGCTCGCCGCTGAGGCTTCGAATCAACCGGATCTTCGAGCGGCACTCCGAGAAGTTCGGCGACGATGACGAGATCGCGGCGCTCGGCATCGGTCACGATCCCGTCGGCGAGAACTAGATTCCAGACTCCGCCGAGGTAGGCCGCGTTGAGCGCGGCCACCGTGGCGATGTCCAGATCCCACTCCTGTGCCACTGCCGCGAGGGCCCGGATTTCGTCGTCGATAATCCGCCGGTCCTCAAGAACCCGATCGAGCAAGTCAAGGTACTGAGAAGCGGCAATTCCAGAGGCGGCGAGCCCATGGGGAATGCCGATGCGTGAGGCTAGAGTGCCAAGCGCCGGATTCATCCGCGGGGGCGGCGGCTCACTCCGGGTGCGACTTGGTGGTGGCGGTGCGGCGGGAAACCCTGGCGCTATCGCCGGGAGCGAATCTGGAGTGCGACCGAGCTTCCCGAGCGCACAGGAGAGCAAGCAGGAAGCGGCTCTGGCATCGCTGATGGCGCAGTGGGCGTCGACGAGCTCGATATCGAGATCGCGGCAACACTCCGATAGCCGTCGCTCGCCCGACAGTCCCAAGCGCGCGGTCGTAATCATGGTGCAGAGCGCATCTGGCGTGCCCCACGAAGCCCCCGCTCGATCGAGTTCATGGGAGAGGAACGAAAGGTCAAAGCGAGCATTGTGAGCAGCAAGGCGAGTTCCGCTGATCATGGCCAGGAACCCAGGTGCGACGTCCGCGAACCGCGGGGCCCCTCGCAGTTCAAATGCCGTCAGGCCATGTATCTCGCTCGCCCCTACGTCGCGGTCGGGATCGATCAGAGTCGTCCAGCTCGCGAGTTCCTCTCCACACGGCGATAGTCTCACAAGGCCGATCTCTACCACCCGATCGACACTGGGCCACAGGCCCGTGGTCTCTACGTCGATCACCGACCAATCGGTGGGTGCGCCGCTTCGCGGCCAGGTACTGGCCGGCGATTGACCCTGATCAAGTTGTGACACTACCCCCTCCTGGCTGTCAGTCCCGAACCCAGTGGCCCGCCCATTCCTCGTTGAGCCGTTGCTGCTGTTCGGTGAGGCGCTCGTACGCCTTCTTGGGCGTCTTCGGCACGATCACGAACTCATGAAACGTGATGGGCCTGACTCCGATCAGGCTCTCGGGCGGCAACTCCCCGCAACTGGCAAACCACGCCCGCGTCGGCCAGCCACACTCGTAATGCACCCACCAGCCGCGGGCTTTATCGAAGGTGTAGCCCGACGCGAGACAACCGCAGAAACGCATGGGCATCAGTCGGCCGCAGCTCTTGTGGATTGAGGTGTGGTGCTCGGCAAGGCTGCAAGGTTGGACCGGGAAACCGCAGCCGTCGGGATGATCCAAGACAGTCAGGGGCCCGCGGACCAGCCATGGGGCGTCCTCGCAGGTACACCAATCGGGACCAAGATTGGTGAGCCGAGGATCAAGCATCCTTCCCATGGCGAAAAACAGTAGCAGCCCGAAGGGGCCCAGATTCGAGCCATGAGCAACAACGCCATGACGCCTGTCCTAACAGACCTCGAGCTCACGTGAAATGGTGTTGCCGGTTGACACCCTTTCCGCCCGCCCGAAGTTCTTTGAGTCGAAAGAGCAAGAAAGTTGGTTGCATCGCCAGCTCGCCAAGGCGAGTATGAGGAGAGCAGTAAGGGGGACCGGTTGGACCAAATCGAGGGACTGGTCGGAGAGCACCCAGGCGCGACACTCGATGAATTGATCGAGGCGTTTGCGGCTGCCACTGGCCGACGTGCTCGACCCGACCAGATGGCCACCTCGCTCCATCGACTGGGCGCGCGAGTAGTCGAGCAGGGCGGACGCTACTGGCTAGAGGGTGCGACCGCGGCGGCTCCGGTCACCTCGGTCATGCCGCCAGGACTCCGTGCTCGGGTTATCGTCTTCGACCTCGAGACGGTGGTCCGACAGATCTCCACGCCGCCCTATCTCGAACGGCACATCTATCAAATCGGGGCAGTCCGGACGGGTCGCGATCGGCTATGGGTCGATGCCAACGATCGCCACTGGGCTCGATGGGTCACCCTACCGGCAATCGCCGATCCGCTCCTCGAGTCGCCGGCGACGCGGGCCAAGTACGAGGCCGAGCGCCGTGAGCCCGAGGCTGTAATCGACGCGTTCCTCGCCTACTGCGCGGGCGCGACACACCTGGTTGCCTACAACGGCACGAGCCTTGACTTCGGAGTGCTTGAGGGCCTGCTCGCCACGCACACTCGTGCCCTGCCAGGCGGTATTCGCAAGGTCGACGGGCTCTATCTCGCTCAGGCTCTCTGGCCGGTGCCGCCGAATGACCACCGTCTCAAGAGGCTCCTCGAGCGTCTGAACATCGATGTCGGCGAGTTCTTCTGGCACGACGCTCGCGACGACGCTCGGATGCTCACGATCCTCCTGAACGCCGGTCAACACCTCGTGGCGTCCTGGTCGGACGACTTACGGGCGCTCGTGCGCTCGGCGGGCTCGGGCTCCGACGCGTGGGATCTCCTGTTCGACCTTCTGCCAGCGCGGCCGGGCCGACAGACCTTTGATGACGCAGAAGTCCGTCGCATCGTCGCGGCAGAAATGACAAAGTCCCCGGTGCGAGATGCATCAATACTGGGACAGCTTCGGCCCGATGAGCCCGATGACGAGGAGCGCCCCGGCGCGCCTGTGCGAAAGGTCGAGGCCGGCGCTCGAACACCGCTCACGCTGCCAACTCGGGTCCTTGATGCGTCCGGCCACATGGATGTCTTCAAACTCGCCCAGACTGCGAAGCCCGATCTCGCGAAACCCCGCGAGGCGCAAGAGCGCATGGTCGAGAAGATGCGCGGCTGGATCGCAGACGGACAGCCGGCATTGGTCGAAGCGCCGACTGGCACCGGCAAGAGCTATGCCATGCTCGCCGTCGCCCTCGACTGGCTGGCATCGGACCCAGCTCACCGGGTTGTGATCAGCACCTTCACTAAGGCCCTCCAGACGCAGCTTGCAGACGACATCGAACGGATCGGCAACCACATTCCCGGTCTGCTCGGGATGACCGATGTGGTGAAGGGCTCATCCAACCGACTGTCGTTGCGCGGGCTTCTGATCTCACTCGCGGACATCTGCTCCGAGGTCTCGTCGGAGCGTATCCACGGGAGACCCGATTACACGGACGACGCGCGTTTCCGCGATCTCGTCCTGTATCTGCTCCTACGCTTCCGGGCCGAGGGAAAGAAGTCCGAAGAGTGGCTCGCCCATTCGGTCGATGTCGTCGATGTGCCGCCCATGTTCGAGGACTACATCGGCGACCGTAAGCGGGCCCTATATCTCACCTACCTTTCGCAGGCGGCTCAAGGTGAGCTCGGGGTCCGCGCTGGCGAATTGGTCCTTCACACGACCACTGTTTCGCAGGCGCTCGATGAGAACCGGCTGATCATTGCTAACCACGCACTGCTCCTTGCCCACCTCGACGTGTTCGAGGAGCTCGCAGCCGACACGCTCCTCCTGATCGACGAAGCCCATGCACTCGAGGCCGCAGCAACTCAGGCGCTTGCCGCTCAGGCATCGACACCGGAGATCTGGCGGCTAGCACACGATGTCCGCGAGTTCCTGCACGAGGTACCGAGCTCTGGACGGAGCCGGGCCTACAACGACACCCAGGCAAACCTTGGCCACCTCGAGGGCTTCCTCAAGGCCGAGTTGCTTCAACAGGGCGGCCGTCGTGCCTTGGATTCAATCCCTTCGGATGGCCCGAGCAGTGGCGGGTACGCCCGCCGTGTGGTCGTGGCGTCACGTCTGACAGGTTCTCTCGAGTCCTTCTCAACCTCGGCTCTCAAAGACGCACTTCGGGACGTTGCCAAGTACATAGAGCGACTCGAGGCTTCCCTGAGCGAGATGGCGGAGCCAGTCGATGCGTTCGAGCGAGACCGCTTCCTGGCGTTGCGAAGCCGGGCCCGCGAGCTGACCGGGGCCCTCGTCCTTGTCGGGTGGGATCTTTACGAGCTCGACCACGATCAGCTCGCGCCGACGACCGAGCCATCAGCGGACTCATCTCCGGCGGCAGAATCGGAGCGCCGACGGCCACGACGCCGGCCGGTTGGCGACCAGGGACCTTCCAACCAACTCGTGTGGCTCGAAGAGATCCCCTCCGACCGTCCGCTTACATCCCTTGCCGACCTGCGGTTCCGTGTCTGGTCCAGCCCGATCGAGCTCGGGCGGGATCCCTTTTACCGAGCGTTCCGTGATCGCTTCCCGCGGACCTATTACATCAGTGCCACGCTTCGAGTTGGCCAGGATGAAGCCTCCGCGTTTGATTTCACCCGCCAACGATTGGCTCTCGACGCCAGTCGAGTAGCCGCACACTCATTGCCCTCGCCCTTTGATGCCGCCACGCAGGCCAGACTCATCGCCTTCGACGACTTCCCGTCGTGGACAGAACAGACCGAAGCCGCGACCAGGACGGTCGCCCATCAGCTCGCTGGCTACGGTCGAGAGATGCTCCATTCGGACGACGACGGAGAACTCGACGGCCTGGTCAACGGGGCGATGGTCCTTACGACGAGTCGGGCGGTGGCCGCAGAGATCGGTAATCGACTCATCCGCGAGCGGGCCCAGACTGGCCATCCGCTGGCTCTAGCCGAGATCCTCGGGACTCGCCGCGCCATTGACCAATTCGCCTCCTCCGGCGGAATCCTCGTTGGTACGAAGGGCTTGTGGCAGGGTGTAGACATCGACAAACCCAAGCGCCTGCGGCTTGTCTGGATCAACAAGCTGCCGTTTCCGTCGTTCGAGGACCCCCTCATCAAGACGCGCCGGGCTCTTGTGGCTCTCGCTGCCAAGGACAAGATCGACGATCCGAACGGTGAAGCCGACAAGACCTACTACCTGCCGCTCGCGGCCATCGAGCTTCGTCAGGCTGTTGGTCGACTCCTGCGTACGACCAGTCACCAGGGTGTCATCGTTATCAGCGACCCCAAGCTCTCCGGGCCGACACGTTTGCGCCGTCTTTACCGTGAGGTCTTCCTGGGCTCGCTCGACCCCGGCCTCCTCGTACCCGATCCGGAGACCGGAGAAGCCAGCGGCGGAAACATCGTCGGCATGGCCGAGGGCTGGAGGAGGATCTGGCAGTTCTTCGCCGGCATCGGTCTTCTCCGTGAGGATCGCGCGGCCGAACTCTGCACTGACGAAGCTCTCGAGACGCATACGCAGCTCAAGGAGACTCTCGCGATCCGCAGGCTGTGCCTGACGCCTGAGCGCGAAGCCGAGCTTCGGGACGAGGGCGGCACGGCCCTGGCTGATGAGATCGTCCAGCGATCGGCGGCGATCGGAGGTCTTCTCGGCTTCAAAGACGACTCAATCGTCTTGAAGAAGGAGCAGGAGCTTGCGATCC
>Ga0182017_10004635_pt1 | contig 10208 bp, 8 predicted proteins | sample 712E3DmetaG_FD_120492 | JGI IMG/M metagenome (GOLD analysis project Ga0182017, IMG submission 120492) | Permafrost microbial communities from Stordalen Mire, Sweden - 712E3D metaG | ecosystem: Environmental > Terrestrial > Soil > Wetlands > Permafrost | place: Sweden: Stordalen | collected... | reverse complement strand
TCGGCGCCATATATACCAAGATTCACGGCTTGTTTTGCGGAAGTTGTATACTTTTCAATATTGGTTACCGGATTGGTAACAGATTTAATAGGATATATTCCCAAACGCTTGAGATACAAATTGACAAATTCCGGTGAAGGAACACAAAAGACCGTGTTTTTATAAGTAACAAAGAGATTTGATGTATCAACTGACAATTCGTATGATTTGAATTCTTTGTAATTGTCTCTGCTACCGCATGAGAAAAAAGAGAGCATTGCAAAAAAAACTATAAATTGTATAGCTATTTTCCTAATCAATTTTGTCTTTGGTTTTATGGGTTAATTAACTCAAAAATATAAAAAAACATTTTATAAATAGCGTTCTTCACAAATAATCCATTCATAATGCCGAAATAGCAAAATAATCCCAAATTACACATTGGCTTGTAACACTGTTAATGCGTAATCCGGGGTTAGACAATATATTTTCGAATTAATTTAGAATTAAGTGACTATTTTGAAGCATCTACTCAGGTAAATACTTTTGAAATTTATTGTTTAATGACTTTTGATACAAATGACATACCTGAAATATTTGTTAAAGTAACCAAGTATAGGCCACTGGTAAAGTTGGTTATAGGAACATTAATGTTTTTTTCGTTTTTTACAGCAATTCTTGTAATTTCTTCTCCAAAAATATTTCTTATGATTATTAGTTTCAAAGTACCATCGTTAGGAATTCTAAAGTATTCAGTAGCCGGATTAGGGAATATAATAGCGTTTTCCGATAGGTTTTTTGACTTTATACCAGGAGGAAAAGGGGGGTCGCAATTGGGCTGCCATAAGAACCCATGTTCATCAATTCTGGCTGATTTGTAACAAGGAATAAATAATTCAATTCTTATTAAACTTAAAGTTCTGCTATCCTGGTATTCATTGTCAGAATTATTTCGCCAGAATCTTTGATCATTTCTTCCTCCGGTTGAACCGGTTGTATTATCGGCTGCCTGAATTTCAAACTTTAAATAACGGCCATCAAAAGAACCGGAATCAACCATCGGAGCCCTTAAGCCACTCCATGGAATTTGCCATTCCTGAACAAATGAACCATCACCTGCATCTACCTGACCAATTAAGAAATTAGCGTTATTTGCGCCAATTGAATGAGCGTCATCAAATCCCCAGGGGTATTCAGCATCTCTCTGCATTCTGAACTGGTTATTCGCTTCTCCGTATCTACCACCATATATCCATGAAGTAGTATCCATTGTAATAAATACTTCAAAATCATCTCTTTCCCATGAGTTGGGAATTGCTGTATGGTCGGTATCTATCGTTGAATTACCCATTTGTTCGGCAGCAATCCATAGATACATTTCATTATAAGTCATCTGAAAATGAGCGGTCATTTCGTGAACTGTATTTGCTGTTTTTTCAGCAGCCAAATCAATCCAGGTTGTTGTCCAGGGCTCAGTACCATCCGTATTTGCAACGCCATCAGGTGTACAAACTTTAGTAGTTTTAGTTAGAGTTAAAGCAGGAGTATTGGCTGCAAATACATATGATGCCATTGCACCACTTATCAATAGTACAATTAAGCTTTTCATAATTAATAGAATTAAATTAATAATTAAGCCAGGGAATTTTTAACCTAAAATTAATACCAATTTAACCGCTTTAGTAATCAATAACCTATATTTATTTTACTATTTAAGCAGATTTATTCCTTAACGATCCTATATTTAAGGGACAACCCTTGTTTGTCAGTAATAGTTACCAGATATATGCCTAAAGCAAAATCTGTCAAAGGCACGGTAATTGTTTTTTCGTTTTGAACAGCAATTGTTCTAAGCTCTACCCCGAGAATATTTCTTAAGGTCACAGACTTTAAGTTACCCTCATTTCTAATTTTCAGGTATTCGGTTGCCGGATTAGGGAATATAATTGCATTATCCGTTTTATTGATTTCTTTGACTTCATCACAACTACCTATATAGAAACAGTGCAAAGATATTAAAGCCAAAGTTCTGCTATCCTGATATTCATTGTCGGAACCATTTATCCAAAATCTTTGATCATTTCTTCCTCCGGTTGAACCGGTAGTATTATCGGCTGCCTGAATTTCAAACTTAATGAAACTGCCATAGAAATGGCCTGAATCTACCATTGGAGCAATCAGGCCAGTCCATGGTATTTGCCATTCCTGGACAAAAGAACCATCACCTGCATCTACCTGTCCAATATTGAAAGTACCCGGATTATTTGCACCAATAGAATGAGAATCATCAAATCCCCATGGATATTCAGCATCTCTCTGCATTCTGAATTGGTTATTTGCTTCTCCATATTTACCACCATATATCCAGGAAGTAGTATCCATTGTAATAAATATTTCAAAATCATCTCTTTCCCATGAGTTGGGAATTGCTGTATGGTCTGTATCTATTGTTGAATTGCCCATTTGTTCGGAAACAATCCAAAGATACGTATCATTAAAAGCGATCTGAAAATGAGAAGTCATTTCGTGCACTGTATTCGATGGTTTTTCAGCTATCATATCAATCCAGCTTGTTGTCCAGGGCTCAGAACCATCCGTATTTGCAACGCCATCAGGTGTGCAAGTTTTTGTAGTTTTGTTTAAAGTTAGAACAACAGTATTGGCTGCAAAAACATATGATGCCATTGCACCACTTATGAATAGTACAAATAGTTTTTTCATATCTAAAAGAATTAAAAAAAAATGGGGCTTGAAAATTATGATCTAAAATTAGTAATTATTTTTAGATCATTGGAAATCAATTACCTGAATTTATTTTGTTAAATAAGCTGATTATTCGAACGATTAGTTCAAATTTTTTATTTTGGCTGCAAAGTTATCTGATACATAATTGTCATAACTCATACATACGTCTGAAGCAAAATCAATCCCATGACTGATAATTCTTTGCCAAACCTGTTCATTTAATATTACAATATTTTGTTTGGTAACATTTTCTTTCAGCAGGCCATAAATTAATCCAGCATTGAAATTGTCTCCTGCACCAATTGTACTTATTGGTTTTATTTCAGGAACCTTAAAATGCCGATTCATATTTGCAGATTTCAAATCAACACCATCTGCATTTAAAGTATATAAAAGGACAGGACAGTATTGGGAAGTAAATTTATATGCTTCATCAATATTCGTTGCCTTACAAATCATTTGAAAATCTTCATTTGAGCCCCTGACAATGCTTGCCATTTTCATATTTTCAATAATCATTGGAAGTAATTCTGGCAGTTCCCCAAGGTGTGCTTTTCGAAAATTAGGGTCGTAAATTACAGTGCAACCTGAAAGCTTTGCTTTGTTTATAAACCTGGTAACCGGCTCTCTGATTTCTTTATTTATTGCATAAAATGAACCAAAAAGAACTATATCGTCATTGCAGGGCTTTGGGAATTCAATATCCAGCCTTTTATCCGGTTGATCTTTATAAAAGGAATAACGTGCATTATTTGATTCATCGAGGAAAGCTATTGCGATGGATGTTTTTCCATGATCATAACGATAAACATTTTTTGTATTGACGTTAACCGAACCAAGGAAGGAATCAATTTCGTTTCCTATATCATCAGTTCCATATTCGCTGATAAAGTAAACAGGCATATTTATTTTACCCAGGCTGACAGTACTGTTGAGCATCGAACCACCTGCTTTTGCAGCAACCGGTTGGCCATTTTTAAATATAATATCGTAGACTGTTTCACCCAGGCAATAGATTTTACGCATACTTTAGAAGGTTCAAAGTTTAAAATTCAAGATTCAAAGTTAAATAGAAATTCGACTTTCAATTTTAAATAGTTTGGAATTCACTTAATAAAAGAACACTTTGAACTTTAAACTAATGTATGCAACCATTTTCTGCTTGTTCTCTTGATTTTTGCCCTAAATAACCTCCGTGGTGCAGTTTGGCATAATCCTCGCTGGTAAAACCCACTTTTTTCATGAGCAGTACTACCAATATGTCTCCGATTACAGTCATGGTTGTTGTTGATGTGGTAGGTGTAAGTCCCAAAACACAGACTTCTTTTGGCATACCGGTTGCAATTGTAACTGCAGCCTTTTTTGCCAGATTTCCTTCTGGATTTCCGGTAATGAGTATAAAAGGAATTTGAGGATTAAATCTGCCGGCAAGTTCAACCAGTTCTATAACTTCCCTGGTCTTTGCCGAATTTGAAACCAAAAGCATTATATCGTTCTCCTGCAAAATACCCAGGTCCCCATGCTGTGCTTCACTCGGATGCATGAATACTGCGGGAGTACCTGTTGAACTGAAAGTTGTAGACATATTCAAAGCGATTTGGCCTGCTTTGCCCATTCCACTGGCAACAATTTTACCTTTAAGTTCATGGACGTGTTTAAATAATAAGTTGACCGCTTTTTCAAATGAATTGTTTACCGGAATTTTAAGCACTGCTTCGGCTTCATGTTTCAGTAATTGTTTTATTTCATCAATCATTATATTTTGATAAATATTATTTTCGAATAGCAATTATAACAGCATTTTTTGCAAAAGAAAAATTTTTTGATGTAAATAAATGAGAAGACTGTCTAAAGAAATTGATTATACGCAAATAAAATTCAATTTAAATAAAAGGGGATTCATCATTGCTGATTAGAATTTCCTGAAAAGACAAACTTTCAGCAGGATTAAAATTTGTCATTCTGGTAATTTTGTTTTCAACCTTATGCATAAAATTCCAGCACGTCATTTGCCGGAGAGAGAGCTTATTTGCAATGTCAAATGCTGAAAAAGTACCTGGATGTATGCATACCTGATATGCTATATAAAACGCCTTGTTTATTGGGAATTTATTATTGTGAAATAATGTATTTGAAGTTGCAGATTCTTCATTCTTGCAACGAGTACATCTTCGGGAATAAGGCACTTTGCCATCGCAGAAATTGTTATTACCGCATTTCCGGCATACAAATCCTTTTGACCATTTTAAAGAAGAAAGTAAATGTAAACATTTGCTATCGTCATAAAAATATTCTTCAATTTTTGAATCATCTATACTTTTTTCAACTAATACTTTCATATTTATGTAGATATTTATGTCAAAACTACAAAATTTTGGTGATAAAATAATTAGATAGTGATACTATCGCGAGAACTTAGAAATAATAAACAAATATTTTACCATCATGTTTATGATTAACAGGTATGATCATTTATTAAATTGTAATTTAACGTGAGTTCGATATAAATGCCAAAAAGAAGTATTAAAATATTATCAATGGCTAAAAGTTGAATTAAAACAAAAAAGAATATCTTCGCAAACTATGTATTAAAGCAAGACGTTTAAATAAACCCGGGGTTGATAAAAAATGAATTATCAAAATAATTTTTTTTAATTATGTATAAAATGAGACGAATTGCCAACTGTATTGTAATTTTTACTTTTATATTAACTGCAAATTGTCAGACAAATGTAAAAAAGCAGGATTCGAAAAATCCTAATAACGAAATAAAAGGAGAGGTTTTATATCTTACAAATCAAACTTTTAAGGAAAAGGTTTTTGATTATATTGCAAATAAAGAATGGCAGTATAAGGGAACATTGCCTTGTATTGTTGATTTTTACGCGGACTGGTGTGGCCCTTGCAGACGTGTTTCCCCCATTTTGGAGCAGATTGCCAGGGAATATACAGGTAAAATAATCGTTTATAAAGTCAATACAGATAATGAGCAGGTACTTTCTGGTAGTCTGGGCATTACTAGTCTTCCCACAATTCTTTTTGTTCCAGCTTCCGGTAAACCACAGGTGCTTTATGGCGCTTACCCTAAAGAAACAATAATTAAAGTAGTAAATGAATTTTTACTGGTCAAGAAATAGAAATTCATTTTGTTTTAACTACTTATAGTTCAATACAAATTATTGTTTTACTATTTTTTTCATATACGAATTATTATCCAAAGTCAACCTGACATAGTAGATACCAGGCATTAAACTGAATTCGTCATTTGAAAGAGAAATAGTATGATTACCGGCTTCCTGTTGTGTTTTACTTAAAATTGTTCTGGAGAACTTACCTGATATATCATACAAATTAATTATTACATTACCTTTTTTTCCAAGTTCATAACTAATAGTTAACTTATCGTGATAAGGAGAAGGGAAAACCGAAAAATCCTTGATTGGCTCCAAATCCAAATATGACAATGATGTTGCACTTTTGTTACGGTTACCGGCATGTGCATAAACAGCAGTCTGAGAGACGTATGATTCTTTGCCATTCTGAAATTTTATTATCACCAGTAACGGGTATCTGACGTCATCAGTGTACCAGCGGTAAGTTATTTCCGTTAAATTCGGGTTGCCAACTTCAAACGTGCGGATTTGCTTTACTCTCAAAACACTATTTATAGATATATTGCCAGGAAGTATTAAAGTTCCGTAGGCATCGGCTGAAATTTCATATTTCCCTGCTACCGGCGTTTTAATATTATTCGATTCCTGGATTCCTGAATAGTTGCCGCTTGCCTTGTCACCATATGCGAAAGGAAATTTAAGTTTTACAAATGGAACATCGTATTTTGTTACAGTATTGCAGCCAACGGTGCCATATTGTTCAATAATATTTTGGGAGACTTTAAAATAAAAAAGGTTGCCGAATTCTTCAATAACTGTATTTGCTTCAGGAATCTCCCCTGATTTTTCTAAATTTGAAGGATTCAGCATATGGCTGGTAAGATTTTTGTTCGCGGGAGTCAAGTTCGAAAAATCCCAAATTACATTTGCCCCTGAAGCACCTTCATCTTGATTTGTTGTAAAGTAGAAATCATGAGAAGTTCTTGGCACAAGGCCTTGATTGCTAAAGGTCAAAACAGTCTGGCTTCGTAAAATTGTTGCACTTAATACCAAACACGAAATAAATATGTATATTTTTTTCATGATGCTAAAGATTAAAAGTAATTAATGAAATTATGTTTCGAAATTACGTCCTGAAATTACTACTTTTTTCTATTAAATGCCGATATATTTTCTTAAAGAGAGTCATTACAAAACAAAATTATTCCTGAGAGGCAGTTTAGCAATATCTGAAATTAAACACAGAGTATTAATTATATTCATATTATTAACTGTTGTTAAGATGGTTACAACTCCTTTCTTTCATTCAAAAAGTGCAAAATAATCTCTATGGTTTCAATAATAGTTAATGTATTGTGTTTAAGTTTAAATAATTTTCTCTGTGTAACTCTGTGGTTAATATATTATTGATTATAGGGTCAACATACTTTGATCAAAAATTTCAAAACGGCTTTTGAGATACATATTTTGAAATTTTTGCATATAAATCATCCGGATTTAAAGGTTTAATTAAAAAATCGTTAATCCCGGATAATGTTATTTTTTGCTGAATTTCTAAAGCACCTGAAGCAGTTAGTGCAACTATGGGAACATTTTTATATTTTTCTCCGGGAAGCTGCCTGATAAGACGTGCAGCCTCATATCCGTCCATTACCGGCATTTGGAGATCCATCAAAATAATATCAAAATCTTCTTCTTTTACCAGATCACATGCTTTGGATCCATTATCAACAATTTCAAACAGTACTTCCCACTTTTCAAGAAACTTGCGCACAACCAGTTGATTTAACTGGTTGTCTTCTGCAACTAATATTCTGGCATTTTTGATCACTTAAAAATTAACTTTCAGGGAATTGAATTTTATAGTCCTATTTCATTGATTTTTATATTTACATCTACTTGCCTTTTTTTGGCTATATATTTAATTATTTATTATTCTTCTCTAAAAATTTTCAAATAGGTTATATCCATTCCTGTTCCTCTGAATCCTACTATTTTTCTATCAAAATCAAATATAGGCATTCCGGTAAAAACTTGCTTTATGATTGTATGGTCCTTTTTTAATATTTTAGACTCAATATTAATAAAACTTTCACCCTTTTGATAAAAATCTTTTACTATTTTTTCAAATCTTTTTTCTTCATCACCAGGCATCAGCGAAAACAATGGACGACCAATAATTTCTTCAGGTTCATAACCTAGAATTGATTTGACCTTATTGGATATAAATTTTATGCGAAAATTAATATCAGTCTCCCAGATATATTCAATAATTGATTCAGAAATATCATGAAGACGCTGTTCAAATAGCATGACTTTTTCATCGTCAATTTTTTTCTGGGTAACATCTTTTGCAAAGATATTTAAGTAATTCTTGTCCTTGGATGGACAGATAATGAGTCTGAATAAGCTATCGGCAATTGTGATTTCCAGTTCTTCATTCCGTCCGGTTTTCAAAATCACATCCAATAAATCTTTTAAATAGGTATCATAGCTTTCTTCCAGGAATGTTTTAATACCTAGTCCTTTTGAATTACACAGTGAAATGACTCCGTTTTTTTCAACCCGTAATACAGGATATGGACTTTCTTCAGAAATTTGAGACATAGACAATATCTGTTTTTCACTTAAAATTTTTTCTGAAATATCTACCAGAACTGCTCTTAGGCCGGTAGGCATATTGTCACGCATTATAAGGTTAACATATACAATTACCGGAATTTCAATGCCATTAACAGTAGTGACTTTATATTTTTCATTTTCAATTTTCTCACCCTTTATTTTACTTTCAAAATTTTCAAATATCCTTAACCGATCATCCTCAATGAACAGGCTGTAAAAAATAATTCCTTTTTGAAGTATTTCCTGGTTGATTCCAAATTGTTCACAAGCCAAACTATTTGCAAATATAATTTTACCGTTGATATTCATTTCAAATACCATTTCCGGTAACAATTCAGTGAATTCCTTAAAGCGCTGTTCGCTTTTTTTAAATGAATCTAAAGTTATTTTCTGTTCATATGCATTTGAAATTATAACTGACAAAGTTTTGATATATTCTTTTTCATCTTTTTCCCATTTTCGTTTTTTCTTTGCTTCAGAGAATCCTATAAATCCATAATATTTACTATCAATTGTCAAAGGAAAAGCAATAATTGAAATAACCTGGTGAAATTTGAAAATTGATACAATATCTTCCGGTAAATCGGTAAGTTCTGATGCTTCAATATATCCTTGAGATTTTACAATTTCCGTCCAGGATGGGAACATTGTATAAGGAATAGCCTGAAGATCGTCTTTTTGTGAATCTATACCAATATTACACCATTCATGTGTATTGCTGACGGCCCTCCCGCTTAACATATCTTCAAAAATAAATGCCCGGCTTACATTTGTATAATTTCCTGCAATCCTTAAAACCTCCTTTATCTTAAAATCAAATTCATCAGAAGTATTAAATAAATATGAAATATTTGAAAGGTTTTGTTGCTTTTCAAGGTTTTTCTTAATCCTGTTTTCTTTATTTCTACGTTCCGAAATATTTTGAAAAAAAATAATGATATATCCATTTCCTGAAATCTCTGAATATTTTGAACGTTCTTCAATTGGGATAATTTTGCCATTATTGTCCCGAAAATCATATTCGTGTATTTTCTGTCCGTTTTTTTTGACATCATTAATAAAGTTTATCCATTTTTCGGTTTCTCCACGAATGCTATCAATTTCCTGAAATTTAAGACTTTGCATTTCGTCTTTTGTAAATCCATAAATATCAGCAGCATGATTATTTGCATAAATTATATCTCCGGAGGATTCACATACTATCATTGCTTCATCCGAAACATTTACAAGATCAGTAAAGACTTGCAGGCTAAATTCAGTTTTTTTCTGTTTTGTTATATTTTGCAAATGACCTTTCAACATAACAATCTGGCCATTATTAAATATAGGTTCTCCGGTATCTCTTACCCATATTTGGATGCCTTTTGAAGTATTAATTTTTAATTCAAGGTTCCAGGGATTACCTTTGGAAATTGCTTTGTCAATCGCCTTTTGAAATAATTTTTTTGAATCAGGAGCATAATAATTCAAAACAGCCTCAAAATTGGGAACATAGGTTTTTGAAAGTCCAAATATTTTATAAACTTCATCAGTCCAGCGAAATCCACCAGAGCTAAAATTATACTCCCATTCGCCTTTCTGGTCGGTTTCTAAAGAAGTGAAATTTTCATTTTCTCCTCCGGTTTGAAGGTTCGTCATATTTCTGATATCTGAATCTGATAAGGAAGTGTTGGGCGATGGCATACTGTTTGAATTAGCCGGAATACCTTGTCTGTTAAATAAATCAATTATCTGTTCAAATAATTTCAC
>Ga0182017_10004633_pt1 | contig 10210 bp, 6 predicted proteins | sample 712E3DmetaG_FD_120492 | JGI IMG/M metagenome (GOLD analysis project Ga0182017, IMG submission 120492) | Permafrost microbial communities from Stordalen Mire, Sweden - 712E3D metaG | ecosystem: Environmental > Terrestrial > Soil > Wetlands > Permafrost | place: Sweden: Stordalen | collected... | reverse complement strand
GTAGAAGACGTTGCTGTCGTAGCCAATATCGGCACCCAAGGCCGCGTGTAGCAGCGTACTCTCACCCAGCTTGGCCCCGACCGGTCCATTGCGCGGGCTGATCCCCTGAAGCCCATAGGACATGGTCTCGAGGCTCGGCCCCGAGGCGCTGGTCATCACTTGCGCCCAAGCGACAGACGTCGCCCCGCAGGCGAGACAAGCAAGCAGAACTGATAGCCGGAGCCTCATGGGTGTTTTGGTTGACTGGGCACGGTTAGGGGGGTGTTCGTCAGACTCTATCTAGCCTTGTGAAGCTGCCGGCCTACAGATAGGGACTGGCGACGGGTGGACGCTCCAAGGGCGCGGGGTCTAGGCTGGGATCCGTGACCCCGGCAGGCAACTCAGGAGCTTCGACTTCCACTCGGGTCGCCCCGATGTAGTTGAGCTCCGCGCCCACGCAGGTCTGACCATCGTTTTGCAAGACCTGGACCTTCTGGTTGACGATGGTGATTCGCGTGTATTCGTGGAAGGAAGCCCCCTCGTCATTGCGGCTGACGCCCTCCTGCAGCTTCTCTATCGCCTCGTCCGCGATGTTCATGCTGACCTTCACCTGCGCCAGCTTGTCCATCACGCAGTTCAGGCGGATGACGTCCTTCTGCTTGCGCGACTGCTCGACCATGGTTTGCAGCTCGGCCAGCACCTTGTCCATGTTGGTCCGGTACTCCTTGCCTTGCCTGATCATGTCCGGGCCACTCACCGTCGAGCGCTGCTGCCCAGAAACATCCGCCGCGGCAGGAGGCACAGTTCCCGGCGCCAGCGCGCCAGGCGATCCCGGTTGCGCCGAAGCGACTGGTCCGATTAGCAACGACAACCAAATAACTCTTGCCCGCCTAGACATTCGAGACCTCACAAATTGATGTTGTTTGACGCCCGTTTGACGCGGGAAACCACAAACCGCTAGGCCGTGGAAATATATACGGTTCCGGCGCTGAGTCAACCCAAGCTCCCCTACTGAGATGCAGTGAAGACGAACGGGAACTCAACCTCAACAGACCCGTTCGATGGTGCTGGGAAACGCCAACGTGCCACGAGTTGTTTGATGCAGCTCGATACCTCGGAGTCACCCATGGTGTCGTCCGCGATGTCCACACCTGACACGGTCCCAGCAGCGGTGATGGTCCAGCGCACCTTGACCTTGCCGCTCAGGTTGGGATTGCGCTTGAGCGCCCGCTCGTAGCAGGCCTTGACCGCGCCGATGCGCGCCCGGACTTCCTTGGAAACCAGGGCCGGATCCAGCTCGCCGTCCACGGCTGGCGCCTCGCTCTTGACCACACCTGAGACGCGCTTCTCGGTCGCGCCCGCGCCAGTGTTGCCGCTGGCGATGGTGCCCGCCCCGCGCAAGCTGCCGATATCAGCCACTTTGCCAGAGCCACCTGTGCCGGACTTCACCCCGCGCAGGGCCGCATCGCTGGTTGCCACGGTAAGACCACCCACACCCTGGAACGCCTTTTCCTGATCCCGGTCCACGTCGCCTTTTCCAAGAACATCCGCAATGGATCCAGATCCATCGGCCTTCGCTCCGAGCAACTTCAGGATGCCGGTGTTGCGCACCTGTTCGGCCAGACGCGCGCGTCGTTCCGCATCAATGCGCGCCTTCTCTTCGGGGGAAAGCTCAGGTTTCGGAGCCTTCTTGGCCGCACTGGTCGAGGCCACCTTGTTTTCGACTTTCTTGTCCTCGGTCTTGTCATCCGTCTTGGCCTGCTGCTTGGGCGGCTCGGGGGGCTTGGCCTTCACGATCATCTGAACGAAGCGATCCGGAATCTCCTCGATGTCCGGCTTACGCGGCCAGTCCACGTTGCGTAAATAGAGGACCAGCACCAGGTGCGCCAGGAAGGACACGCCCCCGATCAGCGTGAAAGCCCAGTCCAGCCCGGTGGTCCACGACCCGCGCACGGAAGCCGGGAGTCGCGGCCGCGGCTGCTGCGGCGGCGGCGTCACGAACTGGAAGAGAATGGTCAGATCGCCGACGGAGATCTTGCCGCGCGACCGCTCGTCGAGGAGCAAGAGCCAGGCGTTCCCTTGGTGGCGAATCCGGCCCGCCTGCTTGAGCTGCGCCAGCGAGATGACTTCGTTGCCCACCGCGATGCGGGCATCCATGGCGTCGGCGAAACGCGCGACATAGCCCTTGGGCGTGAGTTCAAAAAGCAGCCACTGCTTGGGCAGCGCCTCGGAGGGCACCGCAAAGGTGGCCTTGCTCGACCAGCCGATGGAGATGTTCCCGCGAGATCGGACAAGGCGTTCGTCTATGATGCGCCCGCCTTGGACGATGCCGATGCGCAGGACTCGGACCTTCGCAGCCGTGCTGGGTGCGTGGGCCGAACGGGGTGGTGTCGCCGCTGTCTGAGTCGCCATTGGCTGGTTCCCTTGGTAGTTGGTTCGATCAGAACGGTGCTTTCGTCACGCTGTCTAGGATTTTGGGTACGAACTCCTGTTTCAGCTCATTCCAATCGTAGTTTATTCCAGACTTTTGCAGTACGTAAAAAGCCTCCGGTTTCTGGATCTTGCCCTCGATGACGATCTCGCCCTGAATTTTGTAGATCTTCCTGCCGCCCGCGCCTCGTTCGACCTTCACGTTCGCTGCTTCTTTGGCTTCCGCCGTATCCTCGGCATCCGTCGTTGCGGGCGCGCTCTTGGCCGCTGGCCGCTTCTTGGCCTGGGCAGAAACCGCGGGTTTCAATGCGGCCAGCAGGCCCAGCGAGGCCGAAAGCACGATCACGAGACACCGCGAGAGCAGTCTTGGCTTCATGGCTTCCTCGGGGCTGGGCTAGCCGCGGGCGCGGCACCTGGCGCCGGCTTGAAAGGTAGCGCGGGCGACGCTGCGGCGCCGGGCGCCGGCTTGGGCGGTGGTGCGGGTGACACCGTGCTGGTCGGCGGGGTCGCGCCCGCTGGCGGGGTCGCGCCAGGCGCAGGTGCACCCGCCTTCTTGGCGTCGTCCACAGCCTTCTTGGCCGCGCGCTGCTTGTCCCGCTCTTCCTGCTTCTTCTGCCGCTCGATGCGTTTCTGTTCCTTCTTGATTCCGTCCTGCGCCTCTTGGATGTAGGCGTCGGCCTCCGGGCCAACCGTCTGACCCGCGCCCGCCACCATCTGCTTGTACTGCTGCAAATAGGCGATAGCCGCGTTGAACTTGGCGACCAGATCCAGGTTGGGCATCTTGTCGGCGTCGAGATAGAGGATGCCCAGATTGAAGATGGCATCAGCGTAGCGCGGGAAGAGCTGTAGGGACTGCTTGTACTCGGCCTGCGCCTTTTCGTACTCCTTCACCCCGCGATAGGCGCTGCCCAGGTTGAGGTGCGCCTTGGAGAAGCTGGGTTGCAGCTGCGTCGCCTTCTCCAGCACAGGCACGGCTTCCCGATAGTTCTTGGCCACCAGATACTGGGCGCCCAGGTTGTTCCACAACATGGCGTAGTCAGGCCGCGCCCCGGTGGCCTTCTTCAGCATCTCGATGGCGCCGGGCGTGTTGTGCTTGTCGATCTCCATGAAGGCGAGCATCTGGTAGATGTCCGCCTGCTCAGCTTCCGGGGCGTTGGCGTTCTTCATCATGTCGCCCAGGGTCTTAACCCACTCGTTCTTACCCAGCTTGAAATAGGCCTTGGCCATGACGAGCATGGCGGGCGTGTAGCGCTCATTGCGGTTGAGCGCCGCCTTGGCCTGGGCCACTGCGCCTGTGTAGTTCTGCGAGCGATACAGCTTCTCGGCTGCCTCCACTTCCGCAGTCGGGATGACCGCGGGGGGTGGCTCGCGCCGCTTGCGGCCGCCAGCCGCAGCCGGAGTCTCGGCCGCAGCCGGGGCTGCCGCCGCGTCGGCCACGGCGGCCGAGACGACCGAGGCCGCCAATAAGAAGCTGAGGAGAGACGTTCGCATGGTCATGGGTATTCGATCCCGATGCGTTCATCTTTGACGAAGGGGAACTCGTCGGGCAGGTACTTGGACAGGTTCTCCCGCGCTTTCTTCACGTAGTCGTTGGTTACGCCCAAACTGACCGCGCGCTCGAGCGTGGATTTCCACTGGCGCTTGGCCTCGTCTTCCACCGGAGTCACGAACTGGAAGATGGCGTCCTTGTACTCGGTCTCGGCCACGCCGCACAGGGAAGGATCCACCGCGCACGCTTTCTTGGAGAGTCGCTTGACCTCGTCGGGCGGGTTGTCGGCCGCCTTGATCAGCTTCTGGGCAAACTCGTAGAAAATGTCGCCGCGGCGAAGGAACGAGGCCAGCGTCCAGGTGGCGTCCTTGTACTCCCAGATCTTGGCGTACTGGTCCTGCAGGTCCTTGGCCTCGGCAGTGAACGCATCGAACACGCGGCGCACCTGCTTGGGGTCGCTGGTAAAGCGCAGCGACTTGCCCTGGAATTCCTTGAATTTCTCCTCGAGGATGAGGAAATCCGCCTTGGCGGCGGCGGCGGCCGCGGGCGAGGCGGCCGGCAGCCGTCGCGCAATGAACTCCTCGCGCACCTGCTTGTACGCCGCCATGGTGGCCCGCTTGTCGTGGCCCTGCTCGGCGATGGTGGCCAGTTTCAAATACGCGGACACCACGTATTCTCCTGCGGCCTCCTGCTTGCCGTAGCGACGAATCAGGTCGTGCAGGCAGCTTATCTGCTTGGCGGTTTCCTTGTTCTTCTCCAGGGCGTTGCAGCCAAAGGAAAACGCTTGTGCCGAGTCACCCGGCTTGTCCGCGATGTTCTCCGCGTACTTCCGGTACAGCTCGGCGGCGCGCGGGTACTGCTGGTCATTGTCGAGCAGTTGCGCGGCGATGCCCACGGCCTCGCGGCGGTGCTCGAACTTGGCGAACTTGGGATCGGTCGCGACCTTGAGATAGCCGTTGACCGCTTTGTCGAACTCGAAGAAGCGGTACTGGTTGCGAGCCGCGTTCCACACCGCGTCCTTGGCCAGCGGATTGTCCGGGTAGTCGTTGGCCAGTCGCTCGTAGCACTTGGTGGCTTCGCCGTACTTGAAGATCTTTTCGTAGATCACGCAGGCGTTGTTCAGGTTGCTGGGCGCGTCCCGGTCCTTGGGATTGGCGGCGATCAGGTCCATCAGGTCGAGGGCCAGACCTTCGTCGAGATCGGTGCTGATCTTGCTGCGCTTCTCGGGCTGCCCGCCGGCCACCGGCTTGCTGCCCGCGGCGGCGGGTGCCGCTGCGCCGGTCACGATGGCGATGCCGCCCGCGAACTCGCGGCACTGGACCAGCTTCTCCTCGGTGCCCTTCTCTTCATTCTTGATGGCGATGTCGAGGCGCTTCTTGATGACGGTCGACTTGACCGAGGCCTTGATCTCGGCGATGCGCGCCAGATAGGGCTTGGCCTGGGGCGACTTGCTGCAGGCCGATTGCGAGAACTTGTCGGTGACCTCCAGCAGGCGGCCCAGCGCGCAGTCCTTGGCCTCTTCGTTGTCGATGTTGAAGTCGATGAAGTAGGTGGTGAGGATGGCGTCGTAGGCCTTGAACCCGATCTCGGGCTTGCTGCCACAGTAGGCATCGGCGATGTCACCCAGGCGAGCGCGCGCCTCGGGCCACTGGCGATGGGTGAGCATGAGCACAGCCGAGGCGTAGCGCAGATCGGGCGTGCGGTCGTCGGGCAGATTGGCCACGTACCAGTCGAGCGCCGCCGTGTACTTCTTGTACAGGTCGTGCATGGCCAGCGGGACCACCGGCGGCTTGGTGTTCTTCTCGTCGGGGATGGGCGGATCCTCGATGGTGCGGGCCGCCTTCATCTTGTCGATGATTTCTTCGTAGGCCTTGATGATCTGCAGGGCGGCGTCCTGCTGGTACTTGTTGTCCAGATTGGAATCGCGCACGGTGATGTAGGCCGGGATCGACTCCGGCAGCTTGCCGCCGTAGTAGAGAGCATCGGCATAGAAGTAGCTGAACTCGTAGGTGCGTTTCGACGTCGGGTAGGCGGTCAGGTACTTCTCGTACAGCTCGGCCGCCGTGCGATAGGTCTGCAGACACTCGTCCAGCTTGCGCAGGTCGCTCTTGTCCTGCTGCCACTTGGCCTTGCAGGCCTGGGCGGCGGCATGCACCGAGGTGGCGGCCGAAAGCAGGGCGTCCTCGGCGAGCTGCGCCGCCACCGCGAGCGCCTCCGGGTTGTCGTGGTTGGCCTTGTACCAATCACTGCCCTTGCTGTAGGTGCGACCCAGAACCTCGCGCTCCTTGGCCGCAGCGACCAGGTTGCGGGCGCGCTCGTAGGCCTTGATGATCTTCTCTTGCAGGGTGGGCGCCTCGGCAAAGTACGGCCACTTTTGCAGGATGACCTTGTACACGGCGATGGCCTCGTCGTACTTGGTCATGTCGAAGTACATGTCGCCCAGGCGCTGGTAAACCTCTTTGACGTGGGTTTCCTTTTCGCGCCCCTGGTAGAAGGCTTGCACCCGCTCCAGTCCGGTTTCCTTGTCGGGCAAGGTATCGCCGTCCCAGTCAGGCTCGGAGAAGCTGATGCCCAGGTACTGAACCGCCTCGGGACGCAGATCCGAGCCGAACTTGTCGCCCGCGGCCTTCTTGCTGTCGGCCCACTTGACCAGATTGTCGAACTCGCGGATTGCGTCGGGAAAACGGTTGTCGCGGTAGTACGACCAGGCCAACTTGTAGATGGCCTTGTCGTAGTAGGGCGAGTCCTTGAAAGCCAGCACGCGGCTGTAGGCGGAGATGGCCAGCGCCAACTCGCCGGCATCGAAGTGCATTTCACCCACGCGGGTCCAGGTTTCCGGCAGGAACTTGGAATCCTTCTTGATGGGAACGCAGTCCTGGTAGGCGTCGGGCAGCGGGCCCCGGTTCATGCCGGTGGACTTGGCCGGAGGAGGCGGCGGATCGAGCGGCCGGTAGCGGTTGCTGCACACCAGAGCGAGCAGGGCCTGCTTGCCTTCCGCCTCTTGCCCCATTTCCCCCAGGCAGAAGCCGAGCAGATAGTAGGTGGCGTCGAGCAGCCGGTAGTTGGGGAACTCCACCAGCAAGTGGCGATACAAGTTCACCGTGGACGCGTAGTCCGGCTTGGGCGATGGCGTGGTGGGCGGATTGTCCGAATCGAGCGCCTTCTGATAGGCCTCCTGGGCCACCAGGAAGTCGTCGGCGGCCTTCTCATAGTAGAGCTCGGCCAGGCGGAACATCACGTCGGGCGTCCACTTGCGATCCGAGGGGTACTTGCGCAGGAATCCCTCGAGCACGGCGATGGCATCCATGCGCCGCTGTTTCTCTTCTTTCTCGTGGCCGGCAATCTGCGGCTCGTACTTGGCCCGGATGGCGTCTAGCTTCTGCGCGTAGGTGCGCTTGATGATGGCGCTGGCCGAGCTACGATAGCCCCTCACCTCGTCGGCGAAGCGGGTCATGTCCTGCGCCAGCTCGTCGAGGACTTTCGGGTCGGGCAGGGCCGTCGGGCGCGGCGGGGCCGAGGACCTGCCTGCCGCCCGCGCAGCGCCAGGAAGCAGGACCAGCGCCAGCAGGACGCCCACCAGGCGCGCGCACTTTCTCACTTTTCCTCCTCCAGCAAGGAGCGAAAGTCATCCTCGACCGACTTGAGTTCCATCTTCTGCTGGTTGATGAGCTTCGAAACAGCGTTGGTGCGCTCGTCCTTGAGCCCCCAGGCCACGTCGACCAGGCCCACGTCGGACTGGACCACCAGGTCGTAGAAACGATCGGCGATCTTGCTCAGCATGGAATAGGCCAGGCCGCCACCCAAGCTCTGCGATTCGCCGAGGATGCCGGTCAGCTTGTCCTTGGCGGTTTCCAGGGCTTTCTTCTCGTCGCTGAGCTTGCGCTGGAGCTCAGCCATGCGCTTCTGCGCGACTGCATCCACCCGACTATCGAGCTCGGCCAGTTTCGCCTGCACGCCATCGGCCCGCGCCAGGATATTGGCGATGGCGTCGAAGTCGTTTTGCTCGGTCGGGGAGAGCCGCATGCGCGCCCCCTGGTACACCTCGCGCTCGCGCTTCATCACCCCCATGAGCAACGCAATGGCGCTGCGATCGCTGTCACCCGTGGCGGCCGCGACCGTGGTCTCGCGCGCCACCTCGGCAATCTCGTTGCGCACGCGCTCGTTCGATTCGCGTAGCTCGCCGATCACCTGGCGCAGGCTGTCCACTGGCTGGTTCAAATCCTCGGGCTTGATCTTCTGATCGGAGCGCGATCGGATGAAGTACTGCTCGATGGCCACCAACTCGGCATCCATCCCCTGAATCTCCACGTTGAACTCTGAAGCACGCGCATCCAGCTGTTGCAGGTCGTGGCGGGCCTGCTTTTCGCGATCCTTGAGCTTGTTGGCCGAAAGCGGCAGATCTCTGAGCTCGGTCTCGAGAGCCGCGCGTTCCCTTTCCACCTGATCGAGGCGCGCCTTTTCCTCGGCGGTCAGCTTGTCCGAGATCAGGGCACGCAGCTTGCCCACGAATCGCTCGCGCATGCTCACCAGTTGATTCAACACTTCGCTCGAGCTGGTGCGCGCCTGGGCCAGATCGGGAAAGATTCCGACCTGGAGCTGTCCCGTCACTGCCAGCTCCAGACGGTTCAGAGTCTCGCGTGACTCCTGCAAGCCGCGCTGCAGATCACTCACGTCCTCGGTGAGCGTCAGCACCCGCGCCACATCAGGCTCGGCCTTGACCCACTTGACCGCCTTGACCGGCACCAGCACCGCGATGTCGAACTTCTCCAGACCTTTTCCGATCAGGTTCTCGAAGTACTTCGGGTCAACCTGCGCCTTCTTCTGCGTCTCCCGGAGCTGCAGGTGAATCGGCTCGAACTGGTCGCGTGCCTGCAGGAAAGCTTCGTTGGCCAGCGCGAAGTTCCCCACGCGCACATGCAGGTTGCCCATGAGTAGGCGCAATTCCGGCGCCTGAGGACTGTCCGGGCTTTGCAGCAGCATCAGATCGAGGGCCCGGTAGGCAGCCTTGTAGTCCTTGGCCTTGATGGAGGTCCACGCCAGTTCGTTCATGGCGTCTTCGAAGTACTTGGACTGTCGCGCAATACCGGCGTAGGCGTCGCGGGCTTTCTCGAACTCGCCGCGCTGGTAGCACAAGCGGCCCACCGCCAAGCGGGCTAGATCTTGAATCTCTTTGTCCGCGTCGGACTGGGCCGGAGCACGCACGACATTGTCGAAGGCGATGAGCCCCGACGCCAGATCGCCCTTCTTGACCCAAGTGGTGGCGTAGAAATAGCGCGCCCGCAGATAATATGGATTGCTAGTGGGTATGGCCTGGAAGGCGGCCAGGGCGTCGTCGAGCCGGTCACGGAAGTAGGCGACCTTGCCGCGCACGTAGGGCACGGAAGGCTGCAAGGATGCGGCCGGCACGTTCTGCAAGCGCGCCAGGTAGTCGTCGACCTCGTCCATGTCGCCGGTGCTCAGGGCGATCTCGATCAGCCGTCCGAGCGCGGTCTGTTCCTGGCTGGATCCCGTGCGCTTCTGGATGGCTTGCCGAAAATAGCGCCGTGCCGAGTTCAGGTCTTTGTCCTGGAAGAGACACTCACCGAGTAGAAGGATGGCGTCGTCGTAGGCGTGCGAATCGGGGTACTTGTCGACCACGTCAAGCAGGAGCGTGGCGGCCTCGCGATAGTTCTTCAGATTGAAGAGCAACTCCGCATCCAGCACACGCCGATCGGCCACAGTGGCGTCCACCATCGGTGTGTCGCGGAATCCCGACGACAGAACCCGCACCCGCTCCTCCAGATCCACCAGCCGACCATTGGCCTCCTCGGCCTCACCAGCCTGAACCCGCGCGGCCGAAAGACCCAGGGCCAGAAAGGCCGCGCCCACAGCGCACACGGGATGCGGCCGGCCCACCCTGGCAAGGGGGCGCTGAACAAAGCGCCCCAAGAGGGAAGCGTGAGGCGCGAGCCATCGAGGATGCCGCATCCGGGGGTTCTCCAGGAATGTTGGCTTCACTTCTGAGGCGCGGAGGGCCCGCCGGCTTCAGGGGCGATCAGATTGACCCGGAAATCGACCGCGGGCTTGTCCTCCATGTTGGTCGCCATGCCGCCCTTCTCGTAGCCCACCACGAGAACGATGGTGGCTTTGTTGTCGGCCGCCACAAAGGTGTGACTGGAACTGGCCTTGAACTTGTAGCCCTTGAGGTAGCTGAACACGCCGAAGCCATAGCCCTGGTAGACGAACTGCACGGACAGGGTGTGGCTGCCGGGCTGGATGGCGCCGTTGTAGATGTCGAACTCGGTCATCTCGGAAAGGCGGCCGGTATCATCG
>Ga0182017_10004631_pt1 | contig 10216 bp, 8 predicted proteins | sample 712E3DmetaG_FD_120492 | JGI IMG/M metagenome (GOLD analysis project Ga0182017, IMG submission 120492) | Permafrost microbial communities from Stordalen Mire, Sweden - 712E3D metaG | ecosystem: Environmental > Terrestrial > Soil > Wetlands > Permafrost | place: Sweden: Stordalen | collected... | reverse complement strand
CTGTTTGGAGCTCCTTTCAAACGGTCGGTGCGATGTTCACTCGGGAAGAGTACATGAAACTATTGAAAGTCATTTCACAATGCTCGCCTTTGCCAATCCTGAAGGTGATATCTTTTCAGGAAACCCGCAAATGGACATCGGCATGCGGCCCACCGTAATGAGCCGTTTTGCTCTAGTTGTAAAAGTAGAGGCAATTAAAAAACAGGATATGCTGAGTCTTTTCTCGCGAAGTCTGGATGCGAAGGGCGAATTAAAGCATCTGCCACAATACTTTGACCAATGGCTAAAGCTGGCACGTTCGTATAACCCTGAGTTGAATGTTTCATTAGAAAGCCGTGAACGTCATCTCTCAGCGATGGTAGACATCGTGGAAAGATATATCAACACACCCCTTCGGCGGGATATCCGGGTTAAGGACTACTTACGGAGGGTTCCTGAAGCTATGGCTAGGGCCGAGTTCGAACCTGTCCAAGATCGTCATCTGGAAGCAGCACTGCAATTGTTCCAGAATTCACTGGAAACGTGGCGTTCGTGAGTTAAGATCGTTCGAGAGAAGTTGAATCGGTATGAAAATAACATGTAACTCTTAAAATAAAGAAGCATAGCGCATCAGCCGTCTTATTTGTTATCAAGTAACAGTACTCCATTACTCCGGCATCCACAGAACCTGCATTTTCTTATTTACGTACTTGCTGCTTATTGCATTTTTGATGTTTGGCCACGATATGTCATTTCGTAAAGTCGGGCGTAGAGACCACCCTTGGTCAAGAGATCTTGGTGATTACCTTTTTCGACGATCCTGCCTTTATCCAGCACAAGAATGCAATCAGCATTTTTAATCGTTGATAATCGGTGAGCAATCACAACCGTTGTTCGTCCTTTCATCAGTTCAGCCACGCCTTGTTGCATAACATGTTCGCTTTGTGAATCGATATTCGCTGTTGCTTCATCCAAAAGCAAAATCACCGGATTTACAATTAATGCCCTGGCGAGGCTGATTAATTGACGTTGCCCCATGCTCAGGTTTTGTCCTCGCTCCTGCAGTTCAGTATCATAGCCTTTTTCCATTTTTGTTATGAAATCATGAGCACCTACTGTTCTAGCTGCTGTGATTACCTGTTCATCGGTTGCTTCCAGATTACCGTATAGGATATTTTCTTTGACCGAACCAGAAAAAAGGAACGGGTCCTGCAGCACTAATCCAATTTGAGTCCGATAGGAGGATTTTTCAAGGCGTCGGATGTCATGACCATCAATTTGGATACTTCCTCCTGTCACATCATAAAAACGAGCGATCAGGCTGACAACCGTGGTTTTACCGGCACCGGTCGGCCCGACAAGCGCTACCGTACTGCCAGGTGAAATATGGAAGTTAACATCATGAAGAATTTCAACTCCCGGTTCATAACCAAAACGAACATTTTCGAAAACAATGTCTCCCTGCAAACGGCTGACTTTAATGCTGTCTGAACTATCTGCAACCTCAGGTTTAACGTCAATAAGTTCAAACACACGTGAGCCCGATGCCATTGCTCTTTGGAGCTGCGTGTACTCCATCGTCATTGAGCGTATCGGGTCAAAAAAATTCTGGATGTAGAGTATGAAAGCGAGTAAAGTACCTACGAGCAAGGTACCGCTCAGAACTCTTTCCCCTCCAAACAGAACTATGAGCGATGTCGCCACCGCTACAAGCAGTTCCACGACTGGCGTCATTCCGGCCGAAAATCTTACGGACTGCATATTAGCTTCAAAATGGGCGCTGTTTACTTGCTCAAACTGTTGGGAGTTGAGGTCCTCGCGGGAAAGACTTTGAATAGCCCTTACTCCCGAGATATTTTCCTGTAGAGAGGCATTCACCGCAGAAATTGCCTGCCTGACCTTTATGAAAGAACGCCGAGCCCATCTCTGCCAGAAAAACAAGAATACCAAGAGGAACGGAATCACCGCTACCGAGATGAGTGCTAAACGCACGTCCATAAAAAATAAAGCGACCATAATTGCTACCAGGGTGACGGCCTCACCGGTCACCCAGAATGCGCCTGAATCCAGAAAATCCCCAAGTTCTCCAACATCATTCTGTATGCGGGACATAATACGTCCAACCTCATTCTTATCGAAGAATTTCGCAGAAAGGCGCTGGACATGGTCGAACACCTGGCTTCGCAAGTTAAGTAAAATGCTCTGGCCCAATTTTGCCTCCGCTCGTATCTGCGTGTAATATGAAGCCCAGAAAAGGATGGCGTTACCGAGGAAAAGCAGCATGATGAGTTTCAAACCCTGGATATTGCCGACGACGATGTATTTGTTTTCCGCCATGCCAACCAGGAAAGGATTGGCAACGATCGTAAAGGTGTACAGCAACGTAGCTGCAATCGTGAGAGGGAGAGCGACCTTGTACGGAGCAAAATATTTTGCCATTCTCGACACAACACGTGAGTCATAAGGCTTACCGAAGATAACATCATCAGACTTAGACAGACTCCCATCCAATTTCTGCTCGGTGTTGACGGATGTTCGGTGCCCTGCTTCTTGAGGAATGGGGCCGATTGATTCAAACATTATCGGTGGAACATTAACAATTGCCGATGGCTCCTGATTTTGGAATTGTAAATTATAAAGTTGTTTATAAATACCTCCCCGGGCAAGTAGTTCTTCGTGTTTTCCCCGTTCGACTATCCGACCATTTTCCAGCACAAGAATCAGTTCAGCTCGCTGTACGGAACGCAGCCTGTGGGCGATAATCAAGGTTGTTCTCCCCACGGGCAGTTCTGCAAGGGTCTGTTGTATTTCATATTCGGTCTCCGGATCTACGCTCGAGGTAGAGTCATCCATTATCAGAATACGCGTGTTGAGCAGCAAAGTTCGTGCGATTGCCAGTCTTTGTTTTTGCCCTCCGGAGAGAGTAATGCCCCGCTCCCCTACCCATGTCTCATAACCAGCCGGCAATCCATTGATAAAATCGTGCAGATGCGCCAGTTTGGCGGCTTCAATAATCTCTTCCAAGGTGGCACTGGGTTTGCCATATGCAATATTTTCACGAATCGTGGCCGAGAAAAGGAATGTGTCCTGATGAATTGTACCGATATTTCGTCTTAGAGAAGCGAGTGTCGCATCCCTCACATCGACCCCATCGATGGTGATCCGACCGGATGTAACGTCGTAGAACCTGGGTATAAGATTGGCAATAGTAGATTTACCGCTGCCACTGGCACCGACGAGCGCTATTATCTGGCCGGGTTTCACCTCGAAGCTGATATTTTTGAGGATACTGCCTTGAGAATCATAGCCGAATGAAACATTCTCGAAAACGACATCCCCTTTTACATCCTTAAGTTCCTTTGCGTCTGGTTTTTCAATGACGGGCGAGGACTGGTCCAGAATTTCAAAAATTCGCTTGCCCGAGGCGCTGGCTCTGGAAAATAGTATTGTCAGCCATCCCAGCATACGAATTGGCATTGAAAGCATGACCAGATACAGCAGGAATTCAACCAGTTCCCCCTGTGTGATTACACCTGAGATAACCTGCGTCCCCCCGTACCATAGGACACCGCCCATTGCAAGAAGAATAGCAAAACTCATCAATGGGCTGTTAGTTGCCAGAAGGTTATTGGCCCCGATTTCCAGATTATATAGTTCTTCAGCCTGATGCCGGAATTTCTTACTTTCAAAATCTTCCCGCGCAAATGCCCTGACTACTTTTGCTCCGACCAGGTTCTCTTGAACGATTGTCCCCAGCGCTCCAAGGCCCTGCTGAATCTTCATCCAGTAAAGGCGTAGTGTTCTGTTAATAACAATAGTTAAGAAAGAGATAAAAGGTATTACACTTAGACCGATCAATGCCAGTTTCCAGTTTAAAGTAAAGAGGAGAACAGTGATAGCAATTAATAAAATTAGAAGATAGACTCCCCTGAGTAAAGCGAATCCGATAAATCCCCGGATAGCTTCAATGTCTGAGGTTGCCCTTGACATCAACTGACCAGTCTGAGAACGATCATGAAACGCATAACTCAAAGTTTGCAATCGGTTGTACAACTTGTTGCGCAGGTCATAAGCAACTTTCTGAGAAAGATATTCACCATTATAGCTTTGAAAATAGGCGAAGACGCTTCCTAGTATACCCGCTCCGCCGATTGCCAGGGCGGTGAGGACCAATGCGTGCGTTTGCTTCGTACCTAATGCAAGATTAATAGCCTGGCCGGTAAGGCTAGGAATCACGAGAGCTAAACCGGCGCAGGCCAACAAACAAAAATACGTTACAATCGCTCGCCGCCAATATTTCCAGAAAAGTGTGGTGGTTCTCAGTAATGGGTTCATCAACTATAATGCTATAATATTGTGACTACAAATATCCTGCACGAATTAGAAAGAATAGGAGGCAAAGATGAAAGGGGACAAGAAAGTCATCGAAACACTTAATGCTTTACTCGCCCGCGAGCTAACAGTCGTCAGTCAATATATGGTGCATGCCGAAATGTGCGATCACTGGGGATATGGTAAACTTCATGACGCGATCCAGAAGCGTGCAAAGGTCGAAATGAAACACGCGGAAATGCTCATCGGGCGAATAATATTTCTCGAGGGCATTCCGGTAGTCAGCGAGCTTGAGAAAATGCACATCGGAGGAGATATCCCCAAGATGTTTGCCAACGATCATGAGGCTGAAATTGATGCCTCGAATCGGTACAATGCGGGTATCCTGGTATGCGGCAATGCCAAAGACTATGCCACCAGGGAAATTCTTGAGCATATCCTTGGTGAAGAGGACGGCCACATTGACGATATTGAAGCAGTACAGGACCAGATTAAGCAAATGGGCATCCAAATGTTCCTGTCAATTCAGACCGGCTAATGATAGCCATTCGATAGGGTACGACCAGCATTTACAAAAGCATGGCGAGTAGCGCCATCATAGCTTCGGCGTTGTCCGGCGCATTGCCCGGTAAAACATCCACTGCTGTGAAAGTTGAGAGTCTGTGTCTACCGCTACAGTCGCTTTATAGCCATCGAAAGGCTGACAAGATTGATGCTCAGCAATTAAGTTGCGTGAATCTCTTGGAACCCGCGAGGAAGTATATAATTTCGACATTAGGTGGGATTGAAGAATCTAGCAAAAATATTTCCCATCTTGACATGGGGCAAAATCGAACTAGAATTAAAATAGTGGCATTGTAATGAATAACGATGCTTTGTAATATTCAATAATGACTTTTGTGAGGTAAAGAAATGGAAGCTTATTGCGTCAAATGTCGTTCTAAGAAAGAAATGAAAAGCGCCAAGAAAATTACAATGAAAAATGGTAAACCGGCGACCAAGGGCGTATGCCCGACCTGCGGGACGAGCATGTTCCGTATCGGCAGTTGCTAATAAACTGATACTAAATGTGAAATTGCATATGGTTCAAAAGATTAATCGCAGGTTATCACCCGTAACACACCTATGTCAGGTTCTACCCATAACCCGCTGGATATATTATCGCCGTTACGCCGACGGTCAACCACAAATTCACCTTCATGATCGAAATGGCCTTCGTCCACCCCGACCTGTCGCCCTGGCTCTAATTCATTATGCGCTGGTTTGGTTTGCGTCTGAGCGGAGGCGGAAAGAGGACGAAGGAAAAGGCGGTAGTTGACCCCAACCAGATAAAACTCATGCCTGCTTGCCTGTATTATCAACCCCCGACCACGATTATTATCGGCTTGCTCTCTCGCCACCATCACCGAAGTTTGGGAGTACAAATCTACTGAAGTGTGCCGCCAGTCCTTGCTGGCGCGGGGCCGTTGTCCACCACTTCCAAATTGAATTTGCCCAATATAGCCATCCAACTTATCTAAAAATTGTTGTTGGACATTCTCTTCTTGGACCACCGCATGAATCTTGCCCGTTCCCTGGTATTTGAGCAGCAGCGGAGTCACTGCGGCGACACACCGAATAGTATCCATTCCAGTTCTGGAATCAGGTCGAACCATTCCATCATCGGCAATAATAGTTTCGAGACCACCCATGCGGTGATAGCCAATGAGATTGTAATCAGCAATGGCGCGGAACAGACTCACCGTGGCGGGTGTTTCTGGCAGAAAAAAGGGATTATCGTCACGGGAATAAGCAACACACATTTCCTCGTAGCTCCTGGAATCAAGAGATTTAATGTCAGGTGCGATTAAATCCAGGTGCGGAGTGAACCACTTATAAAGATCCAGCACTTTCGTAACGGCACCGCCCGCAGGATAAGATACCCCGGGGAGCGACCACAATGCATGCGCCATCATCCAGACATTCATGTACATGGGTATCTCATAGACAGCTTTGCCGGCCTGGGCCACGCTGTCAATGTAGTTAGCAATACTCCAGGCCGTCAGGAACTCGCCGGCCGATGAGCCGAATACTTCCGGCCAAGTACCGGATTTTTTACCCCCGGCCCGCTGCCAGATATCGTACACTTCACCCTTGCCTGCGGCTTTCATCGCAGTCAATAATCTGGGAGGGACCGGGCTATCGAATACAGACTGGGCTTCCGTGCCATAATCACGGTCGCTGCCGAGGATACCGGGTTCGTTTTCTACCTGGATACCAATGACGGTTTGCTCCTTACTGTCTTTAGCTCTAAGGTATTGGCAAAACGCTACAAAGGCCTTTTTGTCAGCATTAAGATTGGCGGGGCAATGCGGTGAAAGGTCCCAGATATCCTTGCCATTTGGAGATATTACGCGTTTAAACCGTTTTGTATCTATTTTCACCCATGCTGGTGCGTAGTCCATGTTGGCATTCTTCCAGGTAGCAAACCATAATAAAATCAATTTAATCTGGTGCCGGCGTGCACTGGATAGCAGATTATCCACACTGGTAAAGTCGAATTTCCCTTCCTCGGGCTCAACTTGCTCCCAATACACATCCGTCAATAATGTATTACCGTGCAGCAACTCAACTGCCTTAAAAGCTGGTTCGGATTCACTATCGTTATAAGCACTGGATGTAGAAGACTGGCCACCGACTGGAAAGAAAGGATTCCCTTTTACCTTGAATATTCGTTTTACGTTTGTCATTTAAAGTTACCTCCTGTTGAATTCATTCGAGCAATTAATTCCATTTATTATTTTACTAAAATACTCGCGATACTTGCAGGTTTATTACTCGGACTGTTATAACGCCCTATCAGTTCGCATCGTTATTGTTTTACTTGTTTGCGTTACTGCGTTTATTAGTGTTTATCGAGTGCCCTCTGGATGCCGCGGTTAGCGACTTCAAGGTACGTTTCAACCGGCATCAACTCGCGGCAAACTGTTTTTACCGTTTCAGCGCCGATTTCACCATTCTCGACTAATTGCCTGCCAGCCTCTTTTGCGGCTTCAACCACATCAAGGGCTAAGCCCGCTCGCAACAGATTCTTTAAAACAATGCCATGAGGTCTAAGTAAGGCTCCGGCGAACTCACGGTTGGCGTTTTTACAATATGCCTTGATATGGCGTAATAATGGGTCGAAATTATCTATCTCCCAGAAACCGCAGTTGGAAACGAGAACTACTTTGCCGCGATCCTGGAATTTTCCCCGGTGCGGGTGACGAATATGTTCGTCCCGAAGCTCGAAGAAAGGCTCCATGCTCGGAATTGTTCTATCGAGGAACATTTTCACGGGACTCGCCATCCCGTCTACGTAAAGCGGCGTTGCTAACACCAATATTGGTCTTGACGCCTCTAACCACCGGTGGACGCTGGAACGACATACCTATGCCCATTCTAGCTCTTTCATCTACAGGCATTCTGGTAATATCCACACCTCTAAGAAAGATAGTGCCGGCTTTTACCTGGTATTTTGGGAAACCCATAATGGTCATCAACAAAGTCGTTTTGCCACTGCCGTTCGGTCCGAAGAGAACATGTGTTTCTCCAGCGCGAATTGTCAGATTGATACCATGTGGAATTTCTTTCCCTTTGACAGCAACCACTAGGTCCTTAATCTCGAGAATAATTCACCTCACATTTTTATGTCTAATTGCTGCCATCAAGCGGATTACTTGGAAGTTTTCTTCGCTTCATCCTTCTTCATTTGGCCCTGTTTAGGTTTTTTGTATTATGTCTTCTTTTTGTTCCCACCATTTCCTCCTGCATAAGTAATATTCATCGTGTTTGAACCAAGTATAGTTTAAGAACTGGCATAAAACAAACTGTGAAATAATGCTTAGAAATCCTTAATATGCCTCCCACCGCCATGCTTTAGTAATGTCACTAATTTCCGTGTCTGGGAATCACCGATTATCTAATACAGTGCCTGCACCCTGTTAGAGGCCTCTCAAATACTCCGGACGAAGATGAGCACTGTCCCCTTTGTCGATAACGCGTTTGAGTTCGGATACCATACGTTTCTTTTCCCTCGAAAGGGTTCCCCGCACCGAAAAATAGTTCGAAGAGTGCATCGAACTGAAGTAGCAATTGGTGAAGTTGGAGTTATCAATCATTTTCACCAATTCTTCCAATGATTGGAGCGCCGAGACCGGTACGAAATCGCCCTTTTGCCAACTTTGGTAGAGCGGAGCTCCTGGTACCAAGGTGAATGTCAAGGCACCCACATAGTCAGGATCCATCAAGCTGAGGACACGCGCCGTCTCCAGCGCATGTTTGTCGCTGCCAGCAATACCACCCAGTCCCAGAATGACAGTGACCGAAGTCTGTATTCCCGCATTCTTAACTCTTCTGACTGCTTCTATAAGTTGGTTTGAATTGACTCCTTTGTGAATTGCTTTCAATACCTCATCATCTCCGCTTTCCAGACCAATATACATGATATCAAGCTTGAGACGTTTCAAGTTGGTCAGTTCGGCAGGACTTCGTCGCAGGATGTCTTGTGCGGTCGCGTATGTCGCAATTCGTTCCACAAATGGGAGCTTCTGGTTAATATATTCGAGCGCCCCAATCAGTCTTGGTAAAGGGTAAACCAAGGCATCGGCGTCCTGGAGAAAGACCCGTTTACCATCCCACTGGCTGGCGATGACGTAGACGATATCCGGAACCGCTGGCAGACGCAATCGACTTCCTGTATAAAGAGCGAGGGCATCGACCTCCCGTTTAACATCATCCAATTCCCGCATCTGCAGCTTCGAACCATAGTAATAATTGCAGAAGGTGCAGGTATTATTCGAACAGCCACTGGTGAGCGGCAGGAAGTAGGAGCTCGCCTCGCTGGGCGGCCGGATAATCTGAGGTCTTTCAAAGGACATTACCGGTATTCTCCAAGCTAATGATTTCCGAATGTATTCTACCACCAGCCAATACCTTGTCTCAACTGCTTAACAATGGTCACTAATTTTTGCGGGCATTAAAGCCAAAGCAAGGACCTCCGTTAGGACTCCGTTATGGACACTCATTTTCTACTGAGATAGCCTATTTTTAGACCCTACTAGTCACACAAAAAAAGCGGGAGTGTGACCGGTGGGATTATTTTATGGAGATCTCTTTGCCGCATGGGAAATAGCAGTAGCGAAAAGTGCAATCATCAATTTTCAGAAAAATTATCCATGGCTTAAAGGTTTCGAGTTCGAGGACCTGCTTCAGGAGTGTCTTATTCATTGGTATCTAAACCGAGCCAGTTACAAAGAAGACAGAGGCGCTTCTATCCGTACCTATATGGCCAAAGTAGTAAAAAACCGATTGCAGGTGATACTCAGAGAGCAACAGTCGGATAAGCGCAAGGCCATTCATATGGCAGAGTCTCTGGATAAAGCTATTGCTGAAGACGAGACTTTGCATGGTGAAGTGCTCGTCGATGCTGAATCACTTACCGACCACCATTTAATTCACCTGGATGTTGAAGCAGTTATTGAGTCTTTGACACCTTTGCAAAGAGATATTTGTCAGCTTCTCGAACAAGAATACCCGGTTATGATAGTCGCGGAAATTTTGAGAAAACCACGGACTAAGGTTCGCGATGAGATAAAGAGGATCAAGGAAATCTTCTTACAAAAAGGGTTGAAAAATTATTTAAATTAGCCCGCCACTTTTGCCTTTCGATTGCATATATATGTGTAGGAGACAAACATGAAAACACTTTGCAGCTTCAAATTCCTTGAACATACTACGCGCCAGTTCATTGAGGAAAGTATGGCCCAAGCCATCTTTAATGCCGAATGTGTTTTTGGCAAGCCGAGGGTTAGGGTGAGCGGCGTAGGCTATTACATTCCCGATGATGGTTCCCGTTGTCTCATTGACGTCAGCACCGAGGTGGGCG
>Ga0182017_10004630_pt1 | contig 10216 bp, 11 predicted proteins | sample 712E3DmetaG_FD_120492 | JGI IMG/M metagenome (GOLD analysis project Ga0182017, IMG submission 120492) | Permafrost microbial communities from Stordalen Mire, Sweden - 712E3D metaG | ecosystem: Environmental > Terrestrial > Soil > Wetlands > Permafrost | place: Sweden: Stordalen | collected... | reverse complement strand
TGCCGCTTGCTCAGGGCCTGGATCATCGGTTTTATGGCCGAGGCGTCCTTTGCGGTCGGGAGTGCCGAAGCGACTTCGATGAGCTGATCAGTCACGCCCCTCTGGGCCGATACAACAACTGCAACCTCGTCCCCGGCCTTATGGTGCCGTTCCAGAATATCAACAACACGTGCGATACAGTTTGCATCGGCTACAGACGTCCCGCCAAATTTCATCAGATATCTCATTTTACGTCTCACTCTGCATGTGCTATTTATTTATGTAACTATACGATCCACAGAGTAATAAGATGCTTGCGGATGAGGTTGTGGATTGCCATGTGCTGGTGATCGGGAGCGGGGGTGCAGGAGTCCGTGCGGCTATTGAGGCTTCACCGCATGGCGACACGGTGCTCATCTCCAAGACGCTCGTGGGTAAGGGCGGCTGCACCACGATGGCGGAAGGCGGGTTCAACGCAGTATTGCGGGAGCAGGACTCGTGCGGGATCCATTTCGAGGACACGATGAAAGGCGGGGCATTCCTCAACGACCCGGAACTCGTGAAGATTCTTGTGAAGGAAGCCCCGCTGCGGATGGGCGACCTCGTGAAATGGGGTGCGGTCTTCGATTTCACTGACGCCGATGAGATTGCCCAGCGGCCGTTCGGAGGCCAGCGGTTCCCCCGGACCTGCTATGCCGGCGACCGGACCGGCCACGAGATGATGACCACGCTCGTTGAGCGGCTGGACTCTACCGAGGTCACCACACTGCAGGAATACACGGTCATCGACCTGTTGAAAGACGGCGACCGGGTGATCGGTGCAATGGCCCTTTCCGAGAAAGGAAACCTCGTGATCCTCAAGGCCGACAGCACCATCCTCGCCACGGGTGGCGGGACAAAGGTCTACGATGTTTCTACCAATTCCTCGAGCGGAACCGGCGACGGGTTTGCCATCGGGTACCGGGCCGGGGCTGAACTGATTGATATGGAGATGATCCAGTTCCACCCGACCGGCGCGGTGTTCCCGTACGATGCCCGGGGCCGGCTCGTGACGGAAGCTGTTCGCGGGGAAGGGGGCCTGCTCCTCAACAACAAAGGCGAGCGGTTCATGAAGAACTACGACCCCCAGCGGATGGAACTCTCGACTCGTGACGTGGTTGCCCGGGCGATCGCAACCGAGATCCAGCAGGGGCGGGGGAGCCCGAACGGGGGGGTCTGGCTCGATGTCACCCACCTGCCCCGGGAGCAGATCGAGACCCGGCTGCCGGTGATGCTCGAGCAGTTCCTCAAGTTCGGTGTGGACATCCGCGTAACACCGATGGAAGTAGCCCCGACCGCCCACCACGTGATGGGCGGTCTCCGGATAACGCCGGAGTGCCGGACAACCCTGCCCGGGCTCTTTGCCTGTGGCGAAGTGGCCGGGGGGGTGCACGGAGCGAACCGGCTCGGCGGGAATTCCCTTGCCGACACGCAGGTCTTCGGCCGAAGGGCTGGCGATGCTGCAGCACGGGCGGAGAAGCGGCAGAAGAAAGTCGATGTAGCGCAGGTGAAACGCCAGCAGCAGCGGCTCGAGCGGTTCATGCATGGCACGAAGAGCACGTCACGGGTCCGGATGCTCCTCCAGCAGACAATGTGGGAGGGGGCAAATATCTTCCGGAATGCAACCGGGCTGAAAAAAACCCTCGCGGCAGCGGGTGTCCTTGCCGACAAGCCCCTCAGAGCTGAAACGCCCCGCAACCTTGCGGAGTGCTGCACCGTTGAGAACATGTGCCTGACTGCCTCGCTCATCTGCCGGTGTGCCCTCCTGCGGGAGGAGTCCCGCGGGGCACACGTCCGGACGGATATCAGACAGTCTTACGATGCCGGGCACTCCCCGTTCGGGCACACGTTCATCTCCAAGAAAGGGCAGGGTATCGAGAAGCGGGGGGTGCCGGAGTGAAGGACCTGAAAGTAACGATAAAACGGTTCGATCCCGACAGAAACAGGGAGCCGTATTACCAGACCTTTACGGTGAAAGTGAATGACGGCGCCAGGATCCTCCACGTGCTCCACGCGATCCATGATACGATTGACCCCACGCTCTCCTACCGCTACTCCTGCGCCTCGGGCCAGTGCGGCTCCTGTGCCGTGCGGGTGAACGGAGAGCCGGTGCTTGCCTGTATGGAGGAGGCAAAGGACAACAGCATCATCGAGCCGATCAACCTCTCAGTCAAAAAGGACCTCGTGGTCGACCTCCTCCCGAAACTGGATGAGATCGCCTCGTTCCTGCCGAAAGAGGAGATGGCCTTCCCGAAAAAGCAGGACATCGATGCTATCAAGCCCCTCCGTGACTGTATCGAGTGCCTCTGCTGCCTCTCGGTCTGCCCGGCCGTGGACGTAACAAAGTTCCTCGGGCCGACCGCGATGCGGCAGGAGATGCGCCTCGCTCTCGACCCCCGCGACAAGGGAGATCGCATTTCCGATGCGGTCCGCGACGGCCTCTTTACCTGCACCAGCTGCCAGGCCTGCTGGAAAGTCTGCCCCAAGGAGATCGAGATCCCCGGAAAAGCGATCGAGAAACTCCGGGCCCGTGCCAACAAGCGGGGCTTCACCCTGCCCCGGCACCTCGAGGTCGCGGCACTCGTCAAAGAGACCGGCAGGAGTATCCCGCATACATCGGAATCATTCCTTGAGCAGGTGGGCGATGTCATAGAACCCTACGGCCCGGTCAAGGCAACGGTCGGGTTCTTTGTCGGATGCATGTACAACCTCCGGCAGCAGCAGTCGGCGCTTGACGCGATGGAAGTGCTCCGGAGAAATGGTATCCGGGTCATCATCCCCAAAGAGCAGGTCTGCTGCGGTTCGCCTCTTATCAGGACCGGGCAGCTCGATTACGTGGATGAGCTCAAGCAGCGCAATATTGAGACGTTTACATCGCGGGGCATCGACACCGTCCTCACCATGTGCGCCGGCTGCGGTTCCACGCTCAAGAACAATTACAAAACGCCGTTCGGGGTCATGGACATCAACGAGCTCCTCACACAGGTGGGTATCGAGCCCCCGGCACGCCTTCCTATCAAAGCAACCTACCATGACCCCTGCCACCTCCTGCGGGGGCAGGGCATTCGCGACCAGCCACGGGAATTAATCCGGCAGGTTGTCGACCTTGTGGAGATGCCGGCCATCTGCTGCGGGAGCGGCGGGGGCGTGCGGGCCGGCAACCCGGAGGAGGCGGCAGCGCTTGGGAAGCGGCGGGGCGAGGAGATCAGGAAGACCGGTGCGGAAGTTGTCATTACATCCTGCCCGTTCTGCGAGTATCATATTGCCGGGCACACGGACAAGCCGGTGAAGCATGTCGCGACGGTTTTGTTAGAGGGGTACCGGGAGAAGGATAAGCAGAAGGCGGGCTCAAAGAACTGAGCTTATGGTTATTAAATTCGGCAATTTTTTTCAAAAAACTTGTAAAAAGTTTGATAACCTTTTCAGGAATTTAGGATAGTGCTGCCGCCGCCCGCGGGGCGCCCCCGGCGGCGATTCAAATTACCTCAATAAAACGGAATCTGCCCCGCTGTGCCCCGAAGAGGCCCTGAGGCGGGGAGTTCTCATAAATTAATTCTTAAAAAAATTTTGAAAAAAATCCGGTCCGGTCTTTCCGGTCTGCCTATTCCTTCCACTCCGTCATCAAAAAATCGAACGCCGCGAGTGCTGCCTTCGCCCCATCGCCCGCTGCAATGATAATCTGCTTGCTCCTGACCGAGGTCACGTCACCTGCTGCAAAAATTCCGGGCACGCTCGTTCGGCAGTTGCAATCGACCACGATCTCCTTCTTCCCGTTCAGTTCCACGAGATCCGTCACCATGTCCGTGTTGGGCAGCCAGCCGATCTCTATGAACACTCCGTCAAGGACGAGCTTCTGCTCCTTCCCCGTTTCATCCTTAATGGTGACGGCGGAGATGAACTTGTTGCCTTCAATACCGGTTACCTGCGCGTTGAGGTGCACCGTGATATTCTTTTTCGTTTTCAGTTTATCAACGTAAACCGGGTCGGCACGGATGGCGCTCCGGACGATCAGGTCCACGGATGCTGTCAGGTTGCTCATCTCAACCGCAGTCTGGAGCGCGGCATTCCCGCCGCCCACCACCGCCACCTTCTTGCCCCGGTAGAGCGGGCCGTCGCAGGTCGCACAGATCGAGAGCCCGCGGCCGAGGTACTGCTCTTCGTTTGCCACACCGAGTTTTTTCGGACGGTTGCCCTGCGTGAGGATAAGGGCTTTTGCCTTGACTTGAATATCGGATATGGTCTTTACCATGAAGAGGTTGTCCTCCCTGGTGATGCTGGTGACCCGGTCCAGCTCGAACCGGATGTTCAGGGTCCGGACCTGTTCCTCGAACTTCTTCATCAGCTCCTCGCCCGTGACCATCCGGTACCCCATGTAGTTCTCGATCGCCCACGATTCCAGGGCCTGTCCCCCGATATTCTCGCTGATGATGACCGTCTTTAACATCTTTCGTGCGCAGTAGACCCCGGCAGTGAGCCCCGCCGGGCCTGCCCCGATGATCACGACGTCATTTACATCTTCCGGTGATGCCTCGCCAAACAGCTCGTTCAGCCGCTGGGAGTCGAACCCGACGATCACCTCATCGTCAACGACAATGACCGGGACGCCCTGCTGGCCGGAGAGTGCAATCATCTTCTCTGCTGCTTTGCTGTCAGAGCCGACATCGATGCTCTCATAAGGTACACCATGTTTATCCAGGAATGCCTTGGCCATCCGGCAGTACTGACATTGCTTGGTTGAATAGACGGTGACTTTACTCATCATGCCGGAAAGGACATGACGGGATAAAAAGATATTGTCCCGGACAAAGGGCGTTGAGGGTACCGGTTATCGCAACGTTCTTTTTGGACCAGCCCCAATATACCCGTGAGCCAGAACCATGAGCATCCTGCCTTCCCCATGGGGTATGCGGTCATACGTTGTTTTCTCCCTTCTTTTGCTCTTCCTGCTCTGCGGAACACCGGTATATGCCCAGAAACAGGTTGCCGCACCCGAACCGGCGGTCTACCTGAACTTCGACGAGGGCAGCGGAAATTCTGCACTGGACAGTTCAGGACATGGGAATGCCGCAACTCTCTACAATGTATCCCGCATCGACAGCGGGGGATGCAGCCGGGCGTTGTCATTCTCAAACCCCGACAGTTACGTGGCGATCCCCTTCAGAGTCCTGAACCACCCGTCAAAAGAGATCACCGTTTCTACCTGGTTTTATATCGATAATTTCACGCCGGCAGCACTCGTCTCATGTTACCACAACGGGGGCTACCGGCTCGGGTTTGATGACGGGAATGACCTGTGGTGGACCCTGAACCTCGAGAAGAGCGGAGATGTTTCCCTACCGGTACAGCATGAGAATATCGCCCTCCGCCAGTGGCACCAGGTCACGGGAACCTACGACGGGAATACCATGAAAATTTACCTGGATGGGATTCTCAGGAACCAGGCGAACGCAACGGGTGCAATCCATTATGAAGATGACAATTACGTCATCCTTGGCGCAGAAGCCGGAGCGTCCGATATGCCTGCTCAATGTCCTCCCTCGTTTACCGGGGGCCTTGATGAAGTCAGGATCTATCCGGTTGCGCTGAGCTACAGCCAGGTGATGGACGACCGTTTCCAGTGCATAGAGGGGGAGAGGTTACCGCCGGCAGTTATCCCCGCCGAAACTGTACAAGGCACCTGCGAATCCGTTTCCGGTTCTGTCAGGCTGGGGACGAATGAAACCGCGGCCCGGGTCCTCTCATTTCCGGATAAGACCATAAACGGGACCTGGCAGGTCGCCCTGCAACCGGGATCGAAACTCAGCGTACAGGCTTACGATTTCTATATGAATGCCTACCCGGATGCATGGTATCTGGATATTGCCGATGAACACGGGAAACCGGAACGCACCATCGCCTTCCCCAACAGGAATAATACACCGGCCGAGGCAATGATACCTTCAGGGAATGCAACCGTCACCGTGAGGTACTTCAGCGGGGGCGAACGGTTCCCTGCCAAGGTCCTCCTCCGGCTGGAAAGCCTGCCCCCTCTGCCTCCCCCGCGGGCCGAACTTAAAAATATCCTCGCAAACCCGATCATTGTCATCTACTCTGCCTCGTGGGCAACGCTGGTCGCCATCCTTCTGGTCATAATTTGGTTGCACCGGCGTAAAAAAGCACCGAAGACCGATGCCGGAGGAACAGAGTCCCCGCACCAGGGAGATGAAAAATTATAAAGTAATTTCCCGGAACTGCTTCCCGAAAGCACTGCATATCGGGCACTTGTCCGGGACCTTTCCGATCTCGATGTTCCCGCATACCGGGCAGAGGAAGACCTTCTCTCTGCCGAGATCATTGCCGGCTTTTATTGCAGCCAGTGCTTTCTTGTAAAGACCGGCATGTACCTCTTCGGCCTTCATCGCATGGGTGAACGCCAGCACCGCATCGCTGCGTTTCTCCGCTTCAGCTGCTTTGACAAATTCCGGGTACATTATGGTGAACTCGTGGGTCTCCCCGGCAATGCTCACCTCCAGGTTCTTCGCGGTTGATTCAACGGCAGTCAGCACTTTTAAGAGTTTCTTTGCGTGGATCGCTTCCGCTTCCGAGGCCGCTTTATACAGGACTGCAATATTCTTGAACCCTTCCTCTGCAGCTTTATCCGAGAATGCCTGATATTTCCGGTTGGCCTGGGACTCCCCGGCCAAGGCTTCTTTTGCGTTATCTGTTGTTGCCATGAGGGAATAGTATGGAGATATCTGTCTTAAAGATTCTTCATGGGGTATTCGGGTTTTTTCCCGCGATTCGGAACATATATTTTCGAGGGGATACTATGATGAAAATAAAAAAGAAACATTTTTGCCGCAACGCATACATACCAGTCAGGGAACAGTTCCCCGCGGGGAATAACAACCCGCCGGATACCGGAGCCGCCATGAAAAAAATGAAGGATGTGCCGCAAAAAGACCGCCCGCGTGAAAAAATCGCCAGCAAAGGGGCGTCTGCGCTGACGGACACGGAACTGATCGAAGCGATCATCGGACGGGGCACAAAGAGCAGGGATGTCCGTGAGATCTCAAAAGATATCAACCGGCTCGTACTTGAGCGGGGGAACGCGATCGGTTATAACGACCTGCAGTCGATAGAGGGTATCGGTCCCACAAAGGCTTCCCAGATCATGTCCTGCTTCGAGCTGGGCAGGCGTTATTTCGGATCAAGAGACCAGGGAGTAAGAGTGACAAGACCGGAAGACATTCTCCCGCTTGTCGCAAACCTGCGCGAGAAACGACAGGAGCATTTTGTATGCATCGCCCTGAATGGCGCCGGTGAGGTGCTCGGGAACCGGATCATCACGGTCGGGCTGCTCAATCACAGCCTCGTGCACCCCCGCGAGGTCTTTGCCGACGCCATCACGGACCGGGCGGCATCAGTCATCTGCGTGCATAACCACCCGTCGGGTTCTCTGGAACCCAGCAGCCAGGATATTGCCATCACCACCCAGCTGAAGGAAGCCGGTTCGATTCTCGGTATCCAGCTGATCGATCATATCATTGTGACCCGGACCGGCCATGTGAGCATGAAAGAGCGGGGGCTCGTCTGACCGCCGGTATTTACTGAAATACTGAGGAAAAACAAGTATTGTTGCAGAACCGCGACAGATATCTGAACCAAAATGGTGATTTTCCATCTGCCGGTTCCGTACCACGGTGCTCTGGCCGAACGATCAGATGACCGGGAGGCTGCCCGGCACCTGCAGGTGCTCACTTCCGGAGGGCTTCTCCCAGGGAGTGTCCTTTGGCATACGCCGCATCGAGAAGGTCCTGCCGGGTCCGGATATCGCGGATGGTATCCATGTCGCTGATGAGGAGTTCATCGGCAAACTGACAATCGATGATATCGCAGAATGCCCGGAGGGTCAGTTTCGCACCAACGAATACTTCCGGAATATTCATGCCGGATATACAGATGACGAGCGATCTTCTTCGGGATTTATTGTCGGCAGCGACCAGCGGCTGGTGTCGCATGTATTTCGCCATGAAAAAAACCTGGAACCGGTCCATGAACGATTTCAGTTTTCCCGGGATCCCCATGGTCATGACCGGTGTGGCGATGATGAGGCTGTCCATCTCCCGGAATTTCCGGTACATTTCCTGCATGTCATCATCCATGATGCAGGTCTCGTGCCCGGTGCAGAACATCATCTCCATACAGGCCTGGAAGTCCAGGTTGTTCACCACGATCTTCTCAACCGTGCAGCCGGCATCCGCGGCCCCCTGGAGAGCCCGGTCCAGCAGGACTGCCGTGTTTCCTTCAGGCAGGGGACTGCCCAGAAGACCGATTATCTTACCAGCCATACTACACCATTTGAAAAAAGACGCAATATAGTTTTGGAGTGCAAACCGGGGAGATGATACCCGCCCGTCGTCCCGAGAGACGGAGTGGCACGAACACAACTCATATATATCTTTCACGTGAATGAGAGGTTTGGTGTTATGAATGCCCGAACAGAAGACCTACAATGCAGGACAGAAAGTCGGCCCCGGCAAATATGTGTGTATTGACTGTGGAAAGGAACTGACCCTCGACAAGAGCGAACAGGATCTCCGGAAATGCCCGTCATGCGCCTGCGAAGAATACCAGTGCTTCCCGATGACCCACATCCGGCCGGACGTCAAGACGCCTGCTGATGCCAAAAACCCGCCAAAACGCGGCAAGAGCAACATGTAATTCCCCATTTTTCCTCACGCAAGCGTACCGCCAGATGAACACTGGTGTTGAACGCCATCAGGTATCCCTGCCATGCAGGCATCCGGGTGTTCACAGCCAGGATTTCCCACCCCAGGAGGGTATGAAATGGTGAATGTATCAAAGGAGGGGCAGATTTTCAAGTGCGAGATCTGCGGTAATGTTGTTGTGGTAAAAGAGGCCGGCGGCGGAGAACTGATCTGCTGCGGCGAACCCATGGTACTGGAGGAGTAAGCATATGGCAGTAAAAAAACCAGCAGTAAAAAAAGCACCGGCAAAGAAACCGGCGGTAAAGGCAGGTACGGGAAGGAAGCTCAAGAACCTTGAGACGAAGATCGGCAAGGTGCCGAAATTCTTCAGAGAGCTGACGACAAAAGAGCCCGAGATGTTCGCCATGGTGATGCGGTTTGAACAACACATCTGGGACGATGGCAAGCTCTCGAAAAAGACCAAGAAACTGATCGCTATCGCTATTGCTGCAGCCCTGCGTGACCAGCACGCAGTCCGGGCACAGCTGGCCGGTGCAAAAAACCTCGGGGTCACCAAGGAAGAGATCGAAGAGGCGCTCCGCGTCACGTTCCTCCTCTCCGGCATGCCGGCATATGTGTACGGCAAGGCCCAGCTCGATGAAGTGATGAAGTAACGGGGGAGTGGGGAGCCATCCCCCCGCCCGGGACCGCTGCCAGGATGGAGATGCACCGTCCTGGAGGCACGTGTACAAAGACGGGTATTTCTGCTTCAGGAAAATCTCATCACCTTCTTCTTTTTTATTCCAGCATGGATAGCATTGATCAAAAACCAAGGTATTTTACCGTCCCGCTCCAAGAAAACTGCTATGCCAATCAAGGTCCTCGCATTTGCCGGCAGCCCGCGACGGAACGGGAACTCGGAAACCCTGCTCGACTGGGTGCTCGCCGAAATGGCACAGGAACCTGATGTTGTTGTGGAGAAAATTGCACTGACCGAGGCAAACATCAACCCCTGCAAAGGCTGCAATGCCTGCCAGAAACTCAACAAGTGCGTGCAACGTGATGGCATGGATGCCGTCCATGACAAGATTGTTGAAGCAGACATCATTGTCCTTGCAGCTCCGATCTTCTGCATGGGTATCGCGGCTCAGGCAAAGATGCTGATCGACCGGGCGCAGGTCTTCACCTCGCGGAAGTACGTGCTGAAGCTGCCGGTCGTACCTGCGGAGCGAAAGGGCAAACGACTGGGTATTTTCCTCTCGACCGCAGGACAGGACTGGGGTTATGTGTTCGATGCCGCAGTCCCCTCGGTAAAGTGCTTTTATAATGTGATTGAGGTTAAGAACAAGGATATCAGCTACCTGATGATCAACCATGTTGACGAGAAGGGTGCAATCCTGAACCACCCGACCGCGAAGGCGGATGCAGAGAAACTCGGGGCAGCCGTCATCGCCGAGATCAAGCAACGGCTGGCATCCTGAGGTCGCCATGGTCATCACCGTTCTTGG
>Ga0182017_10004628_pt1 | contig 10216 bp, 10 predicted proteins | sample 712E3DmetaG_FD_120492 | JGI IMG/M metagenome (GOLD analysis project Ga0182017, IMG submission 120492) | Permafrost microbial communities from Stordalen Mire, Sweden - 712E3D metaG | ecosystem: Environmental > Terrestrial > Soil > Wetlands > Permafrost | place: Sweden: Stordalen | collected... | reverse complement strand
TGTGCGGATGACCAATACCTACATCGAGCCCGGGGAATGCTCTTTTGAAGATATGATCGCCGATATTAAAGACGGCGTCTATGCCAAAAACTGGTACGGCGGGCAGACCAGCATGGAAATGTTTACTTTTTCGTCCGGGGAAACATACCGAATACGCAACGGCAAAATCGCCGAAATGGTCAGGCCTGTCATGCTCAGCGGTAATGTCTTCAATACGCTGATGAATATCGATGCCATCGGCGACGACCTGGACATGAATCAGGGCGGCGGCTGCGGTAAAGGCGGACAATCCCCATTACCGGTCAGCAACGGCAGCCCGCATATCAGAATCCTGAAATGCCTGGTGGGAGGTAAGTAATTTGGAAGAAATTCTTGCTCTCGCCAAAAAAGTTGCGGAAGAAGCTGAAGTCTACATGGTTTCCAGTGAAGAAACGCCGGTTCATTTTGAATCCAACCGGTTGAAAAATACGCAATACAAGCAAAGTCAAAGTGTTGCCTTGCGTCTGATTAAAAACGGTAAAACCGGCTACGCAACCTCCACCAACATGGAAAACGCCCAACAGTTGGTGGACGACGCTGTCGCGACTGCCGAGTTCGGCATGAAAGCCGAATTTCAATTTCCGGCAGCAAAGACTTTTCCCAAAGTCGCTATCTTTGATGGGGATGTTGACAAAATCAGTCTGGAAACGATGATACAGCTCGGCGAGGAATTAATCAGTAAAGTAACAGAGTATTCGCCCGAAGTAATTTGCGAAGGCGGAGTTACCAAGTCATCATATCAATTGAGCATTGTCAATTCGCGCGGCGGCCAGGCAAGTTTCATGGAGAGCGTTTTCGGCCTTGGGATAGAGGGGCAGCGCATCCGCGGCACAGACATGCTGTTTGTCGGCGATTATCAAAGTTCGTGCCGGCCTATCTTAAAAACCGATGATATTGTGAAAACAACTATCCGGCAGTTGGAATTGGCCAAACGAACGGCGAAAGTAACTTCCAAACAAATGAGTGTGATTTTTGCGCCGGACGGGGTTACCAGTTCGTTGGTGCTGCCTTTAATTTCTGCCTTTAACGGTAAAACCGTCCTGGAAGGGGCTTCGCCGTTGGGTAAAAAGCTGGGCGAAAAAGTTTTTGATATAAACCTGACAATCGAAGATAACCCGTTAATTCCCTATAACACCAGCAGCCGCCCTTGTGATGATGAAGGCGTACCTTGTCAGGTTACGCCGTTGATTACTAAAGGCGTGGTCATGAACTTTTTATATGATTTGCAGACTGCAGCCAGGGCGAAAACTAAAAGCACCGGCCACGGCCAGCGCCAGGGCGGTTTACCATCTCCTTCCCCGCACGCGTTTGTCCTTTCACCCGGTAAGGTCAGCTTCGAAGATATGGTGAAAAGTATCGATGAAGGGATAATTGTCGAACAGCTGCTGGGCGCCGGACAGGGGAACATGCTGGGCGGCGATTTCAGCGGTAATGTGCTGTTAGGTTTCAAGATTGAGAAAGGCGAGATTGTCGGCCGGGTCAAAGATACCATGATTTCCGGCAATGTTTATCAGTTGCTCAAAGAAATCAGCGCAATCGGCAGCGATAACAAGTGGGTTAACGGTTTTCTGAATACCCCGTCTATCTGCTGCTCCAATGTATCCGTGTCCAGCCGTTAACCGGTTGACATAATAACTCTCGTTTATTCCCGGATTACGTGCCACTTTCGTGAATTCCCAAATTGTATTAGAATTAAACTTGAGTAGAGAATTAAGCGTCAAGGTATGAAATAATGAAAAAACTGGTCAAGATTTCTGCCAAGCCAAAACTCAAGTCCCCTGTGATGTTAGCCGCCTGGCCCGGTATCGGTAATGTGGCCATGCTGGTTGCTAATTATCTGCTGGACAAGTTCGAATTCAAAGACCTGGCGGAAATCGACGCCCAGCAGTTCTTTGACCCCATCGGTGTTTTGTCCCGGGAACATATGATCGAAGCTCCCCAGTTCCCCCAAAGTCACTTTTACTACTGGAAAAACAAAAAAGGGGAGCACGATATCGTTCTCTTTATCGGCGATGACCAGCCGGATTTCAAGATTTATGATTTTGCCGGCTGTGTGCTGGATTTTGCACAATCTTACGGGGTAGATCGTGTTTATACCTGTGCCGCCGCGATGACCAATATCCACTTCACGGAGCAACCCCGGGTGTGGGCGGTGGCGACCAACAAACCGCTGATTGAAGAGTTGAAGAAATATGATTTGCTGCAAAAAGGCAGCATCCAGATTGCCGGATTAAACGGCTTGCTGCTGGGTCTGGCCAAAGAAAGAAAATATAACGGTATCTGCGTCATGACCGAGGTCCCGTCACAGACATCGCGGATGGAAAATCCGATGGCGGCGCTGGCTATTTTAAAAACCTTCATGCGGTTATTGGATATTGAAGTCGATACTAAAGAATTGGCCGAAAATGCCAAAGAAGTCACCGAGCAAATTAAACAGGCAATGACGATCGCCATGGGTGAGTATATCGAACATTTTACCCAGCCTATCTGGGAACAGGGCGATGACGATGAGGAAGAGGATGAGGGCGATGACGAAGGGAATATCGCGGACCAAAATTAAAGTACGGGGCAATTAATTGATAATCAATGATGTGATTGTAGAAATGGCCGATACCGGCAAAGTCCTGGTGAATACACACCTGACGGCGCTTTCCGATATGGCTGCGCCCGATATTAAGAACTTCCGGCAGGTTTGGAAAACAATCGATCCCAAGAGGCGCCGCGAGATTATTATCAGGTTGAATGAGTTAGCTTCAGACAGTGTGGAATTGAATTTTGACAATATCTTTCTGAATTGTCTCCGCGACCCGGATGCGGATGTCCGCTCCGAAGCGATCAACGGCCTCTGGGAAAACGAAGAACCGGCGCTGATCCCCCTGCTCATCGATTTGTTGAATAATGACCCGGAAGAAAAAGTTCAGGTTACCGCGGCGCAGGCATTGGGCCGGTTTGCGTTGATGGCGGAAATTAACTCGATTGCGCCGAAGTATGCCATCCAGGTAGGACAGGCGCTGCTGGATGTTTTTAACGACGGGAACAAACCCGTAGAAGTCCGGCGACGGGCCCTGGAAGCAGTCTCGCCGTTGACCACGCAGCAGGTCAAGACCGCGATTAAAACCGCCTATGAAAGCCTTGACGAGAGATTGAAAATCGGCGCCGTCTATGCGATGGGGAAAAACTGCGATACCAAATGGCTGCCTTTCCTGTTGAAAGAATTAAAAAACAGCGATGCGGAAATACGTTACGAAGCTGTCACTGCCTGCGGTGAACTTGGCGATGAAGATATCATGCAATATTTGATTCCTGCCGCCAATGATGAAGACATCGATGTGCAGCTGGCGGTCATGCAGGCGCTGGGGAAAATCGGAGGCAATGAAGCTAAATTATACCTCCAGAAGCATGCCGATGAACCAAACGAAGCGTTAAGGGATGCCATCGAAACCGCGCTGAATGAAATTTCGATTCTTGATGATATGACCGCACTGGAGATTGCTCCGCAACCTGACGAACATGAACATTAAAGGCAAAAAGGTCATCATCCGTCCCAAGAAAATTTCCGATGCGGTGAACGATTACCGGTGGCAGACCGACCCGGAACTTTCGGCACTGGATGCTATGATTCCGACAACGATGTCCTACCGCGAGTTCTACCGCGAGTATATCGATTGGCTCAGGCATCCTTATGAGGGCCGGATTACTTTCGGCGTCGATACCCCCGAAGGGAAGCATATCGGTAATTGTGTTTATTATAATATTGATGAACTCAACGCGGAAACCGAGATAGGTATTATGATCGGCGACCGTGATTACTGGGACAAGGGATACGGCACAGATATTATCGGTTCGTTAATTGATTATGTTTTCAGCTTGCACAAATTCAATCGGGTGTATCTAAAAACCCTGGAGCATAATTCCCGGGCACAAAAATGCTTTGAGAATTGCGGTCTGACCGCTTGCGGACACAGGGAACAGGACGGTTATCATTTCCTGCTGATGGATTTGGACTACGATAAGTGGCAAGCCTCAAAGAACCAAACTAAGTAAATATTGGAATCCCGGATATTAAGTCAATTATCGAGGATTAGCAAATGAGGAAATCGTTATTACCCGAAGGCGGCGTTAATCTTTTCCAGGGGATCAAAGCTAAATGCCGGGAATCAGAAGCATCCGGACAGAAACTATACCGTTTATCCATCGGACAACCCGCCGGGCCGGCCCTTCTGAGCGCCAGAAAAGCGGCCGCGGAAGCGGTGATGAGCGATAAGGAATCGATGCATGAATATCAGGATAACGGTTCTCCCGGAATTCCCGAATTCGCCAGACGCTTTGTACAGGCCCATTTCGAATTCAGCCTGACCGGAAAAGATGTGGAATACCTGCCGACGCCCGGGAATAAACCGATGCTGGGTCTGGTGCAATTAGCCTGCGGTGCGGCAGAAGGTAAATTTCTCGTCGGCATGACCGATAAACCCGGTTATCCCACGCCCGCCGACTGGTCGAAATACCTCGGCCTGAAACAATATTCTTTACCCTTGACGATGGAAAATGAATTCCGTTTCAAAGCCGCGGATATTAAAAAGAACACCCGGCTGCTGATGGTAAATTATCCCCACAATCCCACCGGGCAAATCGCGACCCGCGAATGGTGGCGGGAAATATGTGCGGCCTGCGATAATAACAACATTCGTATTTTTAACGATAACCCCTACTATATCCTTTCGCACAAAAAAGAGAGCAGCGCTTTAACTGAAGTCGCGACTGATTTCCCGGACCTTTCCTGGGCAGAGGCTTTTTCAGCCTCCAAAGTAATCAGCAACGGCACCGGTTGGAGAATTGGCGCAATCGTCGGTTCGCCGGATTTTGTCGGGGATATTGCCACCATAAAAGGCAATACCGACAGCGGTTTCGCGGCTCCCATGGCCGTCGGTGTATTGAACGCCATGGAAAACGACAAAGCCAATGTCGCGGCTTGCCGCGAATTGTACAAGCGCCGTATTAAAATACTGTCTGATATCCTGGTTAAAAACGGCATGCGGCCGGCCATTGAACCGGGCGCGGGTTTTTTCACACTCTGGCAGCGGCCGGATAAAGCCTTCGGGGAAGAAATCAGGGACGCCCAACATTTCAATTACTTGATGATCGAGAAAACCGGTGTGGTTGGGGTGCACTTTGAGCCTTACATGCGGTATTCAGTCACCGGTGACATTGAAGGTATGGCTAAAGTCATTCAAAATGCTTTTGCTCAGGCTAATATCGGCTATCAATAAATACGTTTTTGTCATTCCTGCGAAAGGTTGAGACCGCAGTCGAAATACCCGTAGGCCAGAGGCCGGAGGTACTCAGCTCAACGAGCTGACGTATGAAGCCCTTAAGGCAAATGCACAGGAATCTATAATAGTATTTGATTATTGTGATGGTATGGGTAAGAGAAGCATTGCCCACCACCCCAAACAATAACGGCGAAAGCCGGTATCCATAATCCAAAGCAGACTGTCTAAAATGTTTTTCTCCTTTCGCAGACTTATTTTACACTGTATTGTAAAGGACGCTTTACTTTGTGAAAATAATATGTTACGATATAAAAAGTAAAGGTTGTTTTACATTTGCCCCCAAGGAGGACGAATATTCAAAACAAAATTAAACTACTGCGGGAACAAAATGGTTTTACGCAGCAGGACCTGGCGGAAAAAGTCAGCGTTTCCCGGCAGACGATTATCTCCCTGGAGAGCGGCCGGTACAACCCCTCGATTTTTCTGGCGTATCACATCGCCCGGGTTTTTAACCTGACCATCGAAGACGTATTTTTATTTGAGGAGAAAAACAAGGAATGAATATACGGAAGCATTTAAAAGGCCAATTATTATTTGCATTTGCATCCATGGTAATTGGGGTGATTGCACTGGTTATTTTTATATTATTGGCGCTTAATGGAACGGTCCGAGGTAATATTTTTGTTTATACGGGTACGGTTGCAATTGGATTTCTGCTGGGGGGAATTCTTTTAGTTGTAGATTATTTTATAACAAGCCGTAATCCATCAAGAAAAAAACGAATAGAAAAGCAGATGGAGTTAAACAACGAAGAAAGGAAAATATTTCTCAGGACTAAATCAGGCAACGAAGCTTTCGGGTTTTCTCTGTGGCTGGTAATGGGGCTATGGGGATTGAGTACGTTGGTAAATACGTCATTGAACACAATCTTCCCGTTTTTGCTGGGGTTCATGTTCCTGAGTTATTTGGTGTCCATGGTGGTTAATACACAAAAATATTAAGTTTAGTCTATGAATTTTCCAGCGCCAGCTTATCCATTTCCAGCTGCACGGGAATTGGATATTCGCCGGTGAAGCAGGCAGTGCAGAATGAATCGCCGGGCAGATTGACCGACTTCAGCAATCCGTCCAGGCTGAGATAACCCAGTGAATCGGCGCCGATAAATTGGCGGATTTCCTCGACCGACTTGTGCGACGCGATTAATTCTTTGCGGGTGGCCATGTCGACGCCGAAGAAACAGGGATACTTAATCGGGGGGGCACATATCCGCATATGGATTTCTTTTGCTCCGGCCCGTCTGATTAAATCAACTACTTTCGGAGTCGTGGTGCCGCGGACGATACTGTCATCGACCACCACCATCCGTTGTCCCTTCAGCATTTGGGGCAGAGGGTTGAATTTCAATTTCACTCCGAGGTCGCGGATACGCTGGTCAGGCGCAATAAATGTGCGCCCCACATAACGGTTTTTCAGCAGTCCTTCGCAATAGGGTTTATTGGCTTCTTGCGCGTAACCGATACCGGCGGCTGTGGCGGTGTCAGGCACGCCCATGACGGCATCTGCATCAACCGGGTATTCCTTTGAAAGGTTGGCGCCCATCGCCGTTCTGGTAGGGTAGATTAATTGACCGTTCATATAGCTGTCCGGCCGTGCGAAGTAAATATACTCAAAGATACAAAGCGACCGTTTGCGGATTGGTTCGCGGAAACTTTCTACTCCGTTCTGACTGATGCGGATAATTTCGGCGGGTTCGATTTCCCGGATAAGTTTGGCGCCGATGTGGTCGAGGGCACAGCTTTCGGAGGCTACCACAAATCCGCCGTTGAGTGAACCCAAACACAGCGGACGGACTCCCCACGGGTCGCGAAACACGTAAAGAGCATCTTTGGTCAGCATAACCGTGGAATAAGCGCCCTGCAAGCGGCGCATGGCGTACCTGATGCGTTCTACCCAGTCGGTAGATGGTGCTGATAGAATGAGATCCCCGACAACTTCGGTGTCGGTAGAACTGCGGAAATTATAGCCCTGCTCGCAGAGTTCGCGGTATAAATGGGCGGAATTGACAATGTTGCCGTTGTTGCCGATGGCGATTGTATCATTGCCGGTGCCGAGGACAAGGGGCTGGATATTCATCCTTCGGCTGGAACCGGTGGTAGAGTAGCGGTTGTGACCGATGGCAATGTGGCCGCTTAATTGGCCGAGGGCATTTTCATCGAATACCTGGGAGACGAGGCCCATATCGCCGTAGAACTGAATCTTCTTACCGTCAGAGGTGGCGATACCGGCGCTTTCCTGGCCGCGGTGCTGAAGAGCGAAGAGTGCAAAAAAGGTAAGCCGAGCTACGTCCTCACCGGGACAGTAAATACCAAAGACGCCGCATTCTTCGTGTAAGTTTGCCACTTTCTCCCCAGCTTCCTCTACAACCTTATTATAGTCTTTTTCGCCAACTGCGGTCAAACGTGTATTGAATTACAGTTTCCCGGAGGAATTAACTCATTCCCGGGCTTTGATATTATTCACCAGCCAATTTAAAAACGTTTCTGTCTCTTGGGTTCCGTCCAGCGTGAAGTCCACTTCATGCAGCAGGCTCTGACTGGTGGCGCCGCCGGTCACCAGCACGGTCAATCCCATAAACTCCTGCCTTTCCCGGGCGACCCGGATGGCGCGGAACGCAGGCAGGTCGCCGATGTCATCCCCGAGATAGATTGCTCCGCTGAGATGGTATTGCTGAATGAGACCGGTGACCGCTGTGCCTTTATCGATATCCACCCCGGGCACGATGCCGATATTGGTTTTTTCGTCCATTAGACGAAGGTTTTTAATGTGAGGAGACTTCTCCAGAAAGTCCAGTATCTGCTGTTTGGCTGTCGAAGGCTGCTGCACAGTGTTGTAGTGCACGCTGATGGAAGCCCATTTATCCTGAACGATGACACCGTCAATGGACCGTAAAGTTTCCAGTTCAGCCGCCAGGGCGCGCATATCGGACAGCGAGGCCGAAACATCCGGGTGCAGCACGGCCTGACCGTTTTCCCACCATTCCATCCCGTAATGACCGATGTATTTGACGCCGGGGATGTTGATGATTTCCCGTAGGGCCCCGGTTTTCCGTCCGGAAATGACGGCCAGCAGGTCAAGACGGGAAGTAAGTTCGGTTAACTGTGGTATTGTCGGCGGCGGAATGGGTGTTTCCAGAAAATCCCGGGGAATCGGGCTGATAGTGCCGTCCATATCGGTAATTAAACCGAAAGGCTTACGCCGGATGATTTTTTTAAGCGATTCCAGATTGTCGAGAAGACATGCCACAATTTAAATCTAGCAGGTGGCCGGACGAATAGTCAAAACAGCCGTCATTAACAGCCGGTTATTTTACCGACCAGCTGACATTATAGCTGCCTTCAGTTTTCGTGCCGGTAATCACCAGTTGATAGATGCCGCCGTTGTCCGCGTTGATTTCAGTTGTACCCGAAGTGCCGGCAGTCAGGTTCGAAACCGCTGTTTTGGACGGGTCCAGTATCTGAATGGATAATGTTCCGCTCTTCACTGCCGATGAATATGTAAAATCAATTGTTTTTCCTGCGCTGGTACTTATCCCAAAGGTATTCGTGCCGTTAAAATAATGATAGGATTCCTGGGCATGATTGGGACCATTTGACCCGACCGCGCCCACCAGTTCAGCATCACACGACGAAAAAACTAAACATGAAAACAAAACTAAAACAATGATAATTCCAACCAGCCGCTTACTCATTACGGAATCCCCTTTAATCATAATTATCAATTATGATTAACAAACTTTTCTCATTATATGTTCCTGTCCGAAAATTGTCAAACTTTTTAAAACCTGTCGTCTGAAAGCTGGCAGATGATGTTTTTCATTGACAGCCTCACGCGGTTAGCTTAAAATCAATTGTAATTGCTTGATTTGGAGTTAATATCGTGAATAGCGACGAGATTAGAAGTTCTTATTTAAAATTTTTCGAGGCCAAAGGGCACAAAATTGTGCCCAGTTCCTCATTGATTCCTTACGGCGACCCGACATTACTGCTGACCAGCGCCGGCATGGTGCAGTTTAAACCTTATTTTACCCAAAAAGCCGTGCCCCCGGCCCCTCGCCTGACCACCTGTCAGAAGTGTTTCCGCACTACGGATATGGATTCTGTCGGGGATGCGACGCACTGCACCTTTTTCGAGATGCTGGGTAATTTCAGTTTCGGCGATTATTTTAAGAAGGAAGTGATTCCCTGGGCCTGGGAATATGTCACTCAATACCTGAAAATCCCCCCGTCCCGCCTCTGGGTCACGGTTTTTCGTGACGATGATGAAGCCTTCGAAATATGGCGGCAAACCGGAGTGCCCGAAAACAGGATTGTGCGGTTAGGGGAAAGCGACAATTTCTGGGGTCCGGCCGGTAATTCCGGGCCGTGCGGCCCCTGCACTGAAATTCATTATGATTTGGGCGAAAAACACGGCTGCGGCAAACCGGACTGCAAACCCGGCTGCGACTGCAAACGCTATACTGAAATTTGGAACCTGGTTTTTACCCAGTTTTACCAGGACGAAAGCGGCAAACGCACCAATCTGCCCAAACCCAACATCGATACCGGTATGGGTTTGGAGCGGGTTACTACTATCATGCAGGGCAAAACTTCGATGTATGAGACAAATGTTTTTGCCCCGCTGCTGCAAAAAGTGACCGATTTATCCGGCACGAAATACGGCGCTAATGCTGTTACCGATAATGCCATGCGCATTGTGGCCGAACACGGCCGGGCGATTACATTCCTGCTGGCAGACGGCGTGATGCCGGGCAAAGAGGGACGCGGCTATGTGCTGCGGCGACTTTTACGCCGCGCCGAGTATTTCGGCGAGACATTGGCCCACGAAAAACCGTTCCTGACCGCGGTCGC
>Ga0182017_10004626_pt1 | contig 10218 bp, 7 predicted proteins | sample 712E3DmetaG_FD_120492 | JGI IMG/M metagenome (GOLD analysis project Ga0182017, IMG submission 120492) | Permafrost microbial communities from Stordalen Mire, Sweden - 712E3D metaG | ecosystem: Environmental > Terrestrial > Soil > Wetlands > Permafrost | place: Sweden: Stordalen | collected... | reverse complement strand
TTCGTCCGACGGACGCGCCATCAAGGTGCACTCGATCCTCTCCGTGGAACGCGATCGGATCGCCGCCAGCGAGTATGGAGACTTCCGCGGCTTCTTGCGCGATGTCGACAACCTGCTCGGCGAGCCTATTGTCATTGCAGGGGAGAGTGGGCGATGAAAGCAATTCCGCGACAGCCACCGGAGGTCGTGGACGTAGACGTGGCCGTGGCCGATGATGGTCACGCCGGCCACGGCCACGAAAACGACCAGGACCACGTCTACGACCACCATCGGTCGCTCCGATTGGGTGCGCGGCTTGATCATGGAAAGGGCTGTCTTTTCGGGGGAGACCGCCCCTTCGCTCTGCTTGTCGCGGGATTACGGTTTGTGCTCTTGGCTTGCTTTGCCGCGGGCTGTGCCGGGATTCTGGCCGCTGGCCGACGGCTCGAGCCGACGACGGAGACGGGCCGGGCTTGGCAGGCGGCGGTCGACGGGAATGCCGACCAGGCAGGGGAGACGTGGAGACGCGTCCTCAGCGCGGGTGCGAAACGCGAGCCGCGAACCTGGGCTCTCTTCGGAGCCGGCAGCCTGGCCTACGAGCGAGGAGACGACGAAGCGGCTGTGGTGTACACCCTCGATCTGATCGAGGCGGCAGCCGCGAGCGGCGATGCGCACGACGGGCTGCTAGCCACTGCCGCGGCTGTGCGGCTGCCGCGCCTTCTCGACGAATTGCCCGACCGGCGCGCGGCTGAAGAAAGAGTCCTTGCCCTGTCGCCCGACACCCTTCCTTGGCGCGCGCAATATTTGCTGGCATCACTTTTTGCCGAAATCGCCCGGCGACGGGCGGACGCGGAGTTGTTGGAGAGGAACGCGCGTCGGTCGGGGTGCCTGGCCGAGTTGCGTCTTGTCGGTGTGGGCGGTCGCTTGCCCTATCTCGATCTTCTGTCCAACGAAGTGCGTCCCGCGAGGCCTGCGCGGGCGCTTGCGCGCTCAGGGTGTCGCTTCACGACGCCTCGCACGGATGCACTACCCGGCGTGCGCCTGTTCCAAGCCGAGGTTGACCGGCCCGCGGGGCACTACCAGCTAGTGCTCGACTACGCGGGCCCAGCTCTGCTGCGCGTGGATGGCGGCCCCTGGCATCACCACGGCGACTCAGCCGAAGCGTTTGGCCCGCGCTGGTCAGCGCTGGCGTTGACGTTGAGCGAGGGTCGGCACCAAGTAGAGCTGCGCCTGGGCAGCTACGGCGGTCGCATCGATGTGGGCTTGCTGCTCGCGCCTGCTTCCAGCCGGAATCGCATCGACCCGGAAAGCTGGCCGGCCGGTTTGCCCCTGGAAGGGGCCGTGGTCGATCTCGCGGTGGCCATGTCTGCACACATGGCCGGCGATGTCGACCAGGAGCTGGAGCATGCGGCTGATCTCCTCCAGCATCCCCGTTTTGGGCTCGGTCTATCGGCGGCGGCGCGAATAGCCGAGACGGATCCGACGCGGCCCGAAGATCTGAACCGCGACCGTGCGCGTGGTCTCCACTTGCGTGCTGTGGCCGTGGACCCGCACATGGCGCGGGCCTGGTTAGACCTTTCCCGACTGGAACTCGACAGCGATCGGTCGCGCGAGGCAGCGGAAGATGCGCAGTGGGCGCGGAGCGCGGCACCCGGCTGGTGGCCAGCAGCGTTGCAGTTGGCCGAAGCTTTGCGAACCCGTGGAATGGAACGCGACGCCGATATGGCCCTGGCGGTCGCGGTAGCGCAAGGGCTGCAGGGGCAGGGGGCGTGTGCGGCCATCGAGAGTGGGCTTCGCCGTGCCGAGGAGCGAGCTATGGCCGGCGAGCAGGAGCGGCTCACAAGGCTGCTCCTTCGCTGTGACGCCCAGTCCGAAGCGCCTGCGCTGTGGTATCGACAGCGCGGCGATGCCAACGCTGCGGAAGCGGTCTTGCGGCGCATGCTGCCCACCAGCGTCGAACCGGCATGGGTCCGCTCGGAGCTGGCGGCGCTGCAAATGGAGAAGGGCGACGGTGTCCGCGCCGCGCTGGAATTGCAGGCTCTGGTCGCCTGGTCCCCGCGTGACAGTCATCTGCGCCTTCGCCTGGCCGATGCCTTGCTGGTCACTGGCGCGGTGGAAACGGCGCACGCTGTGTTGACAGAGGCGCTGCACAGCTTCCCCGGTACCGGTGCGGTTCGGCAGGCGGCCCGCATCGCCGGGCTTTCCTTGCCGCTCGATGAATTCCGGCTGGATGGCGGCGAGGTGATCCGGGACTTTCTTGCCTCTGGCCATCACTACCAAGCGCCGGCGGTGGTGGTGTTGGATCGCACGGTGGAACGGATCTTCCCTGATGGCGGGCGGGCCAGCCTGACCCACACCATCACCCAGGTTTTGAGCAAGGAAGGCATCGAACGAGCAGGCGAGGTTTCCGTGCCGTCCGGGGCCGAGGTGCTGGCCTTGCGCACCCGCAAAGCTGACGGGACGATCCGCGAGGCCCAGGAGATCGCTGGCAAGCCTGCGGTTTCGGCCCCCGATTTGGCGGTGGGCGATTTCGTCGAGTGGGAAACCTGGGAATTCAAGCAACCCGCCGAGGCGTTCGCGCCGGGCTTCCTGGGCGAGCGCTTCTATTTCCAGTCCTTCGAGGCACCGCTGGATCGCAGCGAGTACCTGTTGGTCGCACCAACGGAGATGCTCGTGGACCAGGATCGGCGGGCCGGGGCGCCAGAACCCACGTTAGTCGCTGGTTCCGACGGCACCCGGGTGCTGCGTTTCGTCGCGCGGCAGATGCCGCAGCTTTTCCCCGAGCGCTCGTCCGTGGTCGCAGAGGACTGGGTCCCCTCGGTACGGGTTTCGAGCGGCGTCGACTTGGCGCGCTGGTCACGCTTTCTGGCTGACCGCCTGGACACCGTGTCGCGCGTCTCTCCTGATGTGCGACGGATCGCTGCGCAGATCAGAGTTGAGGCTGGCGCCTCGCGGGCCACGATCGCCGAGGCCATCACCCGCTGGGTGGACCAGCACATCGAGCCCGAGGCCAGCCTGTTCGAGCCGGCGACGGTATCGCTCGGTCGGGGACAAGGCAACCGTGCGGCCGTCGTGGTGGCGCTGGCGCGAGCGCTGGGGCTGAAGGCTGAATTGATGTTGGTGCGTCCGCTCACCCGCGCACCGGCGGGGGCGCATGGGACGGTGCAGGAGCTGGATGACTTCAGCGAAGCCCTGGTGCGCCTGCCTGGCTCCGATGGGGCGGCACAATTCTTCGATCCCCACACACGGCGTGCCCCGTTCGGCTATCTGCCGCCGGGGTTGGCGGGCGCGCCTGGCTTTGTGCTGGGTGACGATGCACTGGCCATCGCTCGCAGCGCCGTGCTCGACGGGCGCCACGTCGTCATGAAGATGCGGCTGGCAGCGGACGGCAGCGCGGCCGTTGCCGTGACAGAAGATCTCAGCGGTTGGCCATCCCTGGAGTGGAGCGAGATCGCGGAACGGGCGGGGCGGGATCGAAGCAAACTGCGCCAGGAGTTCGAGCAGCGTTGGTTGAGCCAGCAGTTCCCGGGCGCCGTTCTGGACGAGTTCTCTCTGCAGGAGGGCTCGGCTGGACGCAGACTAGTTCGCTACACCCTGACCAACCCGCGGATGGCCGCGCGCACGGGCAGCATTCTCTGGCTTCGTCCGGGCTTCTTCCTGTCGCAACCGGGGCGGCGCTACTTCACCGAGTCGCAGCGTCGGACCCCCCTGCAACTTGGCTATGACGTGCCCCTCTTGTTGGAGGCTGAGATCGAGTTGCCGGCAGGGGCACGGGTGATCGAAATGGGCGCCAGTGGGAGTGTCACGGCCGGAGGAGCGCGCTTCTCGGAGGAACGTCAGGTACAGGTCGAGGCGGCTGGGGCCGACACGCCCGGCACTGTGCGCGTACTTCTGCGGCGGCGCTGGCAGCTCCCGTTGTCGCGCGTCTTGCCGGCTGAGTACGACCAGATGGCCAGCAACCTGCGCCAGGTGGATCCCTTGGAGCAGGGCGAGATCCGCGTCGAGGTGCCATCCGTCCCTGGGAAGTAGTGCTAATCTCCGGCCAAACCACCATGGCCGCCTTCGTTCCCGACCGCGCCCGCTTTCTCGACCTCGCCCGGCAGGGGCGTCTGTGCTTCGTGTATCGCGAGTGGCTGGCTGACGCGGACACGCCGGTTTCGGTCTACGCCAAGCTGGGCCGAGGAGCGTACTCGTTCCTTCTCGAAAGCGTGGTGGGCGGCGAGAAGTGGGCAGCCTACAGTTTCGCGGGCGTGCGGCCGCGTACCGTGATTCGTGCCCGGGGCACCCAGGTCGAACGTCTGCGGCCCGAGGGCGAGGATTTTGTCCTAGAGGAACGTGTCAGTGAAGCCAACCCTCTCGACTACGTCAGCCGTACTTTGGCTGGATTGCCGCCCGCGGTTCCTCCCGGGCTGCCACGCTTTTTTGGCGGGGCCGTGGGCTGGCTGGGCTACGATGCCGTTCGGTGCTTCGAACGCCTGCCCGAGCATGCGCCCGATGAGCTGGGCCTTCCCGAACTGTGCTTTGCACTGACTGACACGGTGGTGGTTTTCGACAACCTGCGCGGCACCATCAAGGCGGTGGCTTCCGTGGATGTGGCGGGCGTCGATCCCAACCGCGCCTACGACGAGGCCTGTCGCAAGGTGGAGGAGATCTTCGACCGGCTCGCCAGGCCCGGCCGCGCCCTGCCGCCGCTCGACTTCGGGGTTGCGGCACAGGCCGCGTCGGAGCTGCAGCCCGTGGCCCGCACCAGCCAGGCGGAATATGAGGCCGCCGTTCGCCGCATCCAGGAGTACATCAAGGCGGGCGACGCGTTTCAGGTGGTGCTCTCACAGCGTTTCGACGTGGCCCGCGGCGAGGTAGACCCGTTCGACGTCTACCGCATCATGCGTGTCACCAATCCGTCGCCGTACATGTTTCACCTGGAATTCCCCGAGGCTGTCGTGACCGGCGCCTCACCCGAGGTGCTGGTGCGCCTGGACGGCCGCCGGGTGGATGTCCGGCCGTTGGCGGGCACGCGCCGCCGCGGCCGCAGTGTCGAGGAAGACGAAGCCCTGGAGAAGGAGCTGCGCGCGGACCCCAAGGAGCTGGCCGAACACGTCATGCTGATCGACCTCGGCCGCAACGACGTGGGCCGGGTGGCGGCGCCTGGCAGCGTCAGACTCGACGACATCATGGTCGTGGAACGCTACTCCCACGTCATGCACCTGGTTTCCAACGTGAGCGGCACCCTGCTGGATGGTCTTTCTGCCAAGGACGTGGTGCGGGCGGCCTTTCCGGCCGGCACGCTCTCGGGGGCACCCAAGATTCGCGCCATGGAGATCATCGACGAGTTGGAGCCGTCCCGGCGTGGGGTCTACGGCGGTGCGGTCGGCTACCTTTCGTACACCGGCAACATGGATCTCGCGATAGCCATTCGCACCCTGGTCACGAGAGGCAACACCATGCACGTGCAAGCCGGGGCGGGGATCGTGGCGGCCAGCCGGCCGGAGGCCGAGCATGAGGAGTGCGTGAACAAGGCGCGCGCGGTGATTTCAGCCATCGAGCTGGCTCGACAGTCGGCCAGCAACGGGGCACGCTAGCTATGTTGCTGGTCATCGACAACTACGACTCGTTCACCTACAACCTGGTGCAGTATCTGGGCGAGCTGGGCCAGCATGTCCGGGTCGTGCGCAATGATGAAGTTTCGGTTGAAGATATCGAGCGCATCAGCCCAGAATATATAATCATTTCTCCGGGACCTTGTACGCCGAATGAGGCCGGAATCTCGCTCGATGTGGTCCGCCACCTGGCCGGCAAGATTCCCATCTTGGGCGTGTGCTTGGGCCACCAAGCCATCGGCCAGGCCTTCGGCGGCAAGGTTATCCGCGCCAAAGAAGTGGTACACGGCAGGACCTCGCGTGTCTTCCATGACGACAAGGGCCTCTTTGCCGGCCTGCCCAATCCCTTTGAAGCCACGCGCTACCATTCCTTGGTCGTCGAACGGTCGAGTTTGCCAGACTGTTTGGAGATCACGGCCAAAACATGGGACGAAGAGGTCATGGGATTGCGCCACAAGAGCATGCCGGTGGAAGGCGTGCAGTTTCACCCCGAGTCGTTCCTGACCAAGGTGGGCAAGGACCTCTTGCGCAACTTCTTGCGCCTTGCGAGGGCCGCATGACCGGCCCGGCTGCGACGCCCGGGATCGGCATGCGCGAGGCCCTGGCCCAGGTCGTGGCGGGTCGCAGCCTGTCGGCCGCGGATATGGCCGTGGTGGTGGGTTGCATCATGGACGGCGAGGCCACCCAGGCCCAGGCGGGAAGCTTGCTCACGGCCTTGCGCATGAAGGGCGAGACCGTGGACGAGGTGGTGGGCGCGGCTTTGGCCATGCGCCAGCGCATGGTGCGCCTGCCCGCAGACGGGCTTGCCTTGCTCGACACCTGCGGTACCGGCGGCGACGGCTCGGGCACGGTCAACATCTCGACCCTGGCGTCTTTCATCGTGGCCGCCTGCGGGGTCAAGGTGGCCAAGCACGGCAACCGGGCGCTCTCGTCGCGCTCCGGTTCCCACGACGTCATCGAGGCCATGGGCATCGATCCCATGCCCACGCCCGAGCTGGCCCTGCGTTGTCTTCGTGAAGGCGGCCTCTGCTTCATGTTTGCGCCCAGCTTCCACGCGGCGACCCGGCATGTGGCCGGTCCGCGCCGCGAGTTGGGCTTTCGCACCTTATTCAATCTTCTCGGGCCGCTCACCAACCCGGCGGGAGCGCGCTATCACATGAACGGCGTGTTTACGGCTGAGCGCTGCGAGTTCATGGCGCGTGCCCACGCACAACTGGGCTCGCTCTGCGCCCTGGTTGTGCACGGTGCCGGCGGGCTTGACGAGATCGCCACCTCCGGCTCGACCCAGGTTGCGGAGCTGCGGGACGGAACCGTTCGTTGCTATGAAATCCGGCCCGCGGATTTTGACCTGCCCGAACAGGATCCCGCAGGCCTGGCGGGGGGAGACGCCGCGACCAACGCGCGTCTGCTCGAGGCGGCGCTGGCTGGCGCGCCCGGAGCCATTCGGGTGGCCGCGCTCCTGGAAGCGGCTGCCAGTCTCTACGTGGTGGGTGCGGCGTCCGATCTGCGGGCCGGCGCGCGCCAGGCGGCGGCGGCACTCGACAACGGCAGGGCCCGCGCCGTGGTGGATCATTTGCGCCGCCTGTCGCCCGCGCAAAAGAAAGAATGATTCTCGACCAGATTCTCGCACAGACTCGACAGGGGGTCGTCTCGGCCCGAGGCCGACTGCCGCCTGCCATGCTGAATGAGCAGCTCGCCCTGGCGCCGCCGGTTCGTGATTTCTGCGCGGCTCTTGCCGCCAAGCCTGGGCTGGCCTGCGTCGCAGAGTTCAAACGCCGCTCGCCGTCCAAGGGCTGGATCAACCGGGACGCTGATCCGGCTGTGGTGGCCAGCGCCTACCAAGCGGCCGGGGCTGCAGCCATCTCGGTGCTGACCGACGCCCCGTTCTTCGGCGGCTCGCTCGATGATTTGCGCCGGGCACGCGCCGCCGTCGACATTCCCGTCCTGCGCAAAGACTTCATTGTCGACCCGTACCAGGTGGCCGAGGCGCGCGCGGCGGGCGCCGATGCCCTTCTGCTCATCGTGTCGGCTTTGCGCCAAGACGATCTGGTCGGGCTACTCGGCGAGGTCAGACGTTTGGGTATGGAGGCGCTGGTGGAGACTCACGACCGTCAGGAGGTGGCGCGCGCACTTGCCGCCGGGGCGCGCGTGATCGGAGTCAACCACCGCAACCTGGATACCTTGCAGGTGGACATGACCTTGGCCACCGCCATGCGACCTCTGGTTCCGTCGGACTGCTTACTGGTTGCGGAGTCAGGCATCCAGACGGCAGACGATGTGAGAAGAATGGACGCGGCGGGTATTGACGCGATCCTGGTGGGTGCGAGCCTGATGGGCGAACCTGACCCCGGCTTGGCGTTGCGCAGACTTCTGGGTGGCCAATGAGTCTTCTGGTCAAGATCTGTGGCATCACACGTCCCGAGGACGCCGAGCACGCGGCCGCGGCCGGTGCTGATCTGATTGGCCTCAATTTCTGGCGTGGGTCGAAGCGGTTCGTGGAGGACAAGCAGGCGCGCGAGATCATCGCGGCAATCCCGACGGGCGTGCTTCGGGTGGGCGTGTTTGTCAACGCCCACCCTCTGGTGATCACCGAGACCTTGGAAGAGCTGAAACTTGACCGGGTGCAACTGCACGGCGACGAGATGGCGGCGAGCTGGACCTGGCTACGGCCGGAACAGATCATTCGCACCATTCGGGTTCGCGATGAGGCGTCGCTGAAGGATGCGCTGGGCTGGCAGGCGAGCCTGTTTCTCTACGACGCCCATACTGAGGAGTACGGCGGCAGCGGCCAACAAGCGCCGTGGGAGGTCGTGGGAGCAGGCCCGCGGCGGCCGTTCTTGATCGCCGGCGGTTTGAATCCCGGCAACGTGGCTGAGGCGATTGTCGCAACTCGGCCGGACGGTGTGGACGTATCGTCAGGGGTCGAGTCTGCGCGAGGTGTCAAGGACATTCGCAAAGTGCGAGCCTTCATCAAGCAGGCCCGCGCCGCCGCGGCGAGGCTGAAGATGTGACACTCCCACCCGGCGATTCGCCGGGCCCGAATTTCATCACGGCGGCGGCGGTTCTAGCGTCATCATCAGGTACATGGCTTTGCCACTCTTGGGGTGTGAGCAGACCAGGTCCTCTTGCACGACGCGTAGGCCGGCCCTCCGAGGGAGATCGAGATACTGCTCACGCTTGCGCACGAACCTCCCTCGATCCAGGAAGGCCAGCAGGTTGCTCACGTAGTGACGCGGAAGGTAGACAACATCGGAAGTGGCGATGCGCCGAACTGAGGGGCCCTTTGCACAGATCTGCAATAGCGCGAGACACTCGTCGTCGGTCAAGTGATGAAGGAGTCCCGCGAGGACGATTTTCGTGGGCGCAATCCGTTCGATGTCGGCGGGCGTGACAATCCGACACTCGTAGCTCACGTTGGGGGCCGAGGTCTTCTTGCGTGCTGATTCAATTGCGATCTCATCGGTATCGAAGCCGTGATAGGCGGCAAATTCCGTGAGGTACTCGTGGGCCGCCCCTGTCCCGCACCCGATGTCCAAGATCACATCGCTCGGTCCCGCGTCCAGGTTTCGATACAGGGGCGACAAATCGATACCCCCCACGACAAGCGGTCGGACTCGATCATAGATGAAAGGATGGCCGAGAATGCGCTGGTACAGGTTCATGGCAACTTGTCTCATCGTCCGCCGGAAGTCCGGTTCATGACCTCTGATTGTGAACTTAGTCGGCGCGTCGGGATCAGGCGCCGAATGGGTAGTCGACTTGCAATCCGGGGGAAGCCAGCCGGGGAGAGAAATCCAATCCAGGCCGCCTCCGTTCAAGAAACCAAAGGGCCCTTCCCGTCGCCAGTTCGGTGACCCGCCCTGCAACGAAGTTGCTTCGCAGGCCGATGACGGTGTCAATGGCGGGTCCCTGGAAAATATTCTGAATCACGTCGTTTTGGCTGGAGAAACTATTTGATTGGCGGATCAAGGGGGTCACGGTGTGGAAGTAATCTGGATCAAACTCCGCATAGCAGGGCACACAGGTCTTGCCATAGATGGGATTGATCCCGTCGGCGTTGCCGCGGGTGGCGATCGCGGCATTGCACAAGCCCCACATGTCGATGACTCGCGCGTCGGTGAATACGGCGAAAATTCCGGCATAGTCCGTGACCAGGCGCGCCCCTGCACGCCGGATCACCGGACGGAGAAACCGCACGTCCCCGCGGAGCTCCGTGTTCGTGTGCCGGATCACCTCCTCGGCATATTGGAGTTTCCCAGCTTCCTCGGGCGTGTCAATGCTGGCGGCGGACAAGCGCGTGCCGCAGAAGAGCAGCGATCCCAGGACAGCCACGGCGATATGAGCACGCGCATAGATAGGCCAACGCTCGCCTAGCCTCCAGACATCTTCCAACCCCCACGAGAACAGGATCAGGACGAGGGGTAGAGCAGGGATCCAGAATCGCTGGAAAGGCATCCAGTCCCCCCCCACCTGGATAATGTAGAAGACATAGCCTGCCAGGAAGGAGAGCAGGAGAACGCCGTCGGGGCGGCGCCATCGACACAGCGCCAACGAGACAAAGGGGGCGAGAGCCCAGAGCCCCCAGTCTTGCAGGATCGCCTGAGCGTAGCCCAGACCACGACGCGGAACGAGGTTGACCAGT
>Ga0182017_10004625_pt1 | contig 10219 bp, 8 predicted proteins | sample 712E3DmetaG_FD_120492 | JGI IMG/M metagenome (GOLD analysis project Ga0182017, IMG submission 120492) | Permafrost microbial communities from Stordalen Mire, Sweden - 712E3D metaG | ecosystem: Environmental > Terrestrial > Soil > Wetlands > Permafrost | place: Sweden: Stordalen | collected... | reverse complement strand
TGAACGGTGGTTGCCATCGCCCTCTCGACACCGAAATTGTCCATCAACACTTTAAGAGGCGGCGCCAATGAGTTCGTTGTGCACGAAGCCATGGAAATCACACTGTGTTTTTTAGGATCGAATTTGTTATCATTTACCCCAACCACTATCGTGATATCAGAATCGGTAGCGGGGGCGCTGATAATGACCCTTCTTGCTCCTGCTTCTAGGTGTTTGGCCGCGAGTTCCCTTTTCGTAAAGCGGCCGGTGGATTCAATAACGACATCAACACCCAGTTTTTTCCACGGCAGTTGAGACGGGTCTTTCTCGGCATATACATTGAGCGTAGTATCACCCATCTTGATGGTGTGTTCGTCTGACGAGATTGGGAATGTTGCCCTTCCATGAGCCGAATCATACTTTATCAGATAAGCCAGGTCATCAGTCGGCACTAGGTCATTCGCTGCCACAAGAGTAACATCCTTAGTATGAACCTCCATATAATGGCGCAGTACCATACGTCCAATGCGTCCCAATCCATTGATTGCTATTCTTTTCATTTTTTACTCCTTTGCTGAAATTTTGATTTTATTGGTCAGCAATTGGCAAGGCGCTTTTATTTGGCCTTATAAGCAAAAGCGGCTTGATGTTCACCTGGATAATACGGTCCGCCACGTGACCCCAAGGCCATACGCTCATTCTGGAATGGCCGTGTGTAGTCATTGCCACAAGGTCGAAAGGATGCGCTAGGATATACCGAGTAATCGCTGGGATAGAGTTCTCACCCAGTACTACCTCAATATTCACTTTTATTCCTTTAGCTTCCATTTTTTTCTGTATCTCTCCCAGGTAAAATAAACTGACCTCTTTAGCTACCGACTTTGCCTGTTTAACATGTTCGTCCCACGACAGTCGCATTATTGCCGCGGGATAATCCGCAATAAGGTCTGGCGGTTCGGAAACCTTGACTAGTGTAACCTCTCCGCCGTATTGCCCTTGATTGAATAAGTCCTCCACGTAGCTCAGCACTGTCTCAGACATTTTGGAGCCGTCCAATGGAACCAGCACATTCCTGGGCCATCCAAATTGCACAATATTATCCGTATTCACGGGATGGATAATCAGTACGGGTATACGGGATACAGAAAATACTTTGTGCGCAATGCTGCCCATCAACCAGTGCCCGATCCCAGACTGTCCGTGTTTTGACATGATTATCAGATCGATTTTACTTTCTTCGGCATATTTCAGAATTGAACTCGCCACGTCGCCTGCTATCACTTCACTCTTGATCAGAATTGGGACCTTGCCAGCCGAAAGCTTAGACTTTGGGGCGATTTCTTGAAGTTGCTCCCTGGCCTTTTCGGCCGTGTGCTTAATATAAGCTTTACTCATACCTAATGGTTGAGACTCACCAACCGCATATACATGAAGCAATACGGTCTCTGCTTGAAACCTCGACGTAAGTTGAATTGCGTAAGGCAGCACTTTCTCCGCCAGTTCAGAACCGTCCAGTGGAACCAGGATTTTTTTATACATCTAGCCCTTCTTGTGTTTTTTGTTTTTGATCTGACTTTCTAATAGTTTATCCTGATCGATATCCAACCTTGATTTGATGAGTCTCGACATCTTACTGCCGCACTTGGGGCAAATCCCCTGAACCGCTTGTCTTCCATTTAGCATGACATGGCGCGGATTCCTAATTTCCCGTGTTCGTCGACATTTAAGACAAAATCCTTGAATAGATTCCCGAACCTCATCTGTTTTTTCAATTTTAGCTGGTGATTGTGCCGGTATATTTTCCGGTTTTATCTCTTTGTGGTAAGTGACAAGCTGCGCCATGAACGATTCCAGTTTTGCTGACGCGACACAAACAAACATATCCGCGCCACCGTAGTAAACAAAAAGGCGGTCATCGATTACCACCGCACCGCAGGGATAGACCACTCCTGGTTTCAAGCCGTCATTTTCATAGGACATTACCGGTTCCAAAATCGGTTTTTTTGTTCGGGTTAAAACTTTGGTCGGATCTTTCAAGTCAAGCAGCATCGCTCCGATTTTATAACGGGTTTCATCATGTTTCCCGACCGCCTGATAAATGAGTAACCAACCATCTTTTGTTTTGATTGGCGGCGGGCCGCAACCAACTTTTAAGTTATCCCAATCAGAACTTAACGCTCTAACGGGGATCTTGAATTGTCCCTCAAGCCACCTGGTTTTACCATCAAAATCGAGGTCATCGACAAAGTCAACTAATATATTCGGGAAAACACGATGGAAAATTACATATTTCCCGTTTATTTTCTCCGGTAAAATACAGGCGTTCTTATCCACAATATTAGGAGGGGTAATCAGGACCGGTTTCTTCCAGTTCCATTTCCTGTCGAGAAAGTCTTCCAGTTGGATTGAGCTTAAGGCCACTCTGGGATGAGTGTATCCATCATAAGCCACATAGGTCATATATATTTGCTTATCGATTCTGGTTAATCGGGGATCTTCGCAACCGCCCATTTCGCCACCTCCAGAGACATAAATGCCCGTGGGTTGGGAAACGTATCGATATGATGGATTAACTCCTTCAAATGTTTCTCGCGGCACATAGACCGGTTTATCAAAGCGTTCGTTGATATGCAGCCCATCTAAACTGGAGGCATATCCCAGTGTCGAGACATCGGTCTCCCCAAGTGCCCGATAAAGAATATGCACCTTGCCGCCTTCATAGACGGCGGCCGGATTGAAGACGGCTTTTGTCTCCCACGGGTGTTTAGTGTCCGGTTTCAGAATGGGATTCCCCTCAAACCGCTCCAGTGTCAAATCGATGTTTTCTACTTTTATTCCCTGATTTATTTGTTCCGTATCCATTTTGTTTCCTCACAGTCAGTGCCATCGGTTGCACATGCTGATAAATTAACTATTTTAATCACATCTATTCTTCCTGTCTATAGTTAAGCAGTTATCCTTGTCTGGCTGGAATTATAAGGCTGCGGTTGGATTGTTTCTCTATCATGATAGTCATTGACCAACACTTTCCTGCCGGATTCAGTTGGGTTAGAATAAGGCATAACCTTACAACCGCGAGCGATAGCAGTGTGGGATGCAATAGACGCGCCCTTACCCAATAAAGTATATTCCGCCGTACGTCCATAGTTGCTTCCAAACCCGACGTAACAGAATTCGCCTACATGTACTTCTTCATCCGCAATACAAGCGTCAACGACACTACGAGTACCAACGCAGACATTGGACATCAGTATTGAGTTTTTCACCACTGCGTGTTCATCAACCTGAACGCCAGGCGAAAGGATGGAATTCTCTACCCGCCCCTTGATAACACACCCCGGACTGATGATACTGTTCTCAATAACACTGCTTGGGTATTTCTTTACTGGTTCATTATTTTCACAGGTGAGAATCGGCCAGGTGCCATTCAGACTAAATGGTGGTTTGTTACCGGTTAACTCCATGCTCGTATCATAATAAGCATCGATAGTGCCAATATCGCGCCAGAAGTCATCGTATTTATACCCGTAAACTCTGTCTCGTCCGACCATTCCGGGAATAATCGAATAACCGAAATCGTGCACTGAGGCAGCCTGCTCTGCATCCTCAATAATCCGCTGGATCAGAACGTCTTTATTAAAGATATAAATACCCATCGAGACCAGATTGCTTTTAGGAATATCGGGTTTCTCGACATATTCAGTTACATATCCGTTTTCGCCCAGAGTAAGTGTTCCGAAACGGTGAGCTTCTTCGATCGGTACCGGTACGACACCAACAGTAATATCTGCCTTTGACTTGTCGTGAAATTCCAGCATCTTGCGGTAGTCCATCTTGTAAGCATGGTCACTTGGCATTATCAATACTCGACTGGCGGGTTGTCGTCTTAAATATTCCAGGTTCTGATAAATAGCGTTGGTACTCCCTGAATAAAAATTGTTACCGCTGGGCTCCAGTATATCAAAAGCGTTTTTCGTCGAATTATCGTTTTGCCAGCGTTCCAGATAACTTGTTAGATGTGCTCGCTGATAATCAACTAGTATAGCAATATCACTGATTTGAGAATGTACACAATTACTCAAACAGAAATCAATAAAACTATACTTCCCGGCAAACGGTAATGCCGGCTTCGACCGCACCTGACAAAAAACATCCATTCTGGTACCTTTTCCTCCGGCTAGGATAGCAGCTAACATCCTCTCCATCTCAATCCTCCTGATATAAATATTTAACCGACTGTTTGTATTTTTTCCTATGTCGCCGATGCCTTTGGTGATATCGGGGCATTCTTTGTAAGGGCTGAAGGTGCCGCTGGCGGGGCAGTTTTCGCCATGGGGAATATTTTGTAAGCCAGCAGTTTAACCCTGTCTTGTACCATAAACATTACCAGCGCATATCCCCAAACCAGTCCGGCAAGTGCCCAGCCTAACGGTGTCATCAGCAGACCGTAAACCGCAATGAAAGTGGCTAACACTTGTGTGCCGCCTACTGCGAGCAAGAGTATGCGTGCCGGCTTTTCGGACCAGAAAGGCCCTCTTGTGCGGGCCACAAAGACAGTCAAGTGGCCTGCAACAGAAAACTTTAGATACATTAGTGTCATCACAACATCCTTGCTCAAATGCAGGACGTTTAGTCCAATGTAGAAGAGACCGAAGGAGGAAAGCACTCCGAATATACCCAGAAGCGAAGAGATCCCCAGCACCTGCCGCATGTTCCATGTTTCCGGCTGGTTTGAATAATGAACATTGTCATAGGCGATGGCGAGCATTGCGCCGTCGTTCATTATTGCCAGTAAAACTATCATAATGGCAGTCACGGGGTAAAAATTGAAAATCACGATAGCCAGAGTTAGAAATAGCAATACTCTAATTGTCTCGGCGATTCGATAGATAGCGTAATTTGTCATGCGTCGAAATATCTTCCGGCTTTCTTTAATGGCATCGATGATGACCGAGAGTCCGGGAAGCAGTAATACAATGTCAGCGGCGGCCCGTGCTGCGTCCGTCGCGCCGTCCACAGCAATCCCCGCATCCGCTTTCTTCAAAGCCGGAGCGTCGTTAACACCGTCGCCGGTCATACCGACAATATGTCCATGCTTCTGGAGCGTTTCAACGATGTGATACTTGTGCTCCGGAAAAACCTGGGCGAAGCCGTCAGCACGTTCAATAATATCGTCCAGTTGCCCGTCTTTTTGAGTTTTGCTCTCATTGAAAACGCTGGCATCAATTATATCTGTTCCAAGATCCAGCTGGCGCCCTATTTCCTTGGCAATAGCCAATTGATCTCCGGTTACCATTTTTACGCGCAATCCCATCTTCTCTGCTGTTTCGACAGTGGCTTTAGAATCCTCGCGCAAGGGATCAGAAAGCGGAATTATGCCAACAAATTGCCACTGGCCTTGACTATTGGTATGGGCCACACCCAAAGACCGAAAACCTCGTGCGGCAAAGCCATTCACTGCTTGTTCAACTTTGGATTTGATGCTCGCAGCGTTTGTAACTAATGCCAGAATGACCTGGGGCGCACCTTTAGTGACCTTAAATTCAGCCTGCCCCTGAGCTTTTATCGTAGCTTCTGTCCGCTTATGAACAGGGTCAAAAGGCTGGAAGTGAGTCACCTGATATGATTTTAATTTTTCACTATCCTTGATACCGGCCAGCACCGCCAGGTCAATGGTGTCCTTATCTTCTGCCCGGGAAGCCAGCGCTGCATCCAGAATTATCTGCTCAGGGCTAATGTTATCCATGGTAAAAGGAGTACCCATCGTTAATTTATTTTGGGTTAGGGTCCCAGTTTTATCACAGCAAAGAACATCAACACCGGCTAACTCTTCAATGGAAGTGAGCTTTGTTACAATCGCCTGCTTGACTGCCAGGGCTCTGGCTCCCAGCGCCATAGTTACTGATATTACCGCCGGCATCGCTACCGGCACTGCCGCGATTGTAAGAACGAGCACAAATCGCACGACATCGAGAAGCGGGTCATGCCGTAAAAGGGATACCGTTAATATCAAAATACCCAGGGCCAAGGCGATGTAGATAAGGAAATTTGCGATTTTAGTGACAGCCCGTTGCAGATGACTATGTGTCCCGGTCGCTTTCACCAATTCGGCGGTCTTGCCGTAGAATGTGCCACTGCCGGTTGCATAAACCAGAGCATCAATTTCCCCTCGCTTGATTATGGACCCGGAGTACACGGCGTCCCCCGACTTATGTTCTACCGGTAATGATTCGCCGGTCAATGCAGATTGATCTACTTCTACCGGCTCCCCAACGAACAATCTGGCATCTGCCGGGATAATATCGCCAATACGCACCCTTACGACATCCCCGGGCACAAGCTCACGGGAGGGAATGCTGACCCATGCGCCATCTCTTTTGACTTTAGCAAGGACTGCAAGTTTCTTTTTCAATGCGGCAATAACGTTACCCGCCTGGTGTTCTTCACGAAAACCGACTATGGCATTTAATAAAAGCAGGGTAATGATGACACCCAGGTCAGGCCAATGGCGCAACACTGCCGATAAAGCCGCCGCAATGATAATCATGATTGGAATCGGGCCACAGAAATAGGAGAGGAATTTCAGGACGGCGTTGTTCTTTTTCTCGATAAGCTCGTTATAGCCGTACTTTTCTAAACGAGTTTGTGCTTCAGTTTTACTCAGGCCGTCAGCCGAACTGGACAGCTGCTTTTGTACATCTGCCAGCGGCAAATCTTTTAGTTTCTGCCCATCTGATTGGTTTGTATTACCTTTTCCCTGAGATTGCCCTTTTTTTTTGCCTTTCGGCTTGCCTATTTTAGTATCAGGTTTAGTTTGGTCTTGGGTTTTCTGTTTAGACTCGGTTTTAGATTCAGTTTTGGCTTCAGGTTTAGGCTCCGCTTTATCCTCCTTTTTAGACGCAACCTTGGTATCGTTTCCAGATTCGGTGTTAATGTCAGTTGGAGTCTTGTCTTTACTATCTGTTGCGGGTTCGGTTTTAGCTTCGGGTTTGGGTTCGGCTTCTACCTCGGATTTAGTGTCAGGCTGGATATCAAGTTTAGCCATCGATGCAGCTTCAGGTTTTTGACCATTCCCCTGCTTATTATCCCAATCCTGAACTGCCCGAACTTCCTCGCGTCCCAACTCTTCATACAGTTCATGGACACGCTTGACGAGCTGGGGCGTCAAGTCGGAAGGCGTCTTCGATTCGGTTTCAACTTTAGCTTCAGGCAACGACTTTATTTTGGGCGATTTGTCTGGGGCACCGGGCGAAACCTTTGCTATTTCTGTTGGCGGCAAATTTTTTTGTTTCGCTGCCGGCGAACCGGTTAAACTATGCTTAATTGGTGGTTGACCTGGTTTATCCCCAACTACCGGTTTTTTCATTTTACGAGTGTTCAGCGCTTTGGCCGGGACTTTAGCGATCTTGGCCACCGGTTGTTCTCGTGTTATCTTTTTTTTGGCCATTCCATGTACTCCCGATGAAGCAAATCCCTGATATCCAATCGGTAATAGCAATTAAATGATGTTTCTTATCCAGCCAACTTTTTTTACTTGTGTAAAAATCAGATATACACCTTATGCCAAGAGAAATTTCTCATGACTTCGTCAACTGGAAATTTTCCTGGCAACCGATTCATCGACCCAATAGCCTTGAAAATTGTAATGTTGATGCAGAGCGGTCTCATATTCCCGGGTTAGCGGGGACCCTTCGATATATTCCGGTGATTGTTTGATGGCTGTTTTGGAAAATTTGACGAAGACTTTCGAATCTTCCCAACTTACACGTTCGATCCATCTCGGTGAAATCAGGACCTTTTTCCCCTCCAAAAAGTTCTGTGTGTCAATGATAAGATAACGAATATCCCAAGTATCGTCATCTATAATAAAATCCTCCACATGGCCAATGTCTCCATCTTTACCTTGGATGTGATAGCCAATAACCGCGTTGGTGCTGCGCAAATGGGGATCAAACGTTTTACTACTCCTGGTGGATTTCGGGCGTCTTTCACTACCGGGCACATTATTGGGAAGCCTACCGATGGCACTACCGTGAAGACCAAACATCGATGGGGTTTCCCAATAGGTAGGCACTGCAAAATATTTGGAATGCGAATCTTCAAATTGTCTCGATACCGGTTCGTCGCTGTTCAAGGGTGGGCTGTCCTCAATTTGTTTTTTAGTCAAGCGGATATTTATGTCTTGCGCGTCCTTATTCACATTAGCCAAAACTTGCGTGGGAATTAATACATGCCTGCCGCTCATCCAGTTTCCTGTGTCGGCTACCAGATAACGAATTGTCCAATAATAATCATCGAAGTAGAACCCTTTTACCTTCCCGATTTCCCCTTCGAGGCTGTTCAATTTGTAACCGTGTAGTGTTTTAGCTTGATGTAGCATGGGCAACGCTCCCCTTCCAATTATTCTTTAGATTTATTAACTAATGCTGTCTATCGAATCTCCAATCAGACCGAAATTGTGCCAAAAGATAACCTTCTCTTGACTGCTTCAACGGGAATCTTTCTTAGCAACTGGTTCGTCGACCCAATATCCTTGAAAATTGTAATGTTGATGCAACGCAGCCTCATACTCCCGGTTTATCGGGGACCCTTCGATGTATTCCGGTGATTGTTTTATTGCCGTCCGTGAAAGATTGACAAAGACCTTTGCTTTATCCCAACTTACTCGATTGATCCATCGCGGTGAAATCAGGACCATTTTGCCATCCCACCAATTCAGAGTGTCCACTATCAGATAACGAATCATCCAAGTCTCGTCATCGATTATAAAATCCTCGACGTGTCCAATCTCTCCGTCCTTGGCCTGGATATGGTGGCCGCTCACATCGTGGGTGGAGCGTAAACGGGGGTCAAACGTTTTACTCCCACTGGTGGATTTCGGGAGTCTCTCAGTATCAGGCGAGGTACCAATCATATCGCCGTATTGACCCCTCGTGGCATGGGTTTCCCAATATGAAGGGACCGCAAAATATTTGTAATAGGATTCTTCAAATTGTCTGGAAACGGGTTCGTCACTTTTAAGGGGAGGACTGTCCTCAATCTGTTTTTTAGTCAACTTTACGGCGATGTTTTGCGCATCGTTATTCACTATGCCCATAGTCCTGGGGGAGATCAACACCTGTCTGTTCATGAGCCAGTTCCCTGTATCTGCAACCAGATAACGGATCGTCCAAAAATGGTCGTCGAAGTAAAATTCTTTGACCTTCCCGATTTCCCCCTCGAGGCTGTTCAATTTATAACCGTGTAGCGTTTTAGCTTGGTATAACATAATTCAACTCCTTCCATTTATTCTTAGTATGCATTTATATGTGTTGAGTATCTATTTAATGAGGTCAAGATTGCGGTAAAAGGTATCGGCCGTGTGAGCCATCGCGAGGAATTTGCAGTTCGGAAAACCCATCATCAAATCTAGTAATTTATTCATGCAGAAGTCATAACAATTAAAAGCATTTTGATACAAAACTATGCCATTTTGTTATTTAAGTTATGTTATTCTTCATGTGTTTCATTTTCTCCAGTGCTTGTTGGGCGGCAGCGGGTCCGGCAGATCTCGGAGCACTGCTGTCTAACGCATCTTTAACCGGCTTTAGTATTTCAACTAATTCTGGCGACTTTGAGAGCGTGGGCAACAGGTAAGCAATGATATGATGTGCGCCTTCCTGTAGAAATGAATCGTTAGACTGATTGATTATGGTTTGGAGCAATGGCTCAATACTATCTCTGCCGATAGCAATAAGCGCTTCAGCCGCCAGCCAGCGGATATCAAAAATCTCATCTCGCAATACTTTGATAAGGGCGGGGACGGAAACGGGGTCGGCAATGCTGACCAATGTCTTAGCGGCTTCCCATCGCAATTGTTCCTGCTTGGAACTTAACGTTTCGGCTAAACCATGGACAGCCTCCTTCCCTATATTAATCAGAGCCAAACGGGCATTTTCACGTACAGATCCGTCACTATTCCCCAGCTTAGTGATTAAGTCGTTAATCTTGTTCAGGCCAATTTTACCGTTATCTTCTTCCATTTTCTTACCCGCTTTTACTTTCAAGGATGCCAACAGTACACTATCTGAATTTTAGTTTAGTTTCCGTTTCAAAATCATAAATTCTGATTAGAAAACGTAACGTTTTTATGCCAATAGCATTGGTTCTCATCCGATATATTTGTTTCATCATTTAACTCCGCTTGATGCAGTTTTTAAATGTATTCCATAATGCTTCGTAACTATTTTCTAAATTCAGT
>Ga0182017_10004623_pt1 | contig 10225 bp, 11 predicted proteins | sample 712E3DmetaG_FD_120492 | JGI IMG/M metagenome (GOLD analysis project Ga0182017, IMG submission 120492) | Permafrost microbial communities from Stordalen Mire, Sweden - 712E3D metaG | ecosystem: Environmental > Terrestrial > Soil > Wetlands > Permafrost | place: Sweden: Stordalen | collected... | reverse complement strand
TTGGAGATTCAGACAGGAGTGCCCAGGTCTCGATTGCGAGGCTTGGGCATTTTTGCATTTTGGGCTGAGCTAAAAGCTGACCTCAGTGGCTAAAGCCGCGTCGAAGATTAATCACTTACGGCACGGCTGAAGCCGTGCCCTTAAGCAAGACAGGATTTTTCGTGACGTGGTTCGCGTTGCGGGCGCGGAGGGGATTATTGCGTTGCGGGCGGCGCGAGGGTGTCGCGGAGGGCGGTGCGGAGCTGGGCGGCGGTGAGGCCGGCGATGCGCAGGGACTTGGCGCGGCTGGCGGCTCCAGTGAGCAGAGTGACGCGGGCGCGCGGGATGCGGAGCTCGCCGGCGAGGAAGGCGATGAGGGCCTGGTTGGCGCGGCCATCGGTGGGCGGCGTGGCGAGGGAGATTTTGAGCGCGCCGTCATGGATGCCGGTGATGGCGTTACGCCGCGCTCCGGGATGGACGCGGACGGGGAGGGTGCAGCCGTCGGAGCTATCGCGGATTGCGAGGGTAGTGGTCACGGGAGTTGTTGGCTTGTCGATCACAACGCTCAATCGTAGACGACGCTGCGATGGCCAACCGCAACCACAAGAACAATGAGACGATCGTCTTCGATATTGCATAGGATGCGATAGTCGCCGACCCGAAAGCGCCAGAGGCCAGAGAGGTCGTGTGTTAGTCCATGGCCGAAGGACTTGGGATCGTTCGCCGTCGCAATTCTGTCCTGAAGATATCGCCGGATTCGCTTCTGGATGGGCTTGTCCAGTTTTGACAGATCGCGCTTGGCCCGCTCATCGAACTCAATCGTCCAGGCCAAGGTCGCGTACCACTTCCTCGAGCGGGATACGTCTGCCCGGATTCTTCAATCGCTCAGTCGCGATAGCAATGTCTTCCAGGTCTTCGAGGCGAGAGATGACGGCTTCGCTGAGAAATGCGGCAGAGGTCTCTCCGGCACGCTGCGCGCCCTGCTCGATCTGGCTTGCAAGTTTATCGGGGATTTGAATGGTGGCCATAAGCACCTCCGTGACTGGAGTATAGCGAAAACGGATTACCTTCCGTGGTCTTCGAGGAATTTTTCGGCTTCGAGGGCAGCCATGCAGCCGGTGGCGGCGGCGGTGATGGCCTGGCGGTAGCGGCGGTCCTGGATGTCTCCGCAGGCGAAGATGCCGGGGACGGGCGTGCCGTTGCGGGTGGCGAAGACGTTGGAGTGAGTGAGGATGTAGCCGTCGGCGTCGAGGTCGAGCTGGCCGTGGAAGGGCTTGGCGTTGGGGATGTGGCCGATGCCGAGGAACATGAAGGAGACAGGGAGTTCGCTGCGCTCGCCGGTCTTGACGTTGCGCAGGCGGAGGCCGCGGACCTCTTTCTCTTCGACGCCGAGCACCTCTTCGACCACCGTGCTGGAGAGGAGTTGGATGCTGGGATGGGCGACGGCGCGCTCCATCATGATGCGGCTGGCGCGGAAGCGGTCGGTGCGGTTGATGAGCGTGACCTTAGTCGCAAAACGGGTGAGGAAGAGCGCCTCTTCCATGGCCGAGTCGCCGCCGCCGATGACGGCGATCTCCTTGCCGGAGGCGAAGAAGCCGTCGCAGGTGGCGCAGGAGCTGACGCCGTGGCCGATGAGCGCCTGCTCGCTGGGCAGGCCAAGCCAACGGGCGCTTGCGCCAGAGGCGATGATGAGCGTGCGGGTGTGGATGGGTTCTTTGCCCGCGCCGAGGTTCAACTCATATGGGTGCTTGCTGAGATCGGCGGAGACCAGTTCGGCCATCTGGAACTCAGCGCCAAAGCGCGCGGCCTGCTGCTTCATTCGCTCTATCAGCTCGGGGCCCTGGACGCCCTCGGGCCAGCCGGGAAAGTTTTCCACCAGCGTGGTGATGGAGAGCTGTCCGCCGGGCTCGTGGCCCTCGAGGACGAGCGGCTTGAGGTTGGCGCGGGCGGCGTAGATGGCGGCGGTGAGGCCCGCGCAGCCGGAGCCGAGGATGACGGTGTCGCGGGTTGTTGTGTCGGGCATGGGGATTGGATTCGATTCCATGGGTTGGGTTTCGTGGACTACATCTTGCCGGAGCCGATGTTGGTGTCGTGGGCGGTGGGGTTGTCGGCGTCGAGCAGGGCCTCGATGGCAGCGTCGAGCTTGCCCTGAGCGGCGAGGATGAATTCGATGGCGTCGCGTCCCGCGCCCTGGCCGCCGGGGTTGGGCGTGATGTAGTGGGCGGCGGCCTTGGCCTGGGGACGGGCGTTGGCGGTTGCGATGGCCAGGCCGCAGGCGCGCATGACGGGCAGATCGACCACATCGTCGCCGACGAAGGCCAGCTCGGCGAGGGTGCATCCGGCCTTGGCGACGATCTCCTGGGCGGCGGCGAGCTTGTGCGACTGGCCCTGGTAGACGAACTCCAGGCGAAGGTCGCTGGCGCGGATGGCGACGGTGGCCGACTCGCGCTTGGTGATGAGGCCGACGCGCAGGCCGCCCAGGCGCGCGATATTGATGCCGAGGCCGTCGTGCGCGGTGAAACCCTTGAACTCCAGGCCGTGCGGCCTGCCGTCGGGGCCGGGCTGGCCGCCATCTTCGGGAAGGAAGTAGAGCTGGCCGTCGGTGAGGACTCCATCGACGTCGAAGAGCAGGACTTGAATGCGGCGGGCGCGGTCTTCCGCGGAGATAGTCATGGGAAGATGATACCTTGACGGGCCAGCGGTCTTCCATGCGGCTGTTCTGCGGCATTGCGCCAGATTGGCGGCACACTGTTCTCGCATCCCTCGATCGCGATGCGATCGAGGGATGCGAGTCTTTAAAGTGAGCGCGATCTTCGGCATGGCTGAACAGGCTGCGGAAAAACGGTTGATTGCCGCTTCTCGCAGAAGGCCCAGGGCTAAAGCCCTGTGAATCTATTTGGCCTTATTCGTGGGGCTGAAGCCCCACGCTCCCTCCGAAGAGCGAGAGCGGGGAACCCTCAGCCATATTCGTGGGGCTGAAGCCGTGCCCTTAAGCAAGACATATTGTTTCCTCGGCCCTGAATCCCACTCATGCGCAAAGAACGCGCATGAATGGGGCACACGTCCGTGCCCTTCCGATCAAGCGGTATTGGCTAGCGCCAGCGACCGGGGTGCCAGACGTGGCCTCCGCGCTCTGGCCGCCACTCGCCGGAAACCCAGACGGCTCCGCGATGGGGTGGGCGTCGGTAGCTGCCGGGAACCCAGACGTAGCCGTGGCCGTCCCAGCGGTGATAGCCGGGGACCCAGACCCAGTCGTGGTGAATGGGCTGTGGCGCGGGGACGACTTCGACGGGGCGCGGCGGCGGCGGGCCGATGCGGATCACGAGCTGCGCGTTGGCCACGCCGACCGTGAGGAAGAGTGCGCAGGCTGCGGTGAGGATTTGTTTCTTCATCGTTTTGTTTCTCCTTGGAACTGCTCCCCACTATGACGCGGATTCGCGCCGATAAGTTGTGGCGGCAATCAAACTTCGGCGAGCGCCTGCGCGCGAAGCAGCCTCATCGCGGGAGATAAGGGCGCGGGGAATGGGGCACCCGGAATCGTGGTTTGGATGGGACCAGTGGGCCTGCCGGCCGCCTGCTTCCAACATTCTTCGCTGGACTAGAAACGAAATTCGGCGGTTGCGACGCGGAATACGCCGAGTGCGATAAGAAAGAGGAAGACTGCGACTCCGACTCCCACATGCAGCGCGGTGCGCCGGGCGCGGGCAAAGCCCGGGTCGTCAATCCTGAGATCGCCGAACTTGGCCCACCAGCGGATCGTCATCAGCGGGATGGCGGCTTCGAGGAACCATAAGGCGACGATGCCCATCAGATTCAGGACCGGGACAAACCTCAGGAGGTAGAAGGTGAAGGCGGAGCCGGCCATGATCTTCAAATAGCTGGCGTCGCTACAGGCTTGATTCACCCTGGCAAATGCCTCCGCGGATGCTGCCGCAGCGGCAGGGTCGATTGGGGCTGAACAGAAAGAACATACCTGCATGGAGGTGTTGATCGTCTCTTTGCAGTTGGGGCACGGAAAAACCCCGATCCTGGAGGAAAGGCCCAAACCATCCGACATGGCATTCCAACCTCGTTGATTCACTGGAAAGGTTAGCATAGGCACCCTTGGGCGTTAGGCACGCCCGCGCGCGCGATGCTCCTTCATCGTGGGAGAGGACGATGCGGTGAGTGGGGCACACGTCCGTCCAATCGACCGTGGAACCCGCCTAGCTGCCCAACTGGAAGATGATCGTGACGGTTGTCTGCACCTCGGTGGGCTCGCCGTCGAGCCTGTATGGCTTGTAGCGTGCCGCCTCCACCGCGGTGAGCGCTGCGTTGCGCAGCATCGGCGGACCACTGATCGCATGTAGGTTCTCGATCCTGCCCGTCTTGGAGATGACCGCCTCCATCACTACCGCTCCCTGCACTCCTGCTGCCCGGGCTATGGCAGGGTACACCGGCTGGATCGGCGTCAGGAGCATTCCTTCCAATACTCCCTCGGAGATGCGCAGCGGGGCGACTGGCTGGTCGCGAACTACGGTGACGCTCGGCCCAGTCCCGCCGCCGGGGAGGGTTGCAATGCCGAGCGGCCCCGAGCCTGCCGGTGTCATCCGCAGATTAGGGTCTACGATCGGCGCAGGGCCTTCCCACAATCCGCCGGTGGGCGAAAAGACAAACAGATGCGGGGAAGCTGCCGCCGAAGCAGCCGCAGGAGCGCTGATTGCGGTAGATGATGTTCTGGACGTCATATGCTGCACCGCCGCCGTGGGAGGCTTTGAAGGCGTCGAAACCTCCAGCCGGGGCGCATTCACTAGCATAGGCAGGGCCTGCGGCCGCAGCAGTGGAATGGCAATCAGCAACCCTGCCAGCACACATTGGAAGGTGATGGAACCCAGCGTCGCCCAGCGCTCAGTTCCCGTAACAACCAGTCCGCGTGACTCGATGAGACATCCTTCGAACATAAGGCACCTCCGAAGATCGGATGGGTGCGCATCTGCGAGGAATGCGTACTAACCCCTTTGACACCGGAGGCGCTGCAAAGGTTCCCGCGCGAGATCGCCCCAGAATTGGGCCTGAACCGTTACCATGGAAGAGGCTTCGGCTGGTCCGAGGCAGGAGCGCGCACGTGGCAACTACCGACCTACGCGACTGGATCCAGCAACTCGACAAGGCAGGCGAACTGAAACGGATTGGCGAGGCGGTGAGCCCGTACCTGGAGATGGCGGAGATCGCCGACCGCGCGGCCAAGCTGGGCAAGGGGACGGGCAAGGCGGGCGGGAGCGCCTGCGGCCCCGGTGGTCCTGCCCTGCTGTTTGAGAACGTCACGGGGTTTCCCGGGGCGAAGGTGCTGATGAACCAGTTCGGGTCCGAGCGACGCATGAGGCTGGCGCTGGATGTGGATTCGCTGGACGAGATTGCCGGTCGCATCCGCTTGTTGATTCATCCCGAGACGCCGACCACGCTGATGGACAAGCTGAAGTTGCTGCCGAAGCTGGCGGAGGTTGGGAACTTCTTTCCGAAAGTGATCTCCGCGAAAGATGCGGCTTGCAAGCAGGTGATCCATCGCACGGTGGAGGATGGCGGGCAGGGGATCGACCTGCGGAAGCTGCCGGTGTTGACGACCTGGCCGGCGGATGGCGGGCCGTTCATCACGCTGCCGTGCGTGGTGACGCGCGATCCGAAGTCGGGCAAGCGCAACGTGGGCATGTATCGCATGCAGGTGTACGACGGCGAGACCACGGGGATGCACTGGCAGCGGCAGAAGAACGCGGCGGAGCACCTGCGCGACCGTCTGCGCGCGGCTGCGGAAAGTGGCGCGAACGACGCATCTGCTCGCGTGGAGTTGATGGCGCAGACTGCCGGCGGGACTGCTGCGGCGGCTGAGAATGCGACGATTCCGGCGACTACGCTGAGCAAAATCAATGCTGGGCGTATGGAGGTCGCGGTGGCGATTGGGACGGACCCGGCGACGACGTTTGCGGCGATTGTGCCCGCGCCGCCCGAGGTGGAGGAGTATCTGGTCGCGGGCTTCCTGCGCGGCAAGCCGGTGGAGCTGGTGCAGTGCGAGACGGTGGACCTACAGGTGCCTGCGCACGCGGAGTACATTCTGGAGGGCTATGTGAACCTCGGCGAGCTGAGGACGGAAGGGCCGTTCGGCGACCACACCGGCTTCTACACCATGCAGGACGAGTACCCGGTCTTCCACGTTACATGCATCACGCACCGCCGGGAGCCGATCTACGCGGCGACGGTGGTGGGCAAGCCGCCGATGGAGGACGCGTGGATGGGCAAGGCCATGGAGCGCATCTTTCTACCGCTGATGCAACTGACGCTGCCGGAGATTGTGGACGTGTGTCTGCCGCCCGAGGCGGTGTTCCACAACCTGATGATTGTGTCGATCCGCAAGTCGTACGCGGGGCACGCGCGCAAGGTGATGCACGGCATCTGGGCGATGGGGCAGGCGATGTTCACCAAGTGCATCGTGGTGGTGGACGAGGACTGCGACGTGCAGGACCTGGCCGAGGTGACGCTGAGGGTGGCCAACAACATCGACCCGGAGCGCGACATTCAGTTCACGCTGGGGCCGGTGGATACGCTGGACCACGCCAGCCGGATGCCGAACTACGGATCGAAGATGGGGATCGACGCGACACGGAAGTGGGCGGCGGAGGGATTTACGCGGACGTGGCCGCAGATGCTGAAGATGGAGCCGGGCGTGGTTGCGCGGATCGACTCCATCTGGAAGAAGCTGGGGATTGAGTAGCGCGTTTACGCCGTCATCTTGCCGGATGGGGAGATGAGGTAGAAGGTGACGGTGCCTGCGGTGGAGCGCCGGTGGGGCGTGCCGCGCGGGATGGTGAGCATGTCGCCTTTGTTCAGGGTCAGCCTGGTTGCGCCGTCGGAGGCTGGGGCGAGCTGCTCGCCGGGCCTGGTGGTGCGCGCGTTCTTCAGCGTTCCACCGACCTCGTAGAGGGTGCTGCCGTCGATGATCTGAAGGATGTGGTCGCGGCCCTCGTGCTGCTCGAACTCCGCGGCGCTCTTCGCGATCTCTGTGGTCATGACGATGGCGCAGGGAAGTCCCACTGAGGCAGCGACCAGGTTGTTGTTGCCCCCCTTGGCGGCGAGCGCCTTGGCGTCGTCGGCGAGCTGCTGGGCGGTGAAGAGCTGGAAGGGCACGGGCGCTGGGGCCGCGCCCGGCGCGGACGCCTGTGCGGCGAAGAGCAGTGTGTCGGTGAGGGCGATGCTGGCGGCTGCGGCTACGGGGGCCGTGCGCAGGAAGTTGCGGCGAGACGTGTGATTGGCCATGGGTGGAAGTGAATCACATCCGGGCCTGTTCTGCCAAGAGGCAGGTGTGGCGGCCCGCCGGCTGCCTTCCGGAGCGCGCCGCCGCCGTCGTATACTCAAGCTATGTCGATCGTGAAAAACACCGCCGCGATTGCCAAGGGGATGAGCATCACCCTGGGGCAGATCTTCCAGCCGACCGAGGTGGAGAACTACCCCGACGGCAAGGGGCCGATGCGCGGTGCGCAGTTTCAGGAACGCTATCGCGGCAAGCACCAGTTGCAGCGCGACGAGAACGGCCTGGAGAAGTGCGTGGCGTGCTATCTGTGCGCGGCTGCCTGTCCGGCGAACTGCATCTACATCGAGGCGGCGGAGAACACCGAGACCCAGCGCATCTCGTCGTCCGAGCGCTACGCGAAGGTGTACAACATCGACTACAACCGGTGCATCTTCTGCGGCTACTGCGTGGAGGCCTGCCCGACCGACGCGATCACGCATGGGCATGGCTTCGAGCTTGCTTCGCTGAACGCGACTTCGCTGGTGATGCGCAAGGAAGACCTGCTGGTTCCCGCGCACGGCCTGCCCGATGCGGTTGCGTCGGACAAGGACGAGGCCGAAGTTCTCGCCTGAGCCTGTGCGCTGACGGCGATTCGCGCGGGTGAGATTAGGAAATTGACGGGAGATGGCTGCAATAATAGAGGTGTGAAGACCGCACCCAAGCCGCCGTTGCCGCCGCTACAGGACGCGCTCGACCGCATCACCGAGAACACGCGCGCGCTGGTGCAGGCCGACCGGCTGGCCGTCTCCGAGCAGGCAAGCGAAGAGCTTTTTGAATCGGGGATTGAAGACCGCATTCTGCGCGTGGGCGCGCCGATGCCGGAGTTCACGCTGCCCGACGCGCTCACCGGCAAGCCCGTCTGCTCCTCCGACCTGCTTGCGCTGGGGCCGCTGGTGGTGAAGTTCTTTCGCGGGCGCTGGTGTCCCTACTGCGTCACCGAGCTGGAACGCTGGCGCGACCTGCACGACGAGGTGCGCGCGATGGGCGCGTTCCTGGTGGCGATTTCGCCGCAGACGCCGCGCCAGAACGACTTCACGCTGCAGCAGCACGGGCTGCAGTTCCCCATCCTGTCGGACGCGGGAGCCGCGCTGGCCGAGCGCTTCGGCGTCGGGTACAGCGTGCCCGCCGAGCAGCGCAGCTACTACAAGGGAATCCTGGTCAACATTCCCTTCGTCAACTCCGGATGCATGTATAAGGACGCGCCCGAAGAGAGCTGGCGTCTGCCGCTGCCCGCGGTCTTCGTGGTGAGGCAGGACGGGACGATTGCGTTCAGCGAGGGCTACGCCGATTTCCGCGTGCGGCCCGAGCCGAGCGACGTGATGGAAGCGCTGGCGGCTCTCGTTCCTTCATCCCACCCATCGCGATAACACCGCGATGAATGGGGCACGCGCCGTATACTTGCAGCGACCGGGAAGCCAGAATTGAAATCCCGGTCAACGGGGAACGATCATGAACCGTGAACGAATCTTGGAAGTAGTTCTGACGATGCTCGGCGCAGTATTGCTGCTCATTGCATCGGCCAGCAAGTATCCTTACGGCTTTTACATGGTGCTCCGGCTTGTCATCACAGTTGGCGCAGTTTATTGGGCTTGGAGAGTATACAAGGCAGGTCAGCGAGCATGGACATGGATATTTGTCACGGTTGCGCTTCTTTTGAACCCGTTCTTGCCGATACATATGCACCGAGAGGATTGGCAACCGATTGATCTGTGTCTGGGTATTTTCTTAATTGGATGGTCAGGATATTGGCTCTTCCGCAAGAGAATTTGAATTATAGAGGCTTGCGGAAGAGAAGGCGAAAAGCCATTCGCCACTAACGACAAGGACGGATCCGATTTCGCCGTCCGGAGGGCATTTCTATGGCGTGGAACCAAGGATATAGCGACCAAGAGAACTTGCAATGGTCTATGTTGCGAGCGATTGAGTGGGGAATATGGCCAGCTTTTTTGAGCCAGTCGATTGTACCTGTGCTCCTAATGTTTTTTGAATGGTGGGTGGTCATTGGCGTATTTATTATTTTGACTATACTGTGGTCTTTTGTCCGATACAGATATGTCAATGTAGCTTTGGCAAGATTCGGAGTTTTCTTCGTCATCCTGAAATGGATCACCGTCCCAGCGGCAATAATTTATTTATTAATTCAACAAAATTACATCTCGGCTGTAGTTGCCTTGCTCTGGCCTATATTCCTCGCGCCATATCTCGGAATCTTTATCGGTGGAACTAAGATTGGCAAGATACAAGAAATGTTCATGGCGCAGTTGGGATATAGGCGGGTGGACCAGGGCTAAAGCCCTTGAATCCATTGGCTTATTTCAGGGGGCTGAAGCCCCCTGCTCCCTCCGAAAGGGCAGTGGCAAGGGCAAGAGCAAATACGGAGATTCTGGCTGCGCCAGAATGACGAGCAAGAACAGGCAACCGCCCAGGGCTAAAGCCCGATTGAATTACGACATTTACGGACGGGCTGAAGCCCATCCCTTTCAAAACAAATAATTATGCAGAGCTTTCTCATAGCTACTTGCTGGCGCGGTAGCGGCGGATGAGGCTGGTGGTTGAGGTGTCGTGCGACATTGCGGGTTCTTGGGCGCTCTCTAGTTCGGCGAGGATCTTTGTGGCGAGGACCTTGCCGAGTTCCACGCCCCACTGGTCGAAGCAGTCGATGTTCCAGATGGCGCCCTGGGTGAAGACGGAGTGCTCGTAGAGGGCGACGAGCTGGCCGAGGACCGCGGGGGTGAGCGCGTCGGCGAGGATGATGTTCGACGGGCGATTGCCCTCGAAGACGCGGTGCGGGACGAGCCAATCGGGTGTGCCCTCGGCGCGGACCTGCTCGGCGGATTTGCCGAAGGCGAGCGCCTCGGCCTGCGCGAAGACGTTGGCCATCAGCATGTCGTGGTGGCGGCCGAGCGGGTTGAGCGACTTTGCGAAGCC
>Ga0182017_10004622_pt1 | contig 10226 bp, 8 predicted proteins | sample 712E3DmetaG_FD_120492 | JGI IMG/M metagenome (GOLD analysis project Ga0182017, IMG submission 120492) | Permafrost microbial communities from Stordalen Mire, Sweden - 712E3D metaG | ecosystem: Environmental > Terrestrial > Soil > Wetlands > Permafrost | place: Sweden: Stordalen | collected... | reverse complement strand
TGCGGAGCACATCAAAGATGACGGGACCTTCAAGGGCCTGTTTAATTCGGAACATGCGTGGAAAAATCATATCAATTCTCCTATGGGTTTCGTACAGGGAATAGTAAATCGGAGCTTTTTGTTTCTATTCTAAACTAGATTGATGCATTTTCCAATATCAGTTACCATGATGTAAATCCCATTTGGGTGCATAATGGTTTGTAATTCGTTAAATTCAATAATAATTACTGAATTTTACGTTGATAATTCTTAAGATTCATACTGCAATCGGATTTTAATGTTATTTCCCTGCAAGGATTCTAACTGCCGTCAGCAATGCGTTGTCATCTCCTACATTACCGGGAAATATAATAAAGTGAATGTCCGGCCAACTGGATTCCGCACCCAAACACCATACCGGTACACCGCTTATTATCTGTCCGATAGCATAAGCTTGTTTTACGTTGATTGCAGATTTAGCAATTTCAATGCTGGTAAAACCACCTTTAACCAGCAAATACTCGGGACGGATTTGAATCTGCTTCAAGATCTCGCAAAGTGAGTATTCTATCATATTTCCTGACTCCCGAAAGTTTTGTTGCGATGTCAAGTCCACCGTTCTCGATGTATAGAGAGTTACGATTTGTCCTGCTCCTAATTTGGAATTCAGCTCTCTGATGATAGAATTGATTTCCCGTTCGGCGCTCTCTTTTCCACGAAGGAGCCCTACCCTAAGTTCGAGACTATCGGTCAACCCAGAGTTTAGCAGCTGGGTTAGCTGTCGTGATGTTTTCTCAACATAAGAACCAACCACGATTAACCCCGGTCCGTTACCTATCGCTAAATCTTTACGGGTTAGAAATTGTTTATCTTTAAAACCTCCTCTGGCTTTTATGAATGAAGCAGCACAATGATAAGCAAATTTTTTACCTCGACTCTCCGCTTTGATTATCCCCATGACTAAAATTTCATAATCTTCGTAACAAGTGGCATTACAGATAAAATATTGCTTGCCGGAAGCCTTCATAAGTTCACTGGCTACCGCTTCCGGTCCGCCTTCCCTCAGAAGTTTCAGAGATATTGAATATATGTCCTCTGACCTGATAGAATCAACAATTTTTTCCATTACCCAAGCTTTTAAGTTACTGTTTTTATAACTAAAAAACGGATCACGAGCAAATTCAGTTTCGTGCACCGGGGTCAATTCACCATCCTGTTCAGCCCACTGAATATCATCGATAGTGTATCGTCCGGCTTCGAAGAAAGCAGGGGCGATGATTATCCCATCCAGTCCCAGCTCAAGAGCAGATACTAGACAATTCTCCTCCGAGGGAAAATGCCCTCGTAGTGTACTGTCACTTCGAAAGGCTAGTAGTATTCGCTTATTTCTCGAACTGATCACCTCACTGAGGTTTTGACCTACTTCGGAAATAATGGTTTTTGCCTCCGTTTCACTTAAACTGCGTGAATTGGTCGATATAAAAAATACCGGTGCTCCAGAATCAAAGGCTTTGCCGAGACTCTCTTCTGACCAATCCATAAAAACGTTTACATCCTGGATAGTTTGAGTGCCGGTAGGGTCATCATCTATTACTATAAGGCAATTGTGTGAGGCGATGAGATTTTCTCTTATTAATTTACGGGCGTTTGGGATACGCTTAATCGGGGGTTTATTTACCAGCATGTCAGACAATTTCATACCACCACCCACTAAATTATAGAATTATAGTTATTAGAAATACCCTCGTAAACATCATTAAGTTATAAGAAAGGAAGTGCGTTATTTTATGGCAGCTCAACGGGCAGATGAAAAAGTTGTCTGTGGTAATCTTCGAATATTTTCTCCGACGTCTTCTGATTTTCCAGCGTTGAAAGATGCTTCCCCCACGGCTATTACATTCGATGTATTTTGCGCTAACTTCACGTAATCCTTTACTTTATCTGGTTGTATGCCTAGTGCTTCAACTACTTCTGTTGCTATTTGTTCCGACATTATCCATGGGATAGCAGAAATCTGTTCATTGACAATTTCTGCTATTATTGCGGCTATAGCCTTAGTGCAAAAATTAATAAGAACAGCGATCATTCATCAACCTCCGTTCAAATCCCCTCTTCTATATTTATCATTATACCGTCTTAAATACATACGTTTAATTAATTTTTGTGGGGAAATTGAATGGGTAAGTTGATATAAATGTAAGCCAGCAATCGCACACGATGAAACGGTTGTGTTGGTTCTGGCGTATCACTTAAATAATTATTGGCATCCGGTTAAAGGAATTTAATAAAGACACCCTGAGGATTCCATTCTTATTATGAATTTATGAATCCCATAATTAATTTGTCAACATGTTCATTTACCACTACGGTCTGGACTATCATTTTCTGGCTGAGTCGCCATCATGATAAATTCGATTTTCTCTTTTAGTAATTCTAAATCGAATGGCTTGGACAGATAGGAAAGTTTATTCTGCGTCAGGAAAACCTTAATATCTGCACCCATGACATCCCCGGTAATAAAAATAATTCTATTTTTCATCTTCGGTATCTTTTTTAAAATATGGGAATACATTTCTGTCCCGTTCATCCCGGGCATTCTGACATCCGTAAGAATCACATCATAGGTTACTCCGGCATTGAGTTTATCCATTGCCTTGCTGGCATCACCAATGATATCCACCGAATGGCCGCTTTGGGTTAATACTTTCTCCAGAAGAGCCCTGACTCCGGGTTCGTCATCAACCACTAGTATTTTGCCATTTTTGATTGTTGCGGGTTCAACTTCGGCCATCAGAATTGAAGTAACAACGTCGGAAGGTAGGGATTCAATAATGGGTATCTCGACGATGAAAGTGGCGCCGTGGCCGAATTCACTCACAACATTCATTTTTCCATTGTGCTCCAATACAATGGACCGTGATAAGCTCAATCCCAAACCAGTGCCCTCACCGGGTTCTTTAGTCGTGAAAAATGGCTCAAACAAATGCCCAACGTTCTCTTTAGTTATCCCTGGCCCGTCATCTTGGAAAGATATGCGGATATTATTGTCCTTCTTCTCGGTGGTGATAGTTAACGTGCCTTTACCATGGACTTCTTTCATCGCCTGCTCGGCGTTTACTATCAGGTTGAGAAATACCTGCTGCAATTGACCCGGGTCGACTACAGATATGGGTAATTCCGGATCAAATCTGGTAATAACATTGATGTTGGCTGTCTTTAAAACATATTCTCTTAACTTGAGAGTATTTTCAATCAATTCATTCAGATTGGCTAAGGTCTTAATGGGTTTTGTCTGGCGGGCGAAAGTAAGCAGCCTTTTTACGATGTCAGCCACTCGCTGACTGCCATCCGCGATTACTCTGATACCGCCCTTGATGTCTTCTGGTACATTCTCTTTTCGCAGCAGCAGCTGGGAAAAACCAAGGACACCCGTAAGCGGGTTATTGATTTCGTGCGCAATACCAGCAGCCATCTCACCTACAGCAGCCAATCTACTGGCCACCTGGGCTTTAGCCTCTAGTTCTTGTTTCTCTTTCTCTGCCTGCTTACGTTCGGTGATGTTGTAAATATTTAATTGAATTACTCTTCGATGGACAACATCATAGACATTACCCACCAATTCTACCCAAATTTGCTGTCCATTGGCAGATTTTAACGGTAAGTCCCCATAGTGGATATGCCCATTTTGAAATAATTCCTGAAATCTCGATTTGCTGGACACCATATCATTGAAAATGCCTATTTTCCATATTTCCCTACCTTTGATTTCTTTGAAGGATAAGCCTAGCAAATCGGTTAAGAAAGGATTAACATCGATGATTGTTCCTGTTATCGCATCAATTATCAGGATACCGTCCTTGGCTGATTCAAAGAGTCGGCGGTAACCTACTTCCGAGGCTTTTAGCGAATCTTCTGCCCGCACACGTTCTGTAATATCGTTATAGAGCAGCTGGAACTGCTGTTTGCCATTCCAGAATACTTCCTTACGGAAAGCTTGTAAATGCCGTATGCTGCCATCCTTGCGTTTAATATCAACTTCCACGTTGTAGGGGATTGGTTCACCGCGCAGTAGTTTCTCCTTCCGGAGGACATAGTCCGCATACGATTCGGGTATGTAATGTTCTTCAACGGGATTTGCTCGAACTTCGTCAATATTTTCGTAACCAAAAATATCCAGAAATGCCTGGTTCGTATAAAAGGTTTGCCGTTCTACATCGCCGATACGAATGCCTATTGATGAACTATCCAGAGAGTTTCGGAAATTTTGTTCTGATAGATTCAGTGCCTTTTCTGACTCCACACGGTCAGTAATGTCGTTATAAAGAAGCTGGAATTGCTGTTTCCCATTCCAGAACACGTATTTATTAGAAACCTGTAGATGTCTTACAGCACTATCTTTGCCAATGATATCAACCTCCACTTGTTCTGGTAGTGGTTCCCCATTTAGATATTTCTCATGCCGGTCGACAAAACCGACGTACGATTCTGGTGTATAGTGTTCTTGCGGGGGGCTGGTTCTTAATTCTTCGATATTTTTGTAACCGAACATATCCAACAAAGTCTGATTCACATAAAGGGTATAATCAACATCACCCATGATACGGATGCCTATCGTTGAACTGTCCATTGAGTTACGGAAATTCTGTTCCGATAGTTTTAAGGCTCCTTCTGCCTGCTTTCTCTTCGTGATATCTGTATGAGCAGAAATCCAAACATCCCCCTGGTCATAGTACTTATACGTTGAAACATTCGCTTGACACCAAAAATGCGTGCCGTCTTTCTTGATGTTCTTTACCTCTCCTTGCCACATACCTGTTTTTTTCAAGGACTTCTTGATCTCCCCGACTATCTCTTCTGGACTTTTATGAGTGGGTGCATTTACTATCGCAATGTTTTTCCCTATCAGTTCTCCGGAACCATATCCAAACATCTCTTCAAATCTCGGATTAGTGTAAATAATGACAGCGTCTCTAGACCGAATAAGAACAATACCCTCGGCCATATTATTCGTGATTTCAGTCTGCAAACGCAGTGCTTCTTCCGTATTCATGTGTGAGTTTATAACTATGCCTGCAACTTTACTTCGGTTATCTTTAGGGGATAATCTTGTTTTATTGGAAGCAAGCATGTTTTTTTTCTTTGTGTCATCTTTTTTTATCGTCAAGATACTCCTCCCCCACACTTATTACCACTTCGGAATTTAATCACTATACTAAAAAAGGGCACTGGATATTACTATTAATTGAACCCTTTGCTAATAGTAATTCCTGTGCCCTTCGTTCATTCTCTCAGCTGTCTCTAGAATTACGAATAGCTTATTTTCTAAGTCATCTCATATATTCATATTTTGTTTCGTATGCTCAGTTTATTCCCCACCCCCATTTTTGTCAATCAGACTGATTGCATCCGGTGCACTAAAATACCTGTTTAGAACCCCTAAAATTGCTCCTGAACGGCGTGCCAAGCAATAACCATGCACAAATCGCTTAATTCTTCTAAAATGGCAACAAACAAATCCCTGCATACAGATACCTCAACTAACGGAAGACAATCTGCTGAACGATGGCACACCATCCGGTCATGGTGCTGTTCTGTTTCTTAGCGGGGCTTACACAAGCTATCAATCTACCCACAAAAATTCACAGTTTTGTAATCTATTCCCTTATAAATTTATAACTTCTATATGAAAATGTTGATACACTCTTACTGTAACGTGCGGATGTTATCCATAAAAAACAGGAAAGAAACATGGCTAATAATACAGGTGGGAATACGACGAAGTGTTTACTTAGCACCGCCGAGATAAATTCATTGCAAATAATTAGGAATGAAAAAGGAGAAAACTAAGTGAAAAAGAAGATTTTATTTTTTGGAATAAGCGTCTTACTGGTAGCGTCCATGGTGATTACTTCTTGTAATAAGGCATCGACAACTACTTCAATCACAAATTCAACTACCACTGCAACAACAAAAATAACGACCACAACAACTACTCGGACGGCTACATCAACAACTACACCGACGACTGCACCTACGTCTACATCAACGTCGACAACCACAACCACACCGACATCCGCAACTACGACTACACCAACGCCTACATCAACCACTACACCGACGACTGCACCTACATATACATCAACGTCGACAACCACACCCACAACCACATCGACATCCGCAACTACGACTACACCAACATCTACATCTACCACTACACCGACGACTGCACCTACATCTACATCAACGTCGACAACCACACCCACGCCGACGTCGACAACTACGACTACGACTACATCTACAACCACACCTCTAGCGGTAGTACCCCTTGGGGCGGCGGGCAATTTTGCGATTCTGTCAAAATCAGGAATCTCAACTACTGGAACTACCTCAATCACTGGAGACATCGGGGTCAGTCCAATCACCGCCACTGCCATAACCGGATTTGGGTTGATAATGGATTCTTCAAATCAATTTTCAACATCATCCCTGGTTATTGGAAAGATATATGCTTCTGACTATGCAGTTCCTACTCCAACCAACATGACCACCGCTATCAGTGATATGCAAACCGCGTACACCAACGCCGCCGGACGGACATTGCCTACAGCTTCTGAACTGGGTGCCGGAAATATTGGCGGGATGACACTCGCGCCTGGACTCTACAAATGGGGTACGGGAGTGACAATACCCACTAATCTAACGCTTTCGGGCAGTTCAAATGACGTCTGGATATTCCAAATAACGCAAACTCTCACTGTAAGCAATGGTGTCCATATTAATCTGAGCGGCGGCGCACAGGCCAAGAATATTTTCTGGCAAGTTACCGGACAAACGACGTTGGGAACGACTTCTGTTTTCAATGGAAATATTTTGGATCAAACAGCGATTGTACTGAATACCGGCGCCACATTGAACGGCAGAGCCCTGGCACAGACTGCTGTCACGTTAAACGCCAATAGTGTTATAAAACCCGCCTCGTAAGGTATATGAAAAAGTGGGCTTGCGGGTCATAGATCCCTCAAGCCTCACGAGGTTAAATTGACTCTGGAAATAGGAGGTAAAAATGCCTAGAGAAACCGTTAAAACCTATAATGATGTTATTGAGTCGGTGCGAGCTTTTAATAAAGACTTGGAACATAGTAACCGATTGAGAGAACGCATTAGATTTTTTCAATCTTGGTATTACGTGCCTGAACTGGATGCTGTGGGGCCGAGTAAGTTCATTCGATATAAAGGTATGACAGCCATTGAGTATATAAGAAATTATTCCGAACTGGATGGACGTGTAGCTGAGCCGGCTTTTGTTAAATGGTTCCACCGTCTTGAAGAGAATTCACCCGATGAAATTTGGGTCCGACAAAGAGTAGACAAACTACTGGGTCGGTATGGGAAAATTGTACACAGTGCGGCTAAATTCAGTGCGCCCATAGAATGGAATATAAAGTAGTTATGACTATCTTTTGTAGGTTTGAATTCTGAGAATTTAAATGATTGAGATTAAGCCTGCTCCTCATTGCTTGAGTACCCTTTAGTCTTCCCCTCACCTTATTATGCCGGAGGACTCTTCAGCGTGCTGTTGTTTTATAAGAGGTAACGTCAGTCTTAAGTAGTTACCTATTTATTTTGTTGGTTGCCTTACCATTTTCAATTTCCGCATAGCTTAAATACAGAATTCCGACCGGGTGAATTAGGTAATGTTACGAATTCCATGCCGTAGCAACCAAGTACATAATGAAAGCAGTGAACCAGAACCTGCTAATGAAAATAGAAGGGGAAGTTGAATCTGTTGGAATTTATTTATTAAAAAGAGGTGTCTGCCTATGTTTCAGGTAAGCAGGAACACTGTCAAGCACCTTAAGGTACCATTCATTAGATTAGTCTGACGGCACTACGGAACCCCTAAATACCCTATAAGCGGTTTGTGGTGACGGGATGCAAGGCACGTATTGATATTAACCGCTGTAATTCTACATTCTTCACGGGTAATTAACCTAGGAAATTATGTGAATACGGCAATTTTAGCAAAGGATGGATAACATGGAAACAGAGAACGGAATCTATACTGACAATGAGGGAGTAGTTTTGGAGGAGCATGATAAAGAGGCCCCTCTGGATGAGAATAAAGTCGTGAGGAAAGATACGGATGTTGTACTAGAGAAAACAAACGCGGACATTGTCCAAGAAATGAAACATCCCGTATAACGTTGTCTCAGATTGCAGTAACGCCCACCATACCTACTGATTTAGTGGTTGGTGCTACCAGGCTATTTAAAGCTATGGCACACGAATCTTTCATAGTGTCAGCTCTATAATGCTCGTGGTCAAGATGTGAGTATCCACTTAAGGCAGGTTCTCACCTTGCTGCATTGCCTTGTTACGATGCTTAATCAATTTGGCAAATAGCGAAGCTAGGCCATAAGACAGTCCTGCAATCACAGATCCCGCAACAGCATCAAGAATAAAGTGATTGGCTGTAGCTACTATGGTGACTAACATGAACAGAGACAACAAGATACCTGCCAACTTCAACCACCAAGTCTTAGCGATACGAATAATTGCTATTCCAACCAGGAGCGTCCAAGCCATGTGTAAGCTCGGCATTGCTGCATACTGGTTGACCAAGTGAGTAGGCATTGATGATGTCTTGAGGTTCATGTATGTAGCCAAAGTGTCAACAAAACCCAGATTGGAGAGCAAACGAGGGGGTGCCATCGGGTAAAAAGCAAATATTGGAAAGGCTATGACGGCAGAAATGAATATGGCATTGCGTGCAATCAAATATTGCTAGCGATGGTTTTTGTACGCCCAAATACCGAAAATGATGAGGACAGGAAAGAATAGTAGAGTGTATAGTGCGTTTACCAATTGAACCATGACGTCGTTTCTGAGGAACCAGGACTGTATGTTTAGTTCCCAGAAAATTTTCAACCGTGTCTCAAAATCGATGACATTGTAGGTATTATGAAAAGCTAATAATTCCCTATCTGGTAAAGCGTCTTGGGTCAATGAATAGGCCGTGTAGACAACCAGAAACAACGTAATCTCATGGATGCCACCATTCCACCAAGATGGCAGTAGTTTCTTCAGAAACTGATAAGTTGAGGTTATGTTCAATTTTTGTGTGATATTCAACGATTAAGCCTTTTTAGTGACCTTTTGCGCGTAGCAATAGTTAATTTTATTTGACAGGTTATTCCTTGCAAGTTGATTAAGAAAAGCATGATAATAAGACAATTAAAAAGTAATGACATTTGCATTTAGGAAATTACAAATACATAAATTTTTTATAACTGCCTTCACAAGAAAGACAAAACCCATCTACAAATCCCAAGGCTGATGCTTGCGAATTCAATTTCTGCTTCATGAAATTATCTTGGACTAGGGAATGAGGAACTGCATTCTCCTGAAAGAGTGTGATTCTTGAATCCATCAGGTACTCAGTCGATAGCGTAAGAGCCCTTACAATCCCGGCACTAGCCACTATCTTTCAGGTGCCTTAGATATCTTTTGCTTCGGACTATATTTCCAGGTGCGCACTACCAACTCCAAAGCTGCTCGGTAGCAAAAAATAGGCAATAAAAAAGGGCCCAGATTCGTCGTGTAGATTTCTCCAGTCCCTAATGCCGGTTTCACCCAGCCCTATTTGATATATTACCACATTCTATAGTCGTTGTCAAAAGCCAGTATGCTAATGTTAAAAGTGTCCTCAGAATTTGCCCATACCAGAATTACTGGAGAAAGCCCATGCATTCCTGACGGAGAAATAGGCATTTAGTTTTGAAAAGATGCAAAAGCCATTAAGAATAAAAATAACTATTATTTGCTTGATGTAATTGTCGATAAAGGCTATAGTTTACAGATAAGAGGAAAGCAAAGGAGCAAGCCAGAAGATGATTGCGAAAATAATATGCCCGAGTTGTCAAACAATGGGACAGTTCGCTGTCGAGGGAGGAAATTTCAAGGGACCATACCGCTGCTGGAAGTGCAGAACCCTTTACACCTTGGATATGGCAAACAGCGAAGTAATTTCTATGCAGCCTCTGACGGAAGAAGAATATACAGAAATTAAGGCTAAACAAGAAGCGCAAAAAAAAGGCCATACAAGCGGTGGCGGAGTGGCTCATACTACCCCTCAAGTACCACCGGAGCATGCAGAGCCGGTTATATGGCCAAAGGTAGAAAACAGGAATACTGGCAGCGCAGCAGCTCATACCGATTCTCAAACACCGCCGGCACATCAAGATAAT
>Ga0182017_10004620_pt1 | contig 10228 bp, 8 predicted proteins | sample 712E3DmetaG_FD_120492 | JGI IMG/M metagenome (GOLD analysis project Ga0182017, IMG submission 120492) | Permafrost microbial communities from Stordalen Mire, Sweden - 712E3D metaG | ecosystem: Environmental > Terrestrial > Soil > Wetlands > Permafrost | place: Sweden: Stordalen | collected... | reverse complement strand
GGGGAAGCGCGCGTCAGGAGGATGTTGCCACGGTTCCCGTCGAGGAGTGCCTGTACGATGCCTTTCACCTGCTCCTCGGTCTTGCGCTCGCAGAACACCACCTCGGCGAAGCCCTGCCGGAGTTCGCGGTGGTGGTCGTGGCCGGCATGGAGGGGGCGCTGGCGAGCCTGGTCGGCGGCATCGTCTCCTGCCCGGTGCTTGCCGTGCCGACCAGCGTCGGATACGGCGCCAGCTTCGGGGGCCTGGCGGCCCTCCTCGCCATGATAAACTCCTGCGCGTCGGGAGTATCGGTAGTTAACATCGACAACGGCTTCGGCGCGGGCTACATCGCGGGGCTTATTAACAGGATGGTCAGCGGAGCGGACGGGAGGGTCGAGGCTTGACGATCGCGTACTTCGATTGCTTCAGCGGAATCAGCGGCGACATGGCGCTCGGCGTGCTGGTCGACCTCGGGCTCGACATAGAAGACCTTGCGACTTCCCTATCCTCGCTCGACCTCGAGGAGTTCAGGCTCGAGGCGCGCGAGGTCTCGAGCTACGGCCTGCGCGCCACCAAGGTAGACGTGATCACGACCGAGACCGTGCTGGTCAGGACCTTCAACAACATCAGGGACATCATCGTGAACAGCGGGCTGCCCGAGCCGGTGAAGGTGAAGGGTCTCGAGACTTTCATGCGCCTGGCGAGGGCCGAGTCCGCAGTGCACGGAAAGCCGATCGACCAGGTCCACTTCCACGAGGTGGGGGCGGTCGACTCGATCGTGGACATCATCGGCGCGGCTTACGGAATCTACACGCTGGGAATAAACGAGGTCTTCTCGTCCCCGCTCCCGCTGGGACACGGCATGATCAAGACGGCGCACGGGTCGCTGCCCGTGCCGGCCCCCGCGGTGCTGGAAATACTGGAGGACACGCCAACATACGGCAGCGGGATCCCGACGGAGATCGTCACCCCTACCGGGGCCGCCGTCATCAAGACGCATGCCACCGCGTTCGGCAGCGCGCCCCCGATGCTGATCGAGAAGACGGGCTACGGGGCGGGCACGAAAGACCTGGGCGTCGCCAACCTGCTGAGAGTTGTGCTGGGGCAGCCGGTGGAGGCATCGTGGGAGGGCGAGGAGCTCGCCTACCTGATATCCACGAACATCGACGACATGAACCCGGAGTTCTACGACTACGTGATGGAGCGGCTGTTCGAATCGGGCGCGAGCGACGTCTGGCTCACTCCCATCCAGATGAAGAAGACGCGGCCGGGCACCATCCTGACCGTCCTCTGCGCACCGGGAGACGCCGGGCAACTTAAGCGCATCCTGCTGGCGGAGACCAGCACCTTCGGCCTCCGGACCGAGATCGTGACGAAGAAGGCAATCGACCGTGAGCTGATAGAGGTGGAGACTCCATGGGGCAAGGTGTCGGTCAAGGTGGGCCGCGCCGGGGGGCAGGTCACTAATGTCTCCCCCGAGTTCGCCGACTGCGCCCGGGTCGCGGGCGAGCACCACGTACCTATCAAGGAAGTCTTCAGGATGGCCCAATCCCTTGCGCAGGAGAAGCTCTCCGAGAGCTAGCTCTTTTGACGTCCTCGTGAACAGTCTCTAGCATCCCGACCCATGGGCTGTGCGGTGTCCATGGGACGGGATGCTTTTACTGTCCTTCCGGTTTCATGATGAACTTGAAGGTGCTCTGGTTGTTGTCGATGCGCTTCTCGTTCGGCACCGGCCCAGCCATGACCTTCAGGGTGTTCATCTTGTCGGTGCCGGTCACAGGCTTGAGCTGGTCAAAGACAAGCGTCGTGGTCTCGTCTGGCTTGAGCAGGGTTATCTTCTTGGTCTGTGTCTGGGCATTGCCGCCGTCGCTCGTGGTAAGGCTCGCCACGACCTGGATGTTCTCTTCTTCCTGGTTGCCCTGGTTCTGGACCGCCACGGTCGCGTTGAAGGTATTGTTGTAAGGAAGTATGAACACGCCGTCGGCCGTGGTGTCGACGTGGGCCGGGGACGTGGTCACCCCTGCGACCGACACGCCGTGCAGCTCGTCGCCGACGTCCGTTCCCTCGAAATGCTGGACGTACGCGTTTACGCTGGCCAGCAGCGCGTCGTCCTGCTTCGGCACGTAGGGGACGATGGTCGCCACCTCCACTCCGCCGAGGTCGCCCGACTTCGCCTGCTTCAGCTTCGTCTCCAGTCCGCCTTTGTAACGCTGGTAGGATTCGTCGGAGAACACCAGGTCCCACAGCCCTTGCTGCATCGCGGTCACCGCTCCGCTGGTGTTCTTCCGGTCGAGGACGTCCGTCATCCCGGCGACGTATTTCTGCAACCCGTTCGCCCTCTTCTCGAAGACCATCTGAAGTATCGGCTGCAGGTCCGTGGCTTTGTCCGGTGGCTTCACGGTTGACGACTCCTGGGCTATGTTCGTGGCGTCGGCAAGTAGCTGGTTCATCTTCTTTACAGCGGTGTCACGGGACATGTCCTTCACGTCGCTGTTGCGGAACGTGTCGAAGTCCTCGGCGATGGTGTTCGACCGCTCGATGTACTTGTTCATGCTGCTGGCGTAGGCCCTGAGCGCATCGTTCTGCTTCGCGTCCTGGCTTCCGCCGCAGCCCCTTCCCATCACCCAGCAGAAGACGCCGGCGACTATGACGCCGAGGATTATTATTATCGGCGCCGGGCCACGGCGTTTCACGGGCACGGGACCACCGGAGCTCGAGCGCCTCGCGCGTATCGAACTCCTTCGCATCCCTCGGCCCGTTGAATAGCTCGGGTTTCTGTTAGAGAAGCTGGCCATAATTCATAAGACGAAGCGCGAGCCTTGCCCGGCGCTGCTCCGCCTTCCATTTTCGTGGGGGTATCAACCCGCGTGCGAATATTGTATCCGATTGAAACCGCTCCGGTTGCGGTACAAAGACGGCGGGGAGATGTCCTCCCCGCCACTGTAATGAGCCTTGCCGGGCTCTCGCCCGGGTTTTTGTTGTGGTGGGCGAGGAGGGATTCGAACCCTCACGCCCTAGGGGCACAGGACCCTGAACCCTGCGTGTCTGCCAGTTCCACCACTCGCCCGTTAAAAAAGCGCCTTCAAAGCCCGGCCTCTTCGGCCCCGGCCTCTCCGCCGCCTGGAGTGCTGATGTCGACCGTCTCGCCTCCGGTTGCCCGGACAAGGTCATAAGACCTGATCTTGAGGATGGCCGTCTGCTCTCCGCTGCCAGTATATACTACATCTTCTTTCAGGGTGTAGTAGTCGATGAAAGCGTCCATCGCTATCTGAAGACCGACCGGCGGCACGCATCCCGACACGTAGCCGGTGAGCGACGCCACCTGGTCGGGTGGCACTCTCTCGACCTCGCCTCCGCCGGCCACCGATGCGAGCTTCACGACGTCTACAAGCCGGTCACCCGGGAAGATAACGATCGTTGGTCTGCCGTCTATCCGGTAAGGTGTAACGCATGCCAGCTGTCCGGGTTCCAGCCCGACTACAGCCGCTGCACGCTCCAGGTTCCGGGCCGGTCTCGACAGCTTGAATATCTCGTGAGGGATTCCGAGGTCCTGCAGGTAATTATGGACGTTGATGCTTGTAAACATTCAACTGCAGCTCCCGGCCGCTCTCGCGGCCGGTCGCCAGTGTCGGCCGGCTGAAGCCGCCCGCTATTTCATGCCGCCCATGCGGCCGATCTTCTGATAAAACTCCGAGCCATAACGCTTCTTGGTCGTCTGGCCGCCCTTCTTGCCGCCTTCGCTTCCGATCTTGCTGTAGAAGTCGGAACCGTACCTCTTCTTGGTAGTCTGGCCGCCCTTTCGGCCTGCCTCGCTTCTCGTCATCTTCGCCTTAGCCACTGAGATCGCCTCCAGGCTCACTCGCGCGTAAAGCAATCCGCCTTCGCGCCTGAAATAGTTTCCGCGTTTTCTATTATGGCACCATTCTCAAAACCGCGCCAGTTGATTGCTTCCCTGACCGGACGGTCGTTCGCGGCGACCGTTTGCCCTCCTTTCTCGAGTCTTGCCAGCACTGCTTCGAGCCCACTCCGGCGGGCACTTCCTCAAGCTCTGGTTTCTCGTCAGTTGCCGACACCCATTATGTGCCGGGCACGTTTTGCCTGCACTGATAAATGTCAAAGCAACCGGCGGAGAGTCCCGCTTCGCGGCGTAGGCGCCCTTGCGAAGCTGCGCCCCTGCGGCTCTTCATGCGTCGCCATGAACCTGAAGTAAAGTAAACACGGGCGCCTGGGTGCGCAACGAGGCTTTCGCTGCGAACTTGCACAGCTTGTGATGCCTTAAAGCGTCAATCGTTACACCCTCGATAAGACCACGTTTGTTGTCCGGTGATTCGCCGGCGCGCTTTTACGTATGTCGAAAAACAGCGTCGTTAATGGATAAACGGGGGATAAACATTTCTCGCCCGACGTCTAAGGGCGCCTCTGCTTGACATCAACAATGATGAGCATATAATTTCTAATACTTTTCTTGATTTACTGTGTGCGTAATTGTTTTTGTCGGGCGGAAGGGGGTGTAAACGTGGAGCCAAAAGATGTCCCTTACCTGCTCCTGGGAGCAATGAGCACCATCAGGGAAGAGACCAAGAAGACGGTCGACGAGCTGGTGGACAAGGGCCGTACGGGGAGCGGCAAAGGAGCGAAGGGAATCGCTTCCGCTGACAAGGCGGTCAGGGATCTCGTGGAGAAAGGCCGCAGCCAGAGAGAGGATCTTCTCAACGCCATAGGAAAAGAGGTGACGAGGATTCTCGACAACATGGGCGCGATCACGAAGAATGACATTCGCGCGCTGGACAGGAAACTCGCGAACATCGAGAAGCGGATCAAGTAGGAGCAACAAAGAGAGGTCACGACATGGAGCTAAACGATATGCCGTATCTCCTGCTCGGTGCCCTGGCGTCGGTGAGGGATGAGAACATCAGCACCATCGACGACATGATCGACAAGGGTAAGGAGCTGGCGGAGGGAACGAAGACGAAGGTCAAGACGGCCCAGGACAAGAACCTGGAGGCCACGATACAGGACCTCGTCAAGAAGGGTAAGAAAGAGTCCGAAGAGCTCGTCGACGCGATCGGCAAGGTCATCAAGGACACCCTCGATTCTCTTGGGATAGTCACCAAGAACGACATCAAGGGTGTAGAGGTGAGGCTGGCGGCGGTCGAGAAGAAGCTCGGCGGCGGTAAGCCCGCGAAGAAGAAGGCGGCCAAGAAGCCCGCGAAGAAGAAGGCTCCCGCGAAGAAGAAGGCGGCCAAGAAGCCCGCGAAGAAGAAGGCGGCCAAGAAGGCTTAGCGCTTCATCTTAGCTTTGAGAAAGTCGACCCGTGGCCCGTCTGGGCCGCGGGTTTTCTTTATGCGGGCCTGACCGGCGGAGGCGGCTGGGGCGGAGGCGCTTCCTCGTTCCCCTGGCCCACCGCGGCAGCGGGAGGCACCGTCGGCTGCGCCTGGGGCTGTGGCACCTGCGGCGCTACGGGTGGCGGGAGCGGCGGCGGCGGTATGAAGCCGGTCTGTTGCTGCGGCAACGGCTGCGGCTCGGACTCGAGGCCGAGCAGGTCCGGAGGCACCTCGCCCGTCAGGGGCCTGGCCATCTCGAGGTCCAGGAACGGCGGCACCCTCTCCCTCGTCCGCTTGCTGACCACTGCCCCGATCACGCCGGCGAGCAGGATCAGCGCGCCCGCCCCGAGCGCGATGTCGTAATAGAGGACCATCAGGCTCCCGCCCTGTCTGAGCGCGGCACCCATTGCTTCCTTGTACGCGCCGGTGCTGCCGGCCTTCCATAGGAACTCGGATGCGATACGGATGAACAGCGACGCGGGAAGCGAGGCGGCCATAATGACCAGCCCGGTGCCGATGGCCTTGCCCCAGCCGTGGCAGAAGATAAGGAAGAGTATGAACAGCCCGAGCGCCAGGCCGGCCGTGATGATCATCGGCACAAGGATCTCGTTGTGTGTCTGCTTGGTCAGGAGCGAGATAAGCGTCGCGTCGACCGCCTCGTCCCTCTGCTCCCCGACTCCGAATGCCTGCTTCATCGGTATGCCGGAACTGGAGCCGTTGTTGTAGAGCTTCGTCGCCACGACGGAGGCGACCCTGTTGCCCAGATCCTCGGGGCCGAGGCTGTTGATCGTCTCCCCGCTGATCGTGACGAGAATCCCTACCTTCGGTATCACGAACGTAGTGTTGCTCTTGCCCTTGGCGCGTGCGCGCAGGTCCTTGTACGCGTTCTTCACCGCGGGCTTCACGCCTGTCGCATCCTCGACCAGTGGGACCAGTATGTCGTGCGCTCTTCCCGGCCCGGTGACCCGGTAGAGGCCGGCCAGCGTTATCGCGCTGAACAGGAGCAGTGCCACCAGGATCCCGAGTATCCACTTCAGGTCTCCGCGCCAGTGTCCGGGCTCGTGTGTCAGTTCCTTTATCTCTTCCTCGCTGGTCGACTCGGGCGGAAGCACGGCGCCGGGCGGGAACATATCCATCGGCGGCTGGTAAGGCTGCAGTCCGAAAGGCCCCGGCACGAACGGGCCGCCAACCGGCACGCCCGGCATGGCCTGGACGGGTGGCGCCTGTTGCGGGAAGAACGGAGACGGCTCCATGGGCGGCGGCGGGACGCCGGGTCCGAACACCGAAGGTGGCGGGTACCAGCCGGGCTGCCCCGGCCACTGTTGCTGCAACAGCCCGAACGGCTGCTGCATCCCGGGCATCATCGGTTGGAGCGGCTGTGCCGGCGCGGGCGTTGCTTCCGGCATCGCCGGCCGGGCCGACGCGGGCGCCTGCCCGGTTACGGCTGCGGTTTCTTCCACGGGATGCCCCGGTATCCTGGGCGCTGCCGGCCCTGGCGGAGAAGTCACTCCTGCCGGCGCGCTCATCTCCTCAGCGGGAGGCGGGGCCGCCGGGGTCGGGACCGCTGGCTGTGCCTGTGGTGTGGCCGGCGGTTGTGCGGTTGTCGGGGCCGGCGGTTGTGCGGTTGTCGGGGCCGGCGCCCACTGCTGGGCAGGCATCTGCGAAGGAGCGGGACCTGGAGCGACCTGCCGAGGCGCCCCGGGCTGTTCGGGCGGAGGATATACCTGCCTGCCCGCGGCCTCCGGCGGCGTCGGCTCGTCGCCGTGGTTTTTTTTAGCGCGGTGCTTGCCGCCCCTCTTTCCTTCTCCTGTGTCCAAAGTCAGCCTTTCAAGCATTTCCCGACAATAAAGTATTCACGGAAACGGGTCTCATATCCTTATGTGAGGGCATGATGAAAGCCGCCCGGCGGGCGGGCGGCCTGTTCGCCGAGCTCCCGGGCTCAGGGCTTTATTATGAGGATTCCCTCCGCCTGCTCGTACACTTTTCTGTCGCTGTAGGGCAGCGGGAAGTAGTCCACGGCGAGCCACTTCGAGAAGTGGTCCTTGTAATGGGGGCTGAGCCTGTGGCCCGACTGCCCGACGTCCAGGACCACTCGCGAGTTGTCCAGGTCGGCGAAGTCGATGAGCATACGCATGACGGGGCCGGCGTACGCCGCGTTGGAGTCGCGGGCGGGCAGGATGCCCAGGTCCTCGCTGAAGCCCATCGTACCCCGTCCGAGGAGCTGGGTGAGGCAGTCGCTCTCGGGCGTGCCCGCGTTTACCGTATCGCCCTCTCCGTCTCGCGGCACAGGCCCTACATTGAATATCTTCGTCAGCGGCCAGAATAGTCCGAGCAGGCTCTGGCAGGTGAGGTGGTGGACCCTTCCCCATTTCCATTCCGACATGTCCGGAGTCGAGAACACGCTCTCGAGCTGGATGACCGCTTCGTAGACCGACTCCAGGACGAGCTGGCCGAATGAGTCGTATCCGCCGGGGAGCCAGTAGGGATTCTCGCTCTGGACGATGTTCTCGATGGCGAGGTTCGGCGTGGTCCAGCCGTAGATGTAATCCTCGTAGAGGTCGGCGCCCAGCCGGTGGCGCAGCAGCATCTCGCGCAGCTTCTCCCACCCGTAGAAATAGATGCAGGTCGCAACGGAGTCGGCCCTTGCCTGCCGGTCCCAGTCGCGCAGGTGTTCGACGGCCTCCGCCACTCGCTCGGTCAGCTCCCCGGCCTCCGCGGCGGCCTTGACGACCGCGTCGGCGTAGGTGCTGCCGGGGTGGGTAAAGCAGTCCTGGTGGATGTCGCGCATGTCCTCGACGCCCCACTTCGCCCGCGAGCGGATGAGCTCGGCGATGCGGCCGCAGCGGTAAGGCTGCTCCCACGCCTTGGTGACGAGCTCTCCGAAGCCGTCGCTCACGATCTTAGAGTTGGCGGTCGCGATGAAACCCTCCTCAGGGTTCTTCACCATGGGCATCGCCGCCGCGTCTACGTAACCTTCCCACTCGCACCCGGGGTCGGAGCCGTCGTATGGTATCGTGCCGTCGCCCTTCTTGCGCTTCGGCAGCTTGGCCGCCGCCAGGTAGCCGATGTTGCCGTCGACGTCGCCGTAGGCCTGGTTCAGCGCCGGGCCCATGAAGTTCTCCATCACCGACGTGAACTCCTCGAACGAGCGCGCGCGGTTCTGCTTGAACATCGCCGAGAGCGAGTCCAGTGTCGGGTCGTGGCTGAGCCACTTGAGGGCCAGCCCTTTGTTGCCTTTCCTGTTGATGACCGGGCCGTGCTTCGTGACCATTATCTTGAGCGTGCGCGGCTTTGAAAACCGGACCTTTATCTGCTCGTGCAGGACCTTCGGCTCGACCCACTCGCCGTCGTACAGGTACCGGTCGGACTCCTCATTCTCGAACGTCTCGACGTAGAGGTCCTGGGTGTCGGGGCAAAGGCTTGTCCCCGTCCACCCACAATATCCGTTGTGGCCGAAGGCCACCAGTGGCAGCCCGGGGAACCCCGCGCCGACCGCGTCGAGCGACGGGATCTTCAGGTGGAACATGTACAGGAAGCCGGGCGCGTTGTGCTGCACGTGCGGGTCGCCGGCAAGGATGACCTTGCCGGTCCTGGTCCGTGAGCCGGACAGCACCCAGTTGTTCGAGCCGAACACGCTGGTGGGAATGCCGCCGTGGATCCAGTGGCCCCCGACGCCGTAGTTCTCGAAGTCCCAGTCCACGTCCTCGATGACGTCGAGGGTCTCGGCCCGGTGCCCCGGCCCGTCGACCTTCACCGGCGGTTCGTTGTAGTCGGCCGTCTCCGGTAACAGGTCCATGGCGCGCTCCTGCCCGAGAGCCCTGAAGAGCTTCTCGCGGGTCAGGTCGGCGGGCCAGAACGAGTCCAGCAGCCAGGTCACGAAAAGGCCCAGTGACAGGCAGTCACTGGGCATCCACGGCCTGGGCTTGCCGAGGAAGAGGAACTCGAAGGGCAGCCTCATCGACGGCTGTGCGAGGTAGGAGTTCAGGCCTTCGCAGAAGTGGTCCATTACGTTGGCCGAGTCTGTGTCCAGGTTGCCAACGAACGCTTCGGCCGTCCTGTGTATGCCGACCGTCCGCATGAACCGGTCGGTCTCGACGGCCATGTTGCCGAGTGACTGCGACAGCGTGCCCTGCGAGACCTTGCGCATGATCTCCATCTGGACGATGCGGTCCTGGGCCATGATGAAGCCCAGCGCCCGGTAGCCGTCCGCGTCGTTGCGGGCGGTTATGTGTGGTATGCCCGCGTGATCGAATACCACCTCGACGGGCTCGTCGAGGCACTCCATGCGCAGGTCTCCACCCGTCAGCGGCCTCGAGGCGAACAGCCGGGCGGCCACGTAGCCCGCGCCACCGGCGACGGCGGCGGGCAGGCCCAGCGTGAAAAGCTTCTTTATCTTCGACATCGTTTCACCTCGTACAGCAAAGAGATTACAGCGGTCTCACGGGTTGGTCATGAAGGGCCTTCGCTGGTGCTCGAACAGGCGCCGGGCGGAGGCGCAACCGGCAAGTCCTTTTTTGACCAGTCGATGATAGCACAGAGCCACCGGACGGGCTTCGTTCGGCCGGCGCTAGCGGCCCATGCAGTCGCTGCCGCCGGTCCACTCCCCGTTGTAGGAGAAGTAGGACGCTCGTTCCACGACGATCGAGGTGCCGCTCGTGCAGTCGACCTCGGTCATGAAGTCGTACCTGTCGGAGGCCCCCGATTTCAGAAAGTCATTGCAGGAGACTGTCGCGCGTGCCCCGGCCGGCACTTTGAGCTCCTGACTGGCGGTCTCTCCCAGCGCGTTCATGTAAGTGACGCTTACGTCCGCGGCGGTCCCCGTCGGGTTACCTATGCACAGGTACGTGTCGAAGCCCGGGCGGGTGGTTCCTTCGGCGAAGTACCAGGAGGTCTTCGGGTACGGCGCGCCCATGGTGTCGTCCCCG
>Ga0182017_10004615_pt1 | contig 10234 bp, 10 predicted proteins | sample 712E3DmetaG_FD_120492 | JGI IMG/M metagenome (GOLD analysis project Ga0182017, IMG submission 120492) | Permafrost microbial communities from Stordalen Mire, Sweden - 712E3D metaG | ecosystem: Environmental > Terrestrial > Soil > Wetlands > Permafrost | place: Sweden: Stordalen | collected... | reverse complement strand
TTTGCAACACGTTCTCTATCATCAGAAGAATCCTCGCAAAAGACAACCTCAGCGCCATACGATTGTGTCGCCTCAACTTTGATGCGGGGAGAATTTTTAGGCATCACTACAACAGCTTTTACATGTAACAATTTGGCGGCAAGCGCAACTCCCTGTGCATGATTGCCAGAGGAATGTGCTACAACACCCAGTTGTTTTTCGTCCATTGTGAGCGAAGTAATCTTATTGTATGCGCCGCGAATCTTGAACGCACCAACCCGCTGAAAATTTTCAGCCTTGAGAAAGATTTCATTATCGCATCTGGCGTTCATACTGTGAGAGGTAAGAAGGGGAGTTTTATGCACCACAGGTTTGACTATCGTATATGCAACATCAATATCAATATATGAAATCATAGAAATTTCACCATTTTATATGGTACCAAAGTAGAAAAAAGGATTTTCTTTGACAAGAGAAAAAAAATACTTGACACTCTGGAAAAAATTCAATAATCTTTTATCAGAGTAAAGTATGAAAAAACCAAGCATAAAAGAAGTTGACGATCTGTATAATGCCATTCTCCAGCTCAATTCTCTGGATGAATGCCGGCGCTTCTTCCGCGACCTGCTGACAGAATATGAAATTAAGGAATTCGTAGAACGATGGAAGGCAGCGAAGATGCTGGCGGATGGCATCCCGTATACGCAAATTGAAGCTGAAACAGGGTTAAGTACTCGTACCATCGCTCGTGTCGGAAGATGGTTGAAGAAGGGCAAGGGCGGATATTCGATGATGTTGAAACGAACGACTAAATAAGAGAGCGAATTTTTTTTGGACCAAACACTTTATCAGGATAAAGTATGCTCGCGACGAATGGAAGAATGAAAATAGCAATTCAGCGCAACGGCCGTCTCACAGAAGATTCGGTGTCCTTGCTCCGCGCATGCGGACTCAGTTTTGAATTTCAAAAGCAAACTCTCTACTCACCGTGCAGTAATTTCGATTTGGATGTCCTTGCAATTCGAGACGATGATATTCCTGAATATGTGCAGGATGGTGTTGCGGATCTTGGAATTATCGGAGAAAATGTACTGCAGGAGCGAAATGCCCATGTGCACCTCCTGGCGCCGCTGGGCTTTGGAGGATGTAAACTCATGATCAGTGTGCCGCAGAAGTCTGCTATTCGTAAAGTTTCGGATCTAAATGGTCAGCGTATTGGCACAACGTATCCGACAATTCTCGAATCATTTTTAAAAGACAACAAAGTACGGGCGGAAATTGTCGAATTAAGCGGGTCGGTTGAATTGGCGCCAAGTCTTAATGTTGCCGATGTTATTTGTGATATAGTCTCAACCGGTACAACAGCAAAGATGTACGGCTTGCGCACGTTCTGTACTGTATTGGAATCACAGGCGGTGTTGGTAGCGAATCGAGCATCAATGCGCGATAAGAAAAAACGATCAATTATCGACCGCTTAATGATTCGCGTGCATGGTTCGCAAGAGGCAAGCGGCAAGCGTTATCTGATGATGAATGCACCGGCTGATTCTGTCCCGAGATTGAAACGTGTTATCCCGAGTTTGAAAAGTCCGACGGTGGTTCCGCTTGCAGAAACAGGAATGGTTGCAATTCACTCCGTCGTGGCAGAAGATGTATTTTGGGATGTTATGGAAAAATTAAAAAAAGCAGGCGCCAGCGATATTATTGTAGTACCTATTGAGACAATCATTCGATGAAAATTTATTCTGAAAAAACATTGACGAAGGAAGAACGCCTTGCTCTTCTTCAACGTCCAAGCACACGACGACAGGATACCGAGCGTATCGTCCAAGAGGTGTGTCTCGCGATAAAACAACGTGGCGATGATGCGGTGCGCGAGTATAGCAGAAGATTTGATAAAGCGGAAATGCAAACAATTCGTGTATCAACAGAAGAATTTGAAGCGGCAAAAAAATCAATCCCTCCGGAATTTCTGAACGCGCTCAAAGTTGCAGTAAAAAACATCCGCACCTTTCATGAATCTCAAGTGACGAAAACACAACGCATCACGACGATGGAAGGAGTTATGTGCTGGCGTGAAGCGCGGCCTATTGAACGTGTTGGTCTGTACATACCTGCGGGGTCGGCGCCGCTGCCGTCGACAGTAGTAATGCTCGGAATCCCGGCTGTTCTCGCCGGATGCTCGCGCATTGTGTTATGTTCACCGCCGAAGACAAATGGCTCTGTCGATCCGCTCGTGCTTGCAACTGCAGCAACGATCGGAATTGATGAGGTATATAAGGTCGGCGGTGCGCAGGCAATTGCAGCGATGGCGTATGGAACAGAGACCATTCCGAAGGTCGATAAAATATTCGGCCCCGGGAATCGCTACGTGACCGCGGCGAAACAATACATTTCGACCGATTCTGAGGGCGCGGCGATCGATTTGCTTGCTGGACCATCAGAAGTGTTAATTCTTTCTGATGAAACATCAAATCCAGCAGTTGTAGCATATGATTTGCTTTCGCAGGCAGAGCACGACGCTGATGCTCAAGCTGTGCTGGTCACAACGAGTGAATCGTTGGCGAAGGAAGTGCTGCGTATTTTACCACAGAAAGCATTAGAGTTTCCCCGGAATAAAATCGTTGAGTCATCACTGGAACATGGTTATATTTTTATTGCCAATTCACGCGAGTCTGCCGTGAGGTTTTCAAACGATTACGCGCCAGAACATCTCATCATCAATATGCAGAATGCAGAAGCGGTTGTTCCGTCGATTATCAACGCCGGATCTGTATTTGTAGGTGCGTTTGCCCCGGTAACAGCTGGTGATTATGCCTCGGGCACAAACCATACATTGCCTACAAATCGCTCGGCGCGCTGGGCAAGCGGAGTCTCGCTTGATAGTTTTCTGAAAAATGTCACGTTTCAATCCATCACAAAATCCGGGCTTGAAAGTCTGGCACCGACATTAACTGCATTTGCATCTGTTGAAGGATTGCAAGCACATGCACGTGCTGTCACATCCCGACTTTCAAAATAACAGTGTAAGCACATGAATATAGAATCACTTATTCGACAAAATATCCGCGCATTGAAACCGTACCATAGCGCACGTCAGGATTTTTTGTCCGGTCTTCTTCTTGATGCAAACGAGAACTCGTTTGGAAGCACACTGACAGTTGACGATGTATCGCTGAACCGTTATCCCGATCCTTATCAGCGTGAACTGCGGACTGTCATTGCAAATTTGAATAACGTTGGAGCGGAGAATGTCTTTGTTGGTGTGGGATCAGACGAAGTGATTGATTTATTGGTACGCGTATTTTGTGAACCAAAACGTGATTCGGTTATTCTCTTAGAACCGACATACGGAATGTATCGGGTGGCCGCATCTATCCAAGATGTTCAAATCCGTTCATGCTTGCTGACTGATAAATTTCAAATTGATCTTGATGTGGTGAAGAAGACAATCGATGCAACGACAAAACTTATATTCTGCTGCTCACCAAACAATCCAACAGCAAATTTGTTAAATTCAGAAGACATTCTTGTTTTATGTAATCTTGGCGCGATGGTCATTGTTGATGAAGCATACATAGATTTTGCAAAAACAACATCGATAGGAAAACAAACGCTGACGCATCCCAATCTTATTGTGCTGCGCACACTTTCAAAAGCGTGGGGATTAGCAGGAATTCGTCTCGGATACTGTATTGCCGATCCGGTCGTCATCTCTTATATGGTAAAAGTGAAAGCACCATACAATATTAATGCGTTGACAAGTCGAGCAGCTCTTCAAGCGCTTCGCAAGGGAGAAGAAGTAAGCCGAACGATCAATGCAATTGTGGAAGAACGCACATGGCTCTTCATGAACTTTGCAGCACTACCGTGTGTTGAACATGTTTTTCCTTCTGATGCGAACTTCATTCTCGTTCGATGTACACAGGCAACCAGGCTTTATGAATATTTAGTGTCGAAAGAAATTATTGTTCGCAATCGCAGTTCAGAACCGCTCCTGCAGAATTGTTTGCGCATCACCGTTGGTACGCGGCAGGAGAATGAACAGTTGATTCGAGCGATGAAGGAGTATTGCGCATGAAAGTTATTTTTGTAGATCGTGACGGCACCATCATTGCGGAGCCGCCCGATGAGCAAGTGGATTCTTTAGAAAAGCTCGAATTGATTCCCGGTGCAATTCAAGGTCTGCATCTTCTGCAGAACCATGGATATGTTCTGGTGATGGTGTCAAATCAAGACAATCTTGGAACATCGGCGTATCCGAGTACACAATACGAAATAGTGCAGAACAAGTTGATGCGTTTGCTAAATGGTGAAGGAATTCAATTCAACGCTGTATTCGTTTGCCCGCATGGTGCAAAAGAAAACTGTGCATGCCGGAAACCAAAAACGGGTTTGGTAGATGAGTTTGTTCGTAACAATGCTGTCGATCTTTCACATTCGTTTGTATTCGGGGACCGCGAGACGGATGTCCAGCTTGCAGACAATATCGGCTGCAAATCTGTTCGGTTAACCTCTGACGAATCCACCAGGGCCGATTTTAAAACGGAAAACTTTTCTGAAGCATGTCAATACATCGTGCGCTTAGGTCGTTCGGCAACTCTTACGCGGAAAACGGCAGAGACAAAAATTTCTATTGCAGTATACTTAGATGGCGCGGGCAAGTACAACATAAAATCCGGTATCGGTTTTTTCGATCACATGCTTGCATTGCTGTCGAAACACTCCGGCATCGATATGAAGATCGAAGTGCAAGGCGATCTTCACGTAGACGAACATCACAGCGTTGAAGATACCGGGCTGGCGTTAGGCGATGCAATACGCCAGGCACTTGGTGATAAGCGCGGTATTGAGCGGTACGGATTTCTTCTGCCGATGGACGAATCGTTGGCTCAGGTTGCGCTGGACTTGGGCGGAAGGCCGTTCTGCGAATTCAAAGCGCAGTTCGACCGAGAAAAGGTCGGCGAGTTTCCGACAGAATTGGTGGAAGATTTCTTCCGGGCATTTGCCGACGGCTTGCGGGCGAATATCCATATTACTGTTGCCGGCAGAAATGATCATCACAAAATTGAAGCGATCTTTAAGGCGGTGGCGCGAACGCTCCGGCAAGCGGTTGCACAGAACGAACAAAATGCTGATGTACTTCCTTCAACAAAAGGTGTGTTGTGATCGGGATTATCAATTACGGTGCTGGTAATATTAGGTCGGTAAGCAATGCACTCAATCGGCTCAGTGTACCGCACTTTGTCTCGGACAGTCGGAACGAACTTGATAAAGCAGATAAACTTATTTTTCCGGGAGTTGGTGAAGCGCGAAGTGCAATGGATGCTCTTGTACACACAGGACTTACAGATTGGTTAAAGGAAGTAGCCGTTCCATTTCTTGGTATCTGCCTGGGAATGCAATTACTGTTTGAACATACAACAGAACGTGCCACTGATTGTTTGGGGATCATTTCCGGTACAAACAAGCAGTTCAACGGCGAAAAATCCCAGTTCAAAGTACCGCACATGGGGTGGAACCAAGTTCATCAGAATGCAGAAAATCCTTTATTCTCCGGAATACCATCAGGTGAGAATTTCTATTTTGTCCATTCTTATTATGCACCGATAGTACCGGCAACCATCGGCATGACGGACTATGATGTCCAGTTCACCTCCGCAATCCAACAGAAGAATTATTACGGAGTTCAGTTCCATCCGGAAAAATCCAGCAAAGCCGGGTTACAGCTTCTGAAAAATTTTATTGAACTATGTTAATACTTCCAGCAATCGATATTATTGACGGCAAATGCGTTCGTCTGCGTCAGGGTGATTACAAGCAGAAAACTGTTTACAGCGCGTCGCCAGCAGAAGTAGCAAAGCAATATGCGGATGCCGGACTCACTTTTCTGCATGTCGTAGCTTTGCAGGGAGCAAAGTAAAAGAAGAAGGTCACTTGGGATTCCATCGCATCCATCATCGCAATGCCGGGATTGCATGTGGAAGTCGGAGGCGGCATTCGTACAACAGATGATATAAAGAAGCTGATTGAAATCGGAGCATCGCGCGTTGTCATCGGCAGTGTAGCGGCAAAGTCACCGGAGTTGGTGGAATATTGGATTAAACAGTTTGGCGCAGAAAGAATTGTCGTTGGAATGGATGTGAAAGATAATTCAGTTGCCATCAGCGGCTGGTTAGAAGACAGTCACCGTGCGCCGATGGGATTTGTGCTGGACATGGTGAAGCGTGGTGCGAAAATATTTATTTGTACAGATATCGCGCGCGATGGTATGCTGGGAGGAGTGAATATTGATTTTTATCAAAACCTCAAATCAGCTTTCCCGGATCTTTCTCTTATCGCTTCGGGAGGCATCTCGACACTTGAAGATGTACATGTATTGAGGAAAGCGGAACTTGCCGGAGTTATCATCGGCAAAGCCATCTATGAAAATAAGTTGACAATCGAAGAGCTTGCGAAGCTGAACGGTACATTATGTTGACGAAACGCATCATCCCGTGTCTCGATGTGAAAGACGGCAGAACCGTGAAAGGCACAAATTTTATCGGCTTGCGCGATGCCGGTGATCCGGTGGAGCTTGCCGCGCGGTACTCCGAAGAAGGCGCTGACGAATTGGTTTTTCTCGACATTAGTGCGACACTCGAAGGGCGAAAAACATTTTTGCATATGGTCGAACGTGTGGCGGAAGCCATTCAAATTCCATTCACCGTCGGCGGCGGCATTAGCACTGTGGATGATGCCGGACGGGCACTTGATGCGGGCGCAGATAAAGTTTCGCTCAACTCTGCAGTGCTTGCACGTCCATCATTTATTGACGAAGCAAGCAAGCGGGTAGGTTCGCAATCCGTTGTTGTTGCTATTGACGTTAAAAGAAACAATGGAAGCTGGACAGTCTGGACAAAAGCCGGCACAGAATCGACAGGCAAAGACGCGCTCCTGTGGGCAGATGAAGTAGTTCAACGCGGTGCTGGCGAGCTGCTCGTTACATCGATGGATCGCGACGGAACAACGGCGGGGTATGATGTTGAACTGCTGAGAGCCATATCGGATCGCGTTTTCGTTCCATTGGTTGCTTCAGGCGGTGCCGGCAGTAAAGAACATTTGCGGGATGCAATCCTGCTTGGTCATGCAGATGCAGTATTGGCGGCGAGCATTTTTCACTATAATAAAATTTTGATTTCTGAACTAAAATCATTTCTTCACAATATGAATATCCCGGTGCGCATGTGATGGATACATTAAACTTTGAAAAATTAAACGGACTTGTTCCTGCCATTATTCAAGATGGTCGAACGAATCAAGTGCTCATGGTGGGATTTATGAATCCCGAAGCGATTGAAAAAACACTTGCCGACAAGAAAGTAACTTTCTGGAGCCGCACCAAAAAGCGTTTATGGCAAAAAGGCGAGACGTCCGGAAATTATCTTGAGTATGTTTCTATGCAAAAAGATTGTGATCATGATTCACTTCTTATCAAAGTGATTCCGCATGGACCTGTGTGTCACACGAATCAGTTTACCTGCTTTGGCGAGGATGAAACGGTCGATGTGGGCAGTGTGCTTTGCAGGTTGGAAGAAACCATTCGCAGCCGTAAACAAACGATGCCGGAAGGATCTTACACATCGAAACTATTCAAAGAAGGAACACCACGCATCGCACAAAAAGTTGGAGAAGAAGGCGTAGAAGTTGCGCTTGCTTCAGTTCTTGGAGATAAAAAACGTTTTACAGAAGAGTCCGCCGATCTTCTTTTTCATCTTCTTGTGCTCTTGTGTCAACAGGAGTTGACGCTTGCCGATGTAACGAAAGAATTGCAAAACCGGATGAAGTGACTTCCTAAAATTTTAAAATCAGCTCTTCACCATCAAATAAATTCCAAATAACAACTGCCAAAAGCTGTACGATATTTAAATTCTGAAACTTGTGTGTGTTTTGTAATTTGAGATTTGGAATTCAAAAATTATTCTTCGTAAATAAACTCGAGTCCCGCATGCTGAAGCGCGTGCGTTGCCTTTACGAGATGTTCTTCCATTAAGAAGATGTAATCGGAGGTGAAGGTAGAAACTGCGAAGATACTGATCCCTGCGTCTGTTAATGGTTTTACGAGAGAGATAAGAACGCCGGGCGTATTCAATGGAATTTGCCCTGAAGTACGTATACAGCGATATCCGATTTCCTGTTGGCCATTATCCGGTGCCATAAACTCTGGACAAATAATGGTAAGGTCTTCATCCGTTCGCATGACAAAACACATCTCTCCTTTGGCAAAGACAGAGGGCAGTTCTGCAAACTGCGGCATTTTGCTGATAGCAAACTTTTCATCGAGCAATTGAATTTTCAACTGATCCATAAGAATTGTTCCTGCCGAAGGCAGGATGAATCTTCCCCTTATTCTATGAATATGGGAAGATACGACTTCTCCACCAATCTCGCAAGGACATTTCGCACACGACTCTCGTTAAATCTCGATTCTGAACAACGGCAATTCCTGATTCTTCGGATGTCCGGAAAGCCGCTTTCGCTTTGGCTGGTTAACGTTAAAGTATGCTTTGAGCCGGTTTATATCATAGCCAAATGGAAAAAACAGCGTCTCCACGGCCCGTAGCGCGAGCTCGGTGTATTGCTCAATGTCATATCCGTCTTCGAACGCATACAGTGCGATAGGTTTGGCTTTTTCCGGCTTTTTCTTCCCGGATTGGTCTATAATAATGAACTCGATTGACTCGCCCGCCGAAAGATGCACCCCCATCTCTTCCACCATCTTCGAAACAACTGCGCTGATACTGTTATTGACATATTCATCAGCTTCGTGTGTGATGTGACGTTTCAGGATTAATTCCATCGGATTCGCGCGTCCGCTTTGAAGGAGAGAAACAAAACCCCGGGCAACTTCCAATACCTCTGGTACCAATGCCGATAGTTCTTCAACATTTTTGGCAGTTGACATTTTATCCAGCATTGCTTTTTGCATATTCTTGATGAACTTCGGCGTGTCGTGGCGCCGTGCCTCGATGCCGCGCATTTTCAAATCGCCGTGCTTGTACCAGCCGACGTAGTGATTCGCTGTGGTGATCATCGGATCTGTTTTGGAAGCGGGAAAGAGAATCCAGTTATAAATTCCCACCAGCGAAATGTCGATGCCGACGCGTGCAGAGATTTCGCGCGCAAGTTCTTCGTAATCGGACTGCGTTGCACCGGTTTTCTTCAGCCACACGCAATCGATAATTCCGTGGAGAAGCCGGTAGCCGTGGCTCTCGGCGATTTCTTTTGCCGTGAGAATAATGTCGCGCGAGAAAGCGTTCACCGATTCATGCGCTTCGATGCGTCCGAAGCGCGCGTTCTTGTAGCCGAGATACCCGAAGCAACTCACGAGCATCCACTTGAGTGCGCTTTGCCGGCAGTCATACCGGCGGAACAGCGTTTCATCTTTTCCTTTAAATTCTTTTTTCTTCCGTTTGTAGTGCGCGCGGTTGGCCACGACGGCGCGCAGGGTCTCCGGTACAACACCTTTTCGTTTTTTACAAATCGTGTAACCGAGTTCCGGTACTGTGTTATCCTTTCCTGCCCCGCCGGCTTGCCCGAGAGATGCCGAACGGGCAGGCTGGCAGCAGCGGCAGTTGATTGTTTCTGGCGAGACATTGTTATTCACCATGATGCTCGGATACATTGACACGAAATCAAGTTCGGCAACATCCTCATGATACCCAAGCGGTGGATTGAAGATGAGCCCGCCGCGGTCGGCGAGCAAAAGTGTTGCGGCGGATTTGAATTCCTCCGGTTCACGTTTCTTCGATGGAATCAAAACGTTATTCCGGTACGCCCATGAAAGCTGCATGGACGACATAGACGTGCCGATGCTTGCGCGCCCTTGCCGCTGTCCGCACATCTGCGTGAGGCGCGCCATTTCGAAGAGACCGTCAAGATCTGCCTCTGCAAGAGTAAAGGAATTGTGCGCATCCACGTGCCAGCGTCCCGCAAGAGTAAACGCCCCGTCCTTGTGGACAATTTTTCCGTACTGAAAGAAGCTGGATTCCCTCGTTGTGCCGAACTTTGCGTTTGCATCTCTGTTGAGGAGCAGCGGGATATGGAATTGCCTGGAAAGAGAAAAAAGTTTTGGCAGAAGAACAGCATCACCATAGTCGGTTACGAGGATGTCAGGATCACAGCGGTAGAGATGCCAGTTGAGCGCTTCCAGCAATTCCGTTGGAGAATCTTGTTCCAGCGCATACGTGCGGTTATCGTAGCTGATTTCTAATTG
>Ga0182017_10004613_pt1 | contig 10236 bp, 10 predicted proteins | sample 712E3DmetaG_FD_120492 | JGI IMG/M metagenome (GOLD analysis project Ga0182017, IMG submission 120492) | Permafrost microbial communities from Stordalen Mire, Sweden - 712E3D metaG | ecosystem: Environmental > Terrestrial > Soil > Wetlands > Permafrost | place: Sweden: Stordalen | collected... | reverse complement strand
TCTGAAAGGTTTCTTTACTGTGGAAAACGTCATTCTCAAGACTTATGAGCAGGATCTACTTAATGATGGCCACATTGTAGATATAGATTTTCTGGCCAATGAACTGAAGATGCTTTTTACAGAAAACAAAATAAAATCGAGGAATGTTGCATGTGCTTTATCGAGCTATTCAGTGATTTCAAAGAAAATAACCATACCATTCCTCCGGGAAGAAGAACTTGAGAACACTATCGGCACGGAAGTGGAAAACGCCATCCCATTCCCCATGCGGGATATTTATTACAATTATTATGTTATGGGTGTCGATCCTGAAAAACAGAATATGATGGATGTAAAAATCGTCGCTGCAAAAAAGGAAATCATCGATGCTTATATCGCTGCATTTAATATGGCAGACTTGACCTTACAGTTGTTGGATGTAGATATTTTTGATGTTTCAAATCTGGTGGAACAGATTTACAGTCCTAAAGAACATTCCGTAGTGATCGTTGATATCGGCGCCTCCGTAGCGAACATAGCAATTTTGAACGGAGAAAATATAGAGTTTACAAGAGAAATCCTCATGGGCGGCAAGTACCTTACCAATCTCATCCAAAAATCTGCAAAATTGAACTATAAGGATGCTGAAGAGAAAAAATTGTCTGCGGATAGTAATATTGCATATCTCTTTGAGGATTTTATTTTTAATATAGCATCAGAGATCAACAAAACCGTTCGGTTTTACCTTGCCACAAAACCGAAGGAAAATATTGGAATGATCTATGTTACTGGCGGTTCTTCATTACTTCCTGGACTTAAAGAAAAGATAGTTGAAGATACAGGCATACAGGTTGAAGTGATTGATCCATTTTTATTGGTGCAGGCAGGTGATACACAGACTTCGATGTATGAAAACCTGAAAGAGTTTATGGTAGTACCGCTATATCTGTCAACGAGGGTTACGGACTTGATGCTATGATAAAAATAAATCTACTGCCATTCAAGAGAAGAAGAGCCAGCACCTTAATAAAAGATGTTAGGGATTTTTTGATGCTGCTCATTTTGGCCTGCATGATATTCGGGATATTCGATTACAGAATTATCGCAGAAACTAAAAACTATAAGGCAAATATTTTAGCAGCTAAAAAGGAGATTGAAAGCTTGCAGCCCCTTGCGAGAGAATACCAAACTATGCAGGAAAGAAAAAAGGAGATCGAGAAGAGGATTCAGACTCTAAACCAGTTAAAAACCGGCAGAGCGCTTGCGGCGCGATCACTGTATGATTTGTCTTCTGTTATAAAAGAAGGGATATGGATTAAAACCTTTAAGAAAACAGAAAGTAGATTTGAAATTGAAGGCCGTTCATTCGTGAATGAATCCATATCAGACTTTATCGAATCTCTCTCAAAGATGCCATATATCACCAACATTGAGCTGAAGAATGTCCAGGATGTTAATGAAGAAGGGCTGACGATAAAGAAGTTTATCATTACAGGGAATATGTCAATATGAAGATTGGCTTCGAGACAAAAGGACTATTAAGAAGAATCGAAAAAATACCTCAGATATATAAGGCAATAGCCACGCTTGTTTTGGTTGCAGCTACCGTAGCAGCACTTGTCTATTTTGTCATGATGCCGCAGCTTGAAGCGAAGGCAAAACTTGACAAGGAGTATAGCGAATTACAAATTCAATTGAATAACCTGAGAGAACTTAAGAAAAATATGGAAAAACATCGTAAGGAATATGCGCAAATGCAGGAACTTTTACAGGATATTTTGAAACAATTGCCTGAGACAAAAGATATACCGAACTTATTGCGAAATGTAACAAGTGTTGGTGAAGAGACGAGGTTAAAGATAAAATATTTTGAACCTAAAGATTTGAAGAATAAAGAGTTCTATTCTGAGTTACCTTTTGAAATCAAATTTAGCGGTCCCTTTCACAGTGTGGCATATTTCTTCGACGGTGTCCGGAGAATGGAGCGTATTGTCAATGTAGAAAATTTTACCCTGGAAGCAAAAGGCACACCAAAGGATGTTTTTCTGGAAGGGACATGCACTGCGAATGCTTATGTATATTTAAGAGAACAACCAAAAACAAAAGAACAACCAAAAACCGGCGTTAAGGATGACAAAAAGGCAGATAAAGGCGGTCAGGTTGGGAAAAAATAGCTATATTTTCTTAATAATTGTACTAACAATATTTGCGACGACAGCATTTGCCGCAGAGTCTAAGCCACAGCCACAGGGGTCCACCAAAAAAGAAGAAAAGAAGATTGATCTTGGTGATTTTACATATACATCAGAAGGAAGAAGGGACCCCTTCGAACCCGTGTTGTTATTAAAAGCAAAGAGTAGCAGAGAAGTAAAACTTATCAGAAACAAAAAAAGGGCTGATGCGCCTATCGGTTATGAGCTTGAAGAATTGAGACTCGTTGGTGTGTTAAAGAGTGGAAAAGGCATGATCGCAATGATGGAAGATACACAAGGGAAAGGTATCTTTTTCAGAAAAGGAGACCATCTCAATCAAAATATGTGGGTGGTAGACATCTCAAACAGCAATGTTGTTCTTGGTTATAAATTAAAAGGGGAAATAAAAAAGGTTGTTGTCGACATCCCCACGAAAAAGTAAAAAGGTGAGATATGAATAGAAAAATAACAACACTTTTCTTTCTGGTCCTTTTGATTTTACCCTTGCTGTGTTTCAGCCAATCTGCAAAGAAGGCTGTGCCGAAGGTGTCTTTTGATTTTATAGATGCCGATGTGAGAAATGTTATCAGAATACTTGCAGAGGTTTCAGGTAAAAACATCATTATTTCTGAAGCTGTTAAAGGCAAAGTGACAATGAAATTAGAAGACGTGTATTGGGATGAAGCGCTGGAGATGGTGGCGACTTCAAGTGGTCTTAAAAAGATAGATACGGACAAAATAATACGGATCGTTACACAAAAGGAATTCGATGATGATACAAAAAAGAAGGGGGAGGAGAGAGAAACCTTTCGGAAGGAGAGACTTGAGAAACAGAGAATGGGTGAAGAGTTTGTAACGGAAACCGTTTACCTTAATTATGCAAACCCTGCTGATATGGAGAAAGTACTAAAAGGTGGAGATAGTGCGGGGGCAGCAGGTTCGCAGAAAAAAGGGTTCCTTTCCGAATTTGGTACTATCACACAAGTACCATGGAATAATGCGCTTATTGTCAAGGATACCAGAGACAACATTGACGCTATTATGAAAATCGTGAAAGAGCATGACATAAAGCCGCAGCAGATACAGATCGACTGTAAGATTGTGCAGGCCACATCAACATTTGCAAAGGAACTTGGTATACAGTGGGGCACGAGTTATGCCGGCAGGATAGGGAACACAGGGTGGGGGACAACGGGTGGACAGCATGTTACAAGTTTCTCGCAAACCACTACTGGTACGACGGTCACCTGGGTACCGAACGTTGGTGAAGTCGGGATTAAAAACGGCTCACTGATACCGTACAACATAAACCTACCGTCAACGCTCGCGCAGGGTTCCGGAGGCGTTTTGGGCCTCTATATCGGCGATGCAACGGATGCATTCCAGCTTGATATGCAAATATCGGCGCTTGAACAGGACGGCAAGGGCAGAATACTTTCCAACCCCAAGGTGATCACGAGCAATAACAAGAAGGCTGTCATTCAGCAGGGCAAGTCGATCCCTTATCAAACAGTGTCGACATCAGGTACTCAGACCCAGTTTGCCGAAGCCGTATTGGGATTGGAAGTTACGCCCTCCGTAACAAACGATGGTTATATAAAGTTGGAGATACTGGCAAAAAAGGACCAAGCGGACTTCATTAATCAGTCCCAGGGTGTCCCCACTATTGATAAGAAGCAGGCTACAACGCTCATGTATGTAAGGGATGGGGAAACCGCTGTTATTGGTGGAATATACGAGAGACAGGAAAATGACTCTGAAAACGGGTTACCGGGCCTACGAAACATTCCTCTTTTAGGCTGGCTGTTCAAGAAAAATGCAACATCGGATTCGAAGACCGAGCTTCTTATATTCATAACACCGAGAATCATTAAAGACCTTTATAAAAATGAGGGATAAATGAAAAAAATAACGCTTCTATTCATATGTGCATCGGTACTGCTGGTAACAGCATGTTTTGCAGATGACTTGGTTCGGGGGCAGATCACAGGCAATCTCGACAAGAAGGTCAAGATTATGCTGGGTGATAAGGCGATTACGAATCTCGGGAAAAAGGATGCCCTTATAAAAGGAGATGTATTGGGTATCTATATGGCAGAAGACGTGAAGCTTCTTGACCCTATTGGAAGATGCGCGGTAGTGCTGGTACAGGATTCCATGAGCGTGTGCGAAATTATCAAGATGAAGAGGGAGATTGGCACCGACATGGTTACCATTCAAAAAATGGAGTTCAACGATCCTAATCTCCTTGGCCCGATTTATCAGTTATTGACAAAGACGGTTGACCCCTATGAGCCCCAGAAGGAGATCACCGTCTACGTACACAACATAGTTGATGAGCAGAACAGTGTCACGGAATTTTCTGAGATGGTAAGAAAAGAGATAAAGAAGATATTTTTTCAGAAAAAGCGCATAAAGCCGGTGGCGAAAACTGTTTCGCAGTCGCTGCTTGCATATCTTCCTGGAGAATTCAGTGAATCACATCAGATGATTGAAGAGTATATGAAAAGAGACAATATAGACGTTATTATTTCAGGCACATACAGGCTGAAGGGGGATAAGATAGAGCTGACTTTGTTTAAGGTTGACAAAAACTGGGAAGATACAACTTTAGAAACGCTTGTTGATAGAGCAAAGTACGAAGGCTCTTTGGCGAAAGTAGTTGTGCCGTTTAGCCCTATGAAGAAGGAACAGACTGTCGCATGCAGTATTATATACAAACCGACTCATTACAAAGCTGCGATAAGAGACGAGCGCAGCGATATCATAGAGTATGAGTCAAAAAGCAACCCCTTCTTAGAGTATAATCTTAAAAGAATAGATTTCAACATTATCAGCCCTGTTGATTTTGCTTTGAAGATTGATAACAGTTCAATCAGTTTTGCTAAGACCACTAAGTATGAGCTTCGTCTGCCGACTGGAAAACACGAGATAACTGCTTCGTTTAAGAAAGGGTATTTTCTTAATGATACCCTTATGGTAACCAATGAAAACGTGGTTCAGAAGAATATTGTTCTGTTTATGGATAAACCGGAGGATATTGTGATTGAAGTTGCGGCCAACCCGGTTGCCGGAAGAGAAAGCATTGACTTCAATATATACAAAAAGGCCGAAAAGATGGAGCCTGTTTTAATGCCGGTAGTAGAGAAGAAGACGGTCAAACCGGTGGAGACGTTCAAGGACTAACAGGATAAGAATGGCTTCAGGTGGAAAGATTATCAAAAGTTGTCGCGCGTGTAAGCGAATTTTCCAGACGTAAATCCGAAAAAATAATTCGAGCGGGTAAAGTTAAAGTCAACAAAGTTGTAGTCTACGAGCCATATAGACAAGTAGAGGCTGGCGATATTGTTTCGATCAATAACCAAATCATGGAAGCAGAGTCTATCAAGTTATATATAGCGCTCTATAAACCAGAGGGCTATATGTCGGATCTGCAGGATCCGAGAGGTAGAAAGACTGCCAGAGACTTGATTAAACTGGACGTTAAACTTTATCCCGTGGGCAGACTTGACTATCATTCAGAAGGATTGATGCTTTTTACGAATGACGGGGATTTTGCGAATGAGATCATGCATCCTCGTTACGAGATTGAAAAGGAGTATCTTGTAAAATTTAAAGGCCTCTTAAATAGAGATGAGATAAACAGGATAAAGAAAGGGGTTCACGTAGACGATTCAAAAAGGGAGTATGGGGAGAGCGCAAAAGATTACAGGGAAAAAAGACAACCTTTAATGGACATTCGTAGGAATAAACAGAAAAAGGATTCGCGCGCGATATACAAATTAAATGAGATACAATTGGTGCGTACTGCAACTAAGAACGGATGGTACAGAGTCACGGTCACTGAGGGAAAAAACAGAATGATCCGAAAAATTGGTGAAGCCATAGATCATCCGGTTCTCAAATTGAAGAGGATCAGAATTGGAAAATTGCAGTTAGGCGATCTACAATCTGGTGAATATAGATATTTTGAAAAGGCAGAAGCGCTGGATACCAGAAATAAAGGAAATAGGATAAAGAATATATAAAAAACGGAGAGGGTGGGATTCGAACCCACGGTACGCGGATTAGGCGTACAGCCGATTTCGAGTCGGCCCCGTTATGACCGCTTCGGTACCTCTCCTTTCTTGAAAAAACCTTTTTAGTAAAGCTTCACTTTGCTCTTTGAGAACGCCTCCCCGGGCCTCTACCTTATGATTGAACGGGAGGCTATTTACATCAATAACCGACCCAAAGGCCCCCCGCTTTGCATCAAAGCAGCCAAAAACAAGCCTCTTTATTCTTGATTCTATGATAGCACCGGCGCACATAATACAGGGTTCTTTGGTGACAAAGAGCGTACAGTCGTTCAATCTGAAATTTCCCGATATCTTCGAGGCCGTCTCAATCGCCAGCACTTCCGCATGTGCAGTTGGATTGTTGTCTCTACGCGTAAGATTATGCGTCCGGGCAAGTATGGCATTATCGTGAGATACGATAAGAGCCCCCACAGGGACTTCGTCCTCTTCGTATGCGCGCGCAGCTTCTTCTAAACAAATTGCCATTATATCTTCGTCAGTCATCCTTTCAAGTATACTTATATCATACCTTGAAATCAACGGAATCGTAGAAAATGCCTGTTTTTTTACAGATGCCTTTGATTGCGAGCACGTAATATATTTACAAATAAGATACAACCCTGTTATGATGAATATAAGAACTGCATGTGTGGAATTAACCAATATTGAGGATAGGTCATGATTATATTGGGTATCGATCCCGGCCTTGCAAGCACGGGCTTTGGCGCAATTAACTGCGACAGAAAAGGGCCGTCCCTTTTCAAATGCGGCTATATTAAGACATTCCCCAATAATTCCGTAGCGAGCAGATTATTTCAGATTCACAATGATATTGAGCAGATCATAGGGACAGTAAAACCTGGCTTTGTTGCCATTGAAAATGTATTTTCATTAGTACGATACCCAAGGGCAGGTATATTGCTGGGCGGTGTTTTGGGGGTGCTATATATTACTGTGCAGCAGCATGATATAGCATTAATTGAGATAAGCCCCAAGGAAGTAAAAAATGCCCTCGTAGGATTCGGCAGCGCTAATAAAAATCAGGTTAAGAGCGCAGTGCAGAAGTTGCTCGGCATAGAGGATGTAAAGTCCTTTCATGCTGCCGATGCTCTTGCTGTTGCCTTAACCGCTTATTATAGAAATAAAATAAGGAGTAAAAACACGTGATATCGTATCTGGAAGGAAAGCTCAAGAATATCTACGATGAGAGGCTCATGCTCTTCGTAGGAGGTGTTGGCTACGACATTTTAATCCCTGCCTATGCAATGAATGAGATTAAAAGGACGAAAAAGCTCGATGATGACCTTGTCCTCTATATTTCTTTTCACCAGACGGAAAGACAGCCCAAGCCCATTCTTGTGGGGTTTAAAAACGAACTCGATAAAGAATTTTTCGAACTTTTTATCTCTGTTGAAGATATTGGTCCTATGGCGGCTATCAAGGCGTTGACAAGGCCTGTTCGCGAAATAGCCAGCTTTATTGAAGAGAAGGATATCAAGGCCTTGAGACAATTAAAAGGCATCGGTGAAAGGAAAGCAGAGAAAATTGTTGCCACCCTGAAAGGAAAGGTTGCAAAATATGCATTAATACCGGAAGTAGTATTGCCGGGTGAAGTTGTGGAGGATTTCAGGAAAGAGGTTGAGTATGTTATGATTACGCAGTTGGGTCATAAAATGCTGGAGGCCCGTAAAATGATCGAAGAAGCAATGAAGAGGAACCCGGCAATAAGCTCCTCGGAAGAATTGTTCGAAGAGGTCTATAGAGGTCAAAAGAAATGATAGAGGAAGAAAAGACCGGTAACCTTTCTGAATTGTATGAAAAGGACAGCGCAGTTGATCAGGAGATCACAGTAACATTAAGACCCGGAGCGCTTACCGAATATATTGGTCAGGACAAGGTTGTTGAAACGCTTAAAATTGCTATTGAAGCGGCCCTGCAGCGTCAGGAGCCGTTGGAGCATATCCTTTTCAATGGCCCGCCTGGTCTTGGAAAAACGACCCTGGCCCATATCATCGCTCACGAAATGGGAACGCGTATTGTCACCTCATCAGGGCCGGCTCTGGAAAAGGGCGGCGATCTCATGGGGCTTCTGACGCATCTGGAAAAAGGTGATATCTTTTTCATCGATGAAATCCACCGTATCCCCAAAGTTGTCGAGGAATTTCTCTATCCTGCCATGGAAGATTTTGCCGTCGATTTTATTTTTGACAAAGGCATCCATGCGCGTACCCACAGATACAGGCTTGAACAGTTTACGCTCATTGGCGCTACAACGAGATCGGGTCTTCTCTCATCACCCCTCAGGGAGCGTTTTGGCATTACAAGGGACCTGGATTTCTACAATGAAGCCGATCTCGTTCATATTATTAAACGGTCGGCGTCGATCCTGGGAATAACGATAGACGAGAAAGGGGCTTTTGAAACGGCAAAGAGGGCGCGGGGTACCCCCAGAGTTGCCAATAGACTCCTGAAACGTGTTCGTGACTATGCCCAGATAAAAGCGAAAGGTTACATCACACAAGGTGTAGCCGTCGATGCGCTTACTTTGGAGGGTATTGATGAATGCGGTCTTGGTGACGTCGATAGGAAGTTCCTCCAAATAATAATCTTCAACTATAAAGGTGGGCCCGTGGGGATTGAAGCCATTGCCGCAACGCTTCAGCTTGAATCTGACGTTCTCATTGAGGTTGTGGAGCCCTATCTTTTAAAAATGGGTTTTGTTATCAGGACATCGCAGGGAAGAAAGGCTTCTGAAATGGCCTTCAAACATCTCAATATACCCCTTAAACAAAAGCCTGATACACCGGGACTCTTTGAAGAGACAAAAGGGCAGTAGACAGAATTATTGGATTCTTCTTGATTTTGAAACCCCAGATATATTAGAAGATATAGTTGTTCAATACATAAAGACGGAGAGAAAAGCATAATGTCGAATGTCGGTGTGGTTGGAGTTCAATGGGGAGATGAGGGCAAAGGGAAGGTTATAGATTTCTTGAGCAGCTATGCAGATGTTATTGTGCGGTTTCAGGGGGGCGCGAATGCGGGCCACACAATAGTCATCGGTGAGGAAAAAATAATCCTTCACCTTATACCCTCCGGCATACTTCACGAAGGTAAATACTGTATTATCGGAAACGGGGTTGTTCTTGATCCCGAGGTTCTCGAAAAAGAAATAACAGAGCTTAAAAAGCTCGGGTATATGAAAGACGACAAAAAATTTCTTATAAGCGGTCTTACACACCTCATTATGCCTTATCATAAAAAGCTTGACGCATTAAAAGAATCCAAAGGCACGAAAAAGATAGGCACAACAGGACGCGGCATCGGGCCGGCTTATGAAGACAGAACGAGCAGAATGGGAATACGTGTCGTTGATCTTCTCAACAAAAAAGTTTTTCGTGAAAAGGTCAAAGAGAATCTTGCAATAAAGAATTTTATCATCCGCAGGTACTATAAGGATGAAGGTTTTAAACTGATGGACATCCTCAGGCGGTATGATGGTTATAGAAAACTTTTGAAGAAACATACAGTAGATGTTGTCAGTTTTCTTGAGAAGTGCAGGACGAAGAAAAAGACAATCCTCTTTGAAGGCGCACAGGGGACATTCCTTGATGTTGATCACGGGACATACCCCTATGTGACGTCATCGAATACAACATCCGGGAACATTTCTGTCGGTTCAGGCGTGCCTCCTACGAGTATCGATTATATTCTTGGCATTTGTAAGGCCTATGCAACGCGAGTCGGGGAAGGCCCCTTTCCGACGGAACTTACAGGACCGGAAAGCGATCTCATGAGAAAAATAGGCGACGAATACGGAGCCACTACCGGCAGACCGAGAAGGTGCGGATGGTTCGACGCGGTGCTTGTCAGACGATCGGTACAACTAAATGGTATTAAAGGTTTATCTATTATGAAGCTTGATGTCCTTGATGGATTCGAAAAGATAAAAATGTGTGTAAAATACAAAATTGGAAAGAAATATTGTTCAGAGCCCCCCATGGATG
>Ga0182017_10004611_pt1 | contig 10237 bp, 6 predicted proteins | sample 712E3DmetaG_FD_120492 | JGI IMG/M metagenome (GOLD analysis project Ga0182017, IMG submission 120492) | Permafrost microbial communities from Stordalen Mire, Sweden - 712E3D metaG | ecosystem: Environmental > Terrestrial > Soil > Wetlands > Permafrost | place: Sweden: Stordalen | collected... | reverse complement strand
GCGCGTGTACGTCGGGCTGGGGGCGAACATCGGCGATGCCGCCGGAACCCTGGCGGCCGCGATCCACGCCCTCGCAGCGCTGCCGGGCGTTCGGCTAGCCGGCGTTTCGCGGCTCTACGCCACTGCGCCGGTCGGTGTCGTCGACCAACCCGAGTTCCGCAACGCCGTCGTGGCGCTCGACGTCCCGGTCGGTCCCGATCCCGCCACGGGTGCGCTCGCGCTGCTCATCGCGCTCAAAGGGCTCGAGCGGGCGTTCGGGCGTCGCGTCGGGCCGCGCTGGGGTCCGCGCGTGCTCGACCTCGACCTCCTCGTCTTCGGGCGTCACCGGGTCCGGGTGGAACGCCCGGCGGAGGCTCGCGGTGGCGACCCGGCGGGCGATCCCGATCCCGCCCGGGGCGCCCGCAGCGCCGGTGGCCAGGACCCGGCCCGCGACGACACGCAATGGCTGACCGTCCCGCACGCGAGCGCCCGCGAGCGCCTCTTCGTGCTGGCGCCGCTGGCCGACCTCGTCAACGGTCTCCGCCCTCCCGGCTGGGGCGAGACCATCGCGAATGCGCGGCGTCGAGCCGAACAGCGCGAAGGCCCCGACGCGGCCCGCCCGATCGGCTGGTGGAATTCCGCAGCAGGGGCTTGGGCGGCACCCCCGAGCGATTGAGCAGTCCGCCCGCGGGACCTGGTCGGGATCGCCGGTCGACCGGGGATGGCGCTGCCCGCGAGCGTCGGGCACCGCACGCCGTTGCTTCGTCGGCGAGCCACCGGGCTACCTGATCAATTGCATGCCACGCGGACCGTATGCAGGGTGGGCCGACGCGGGGATGGGCGGAGGGCAGCGGATCGTGCACAGGCCGGACGCGCCGACGGTGCCCGATCCTGTCACTCGTGCGCCCGGGCGCTCACGTGATCGAATGGGCGCTCGAGCGACCTGCGTAATGTTCGTCTGGCGAGCATCTGATCGGATCGACGGCCGAGTCGGCCCCGGAGCTGGCCCGGCGGACGACCGACCGTCCGCGCCGCCGCCGCTCAGTGTCGGAAGTGGCGCCGCCCCGTGAAGACCATCGCCAGGTGGTGGCGGTCGGCGACCTCGATCGCCATCTCGTCGCGCCGGGAGCCGCCCGGCTGGACGATCGCGGTGACCCCGGCGATCGCGGCATGGGCGATCGCGTCGGGGAACGGGAAGTAGGCGTCCGAGGCCATGACGGCCATCTTGGCCCGGTCGCCGGCCCGCCGCAGCGCGATCTCCACGGCCACCTGGCGGTTCACCTGGGCGGCTCCGATCCCCACCGTCTGGAGGTCCCGGCAGAGGACGATCGCGTTCGAGCGGACGTGGGCCGCCACGCGCCAGGCGAACATGAGGTCGGTCAGCTCTTCCAGCGTCGGCCGGCGCTGCGTCACCACGCGGAGCTGTCCGCGGTCGAGGGCCGTGTGGTCGAGCGTCTCCACGAGAAGGCCCCCGCCGATCCGCTTGAAGTCGAGCGCGGCGATCCCGTAGTCGCGCAGCCCGTCCGGCGGGTTCGGCGGAACGCGGAGCACCTCCAGGCTGGGCCGCGCGGCGAGCGCGGCGAGCGCCGCGTCGTCGTAGCCGGGCGCGACGACTGCCTCGAACGTCCCCGACGCGATCTCCCGCGCGGTGGTCGCGTCGAGCGGCCGGTTGACCCCGACGATCGCGCCGTAGCCTGCGGCCGGGTCCGTCTCCATCGCTCGCCGGTAGGCCTCCGGCAGCCCATCGTCCGAGGCGATCCCCACCGGGTCGGTATGGCGGACCACGACCGCCGTCGGCGCGGAGAAGTCGCGCGCGATCAGCCAGGCCGCGTCGAGGTCGAGGAGATCGTTGAAGGTGGGTGGGCGGCCCTGGAGCTGGACCGCGTCGGCGAGCTTGCCGTCGCGGTGCGTCGTCTCCCGGTAGAACGCGGCACGCTGGTGCGGATTCTCGCCGTACGGGAGGTCGGTCACCTTCTCCAGGACGATCGAGACGTGGGGCGGGAAGGTTGTCCCGGTGACCTGGTTGAGGTAGGCGGCCACCTCCGCGTAATGGGCAGCGACGACGGCGAACGCCTCCGCGGCCAGCCGCTGCCGCAGCTCGGCCGAGACGCTTCCGCGGGCGCGGATATCGGCGACGAGCTCGGCATAGGCGGCCGGGCCGCTGACCGCGGCCACGCCCGCGTGGTTGCGCGCGGCTGCCGACAGGAGCGCAGTCCCGCCGACGTCGATCATCTCGAGCGCCTCCTCGAGCGGGAGGCGCCGGTCCCCGACCTGCGGGGCGAACGGCTTGACGGTGACGACCACGATGTCGAGCAGCCCGATCCCATGCTCCGCGAGCTCCGCGAGCTCGTCGGGCCGGTCGCGGCGGGCGAGGATGCCGGCGTAGACGGCCGGGTGGAACGTCTTCACCTGGCCGCCCACGAGCGGCGGGACGTTCGTCAGCGCCGTCACCGGGAGCGCGTCGATCCCGTCGGCGAGGAGGTGCTCCCGGGTCCCGTCGGTCGCGTAGAGCTCGACTCCGAGGCCGGCGAGGTCCCGGGCGAGCGCGCTGATCCCATCGCGGTTCGCGACCGATAGGAGGGCTCGCACCCGGATCAACCTCCTGTGTCAGCACGGCCGGGCACAGGCCACGCACCCGGGGGCGTCGGGGCGGCCTCGCTCCTGGCCGCGAGTATACGCCGCGAGCATGGCATACTCAGCCTTCGGCGCCGGTGGCGGCGTCGCCGGTGAGGTCGCGCCGCTCGCTGCGCCCGCCGAGCCCCTGAAGCGACGGAGGTCCATCCCGGTGACGCGCCCGCCCTGGGAATACCTGTTCACCACGTTCAACGACAGGCTCTTCCCGGACCTGTTCAACGCGATCTGGATCTTTGCCCTCGTCGGGATCGTGGCCATCGTGGTCCTCTACAACATCCGGACCCGCCAGTTGCGGCGCCACCCGCCGTACCTCGACCTGTACGAGTGGCTGCTGTGGACGTCGATCTCGATCTTCTTCCTGCTCCTCGTCTACGCGATCTTCCACTTCGACTTCATCTTCACGGTGGTGACGATCCCGATCGGGCTGGTTGTCCTGGCCTGGGTCCGGTTCGTGCGGTTCCCGCCGGAGCTGGCGCGCTACCAGCAGCAGCTGGCGAAGGCGCGTTTCTACTCGAAGCAGAAGTTCGCCCACCCCGAGTCCACGATCCGGCCCAAGCGCGCCCGGCGCCGCCGCCGCTGAGCCGCTGAGTCGCTGGCCGTGGAGGTCCGCCGCTTCGGCGTCGGGCACCGGCGCCCGGACGGTCCCGCCGGCACGACGGGGGTCGCGTCGGCCGTGATCCACGCCGATGCGCGCGGCCTCGTGGTGGAGCTCGCCTTCGCGCGGCGGGCCACGATGCCGGCGCACTCGAGCCCGAACAGCGCATGGCTGGTGGTCGTGGAGGGCGGTGGCTGGGTCCAGGTCGGTGACGAGCGGGCCCGGATCGCGGCCGGCGAAGCGGTCCTCTGGCCGGCCGACGTCGATCACGCGGCTGGGACCGAGCTCTCCGAGATGCGGGCGTTCATGGTCGAGTTCGCGGGCGCGGACGACACGGCCGCCCGCGGGATCCTCGAGGGCCGGGCCCTGGAGCTCTCCGCCGGGGAACCCGCCGCGACGAATGGCTCGTCGGGCGCGGCGACCCGGACGGGCGCGGGCAACGGATCGCCGGCCGCGGCTTCGGGGGCCAGCGCGGGGACGGCCGCGGAGGGCGAGCCGCTCTGACGGCAAGGCCGCACAAGGACCGGTCGCCAGGCCCTGCTACCGGGTCCCGAGCACTGCCCCGAGCTGGCCGAGGATCGCGGCGGTCGCGCCCCAGACGATCCGGCCGTCCACCATGTAGGCACCGTAGCGGAGCGGCCGGCCGGCCGGGTCGGGATCGATGATCACGGGTGCGACGTCGGGCAGGAACGCGGCCACCGGGACCTCGAGGATGGCCGCCACTTCCCGGCGATCCGCCACGAACGAAGGGCGCCGCGCTGCGATCGCCACGATCGGCTGCACCCGGAAGTTGCTCGGCGGGATCCAGAGCGCATCCAGCGCCCCGACTACCTCAACGCCCGCGGCCGCGGCGTCGAGCCCGACCTCCTCGCGAGCCTCCCGCAGCGCGGTCGACGGTGCGTCGGCGTCCCCCGGGTCGACCTTGCCGCCGGGAAGGGACACCTCACCGGAATGGTCCCCGCCGTAGTCGACACGCTTGGTGAGCACGAGCATCGCCTCCCCGTCGGGCCCGGGATAGACGAGGATCAGCGCAGCCGCGCGCCGAGCGGTCGGAGGTGGCGCCGGCCGCTCGAGCGGGACGCCGTCGGGCAGCCGCTCAGGGCGCAGCCAGGCCGGCGGTGGCGGGAGCGGGTGCGGAGCGGCGCGCAGGCGCGCACGAACATCGTCGGGAGTCACGCTCGACATCGTAGAGCCGCCTGCGCCGGGGTGATCGCGCCGCCCTCCGGGCTCCCGGTCGCCGTCCGGTTCCCGGCCGACGGAGATCCCGTGCCGCGCCGAGCCTCCGCCCCCGCCCGGCTGGCGCTAGTTCAGCCGCGGACCCTCGTCGCCGTTCTTCTTCCGGGTCGACGGCAGGTCGAGCACCGACGGCGCCGGCGCAAGGCCGGGCCGCTGATCGTCGGTGCCCCGCGCGTCGCGTCGATCGGATGCGTCCGCGACCACCGTCGCGTTGCTGCTCGTGAACACGAGCGTCCCCGAGACGGGATCCGCGTCCACGGCGATCGCGTCACCGGGCGCGAACTCGCCGCGCAGCAGGGCCCGGGCCAGCGGGTTCTCCACCAGCCGCTGGATGGTCCGCTTGAGCGGTCGGGCGCCGTACGAGGGGTCCAGCCCGTCCCGGGCGATCACCGCCTTGGCGGCCGGCGACAGGCTGATCGCGAGGTCGTGCGAGTCCAGGCGCCCCTGGAGGTCGCGAAGCAGGAGCTCGACGATCTTCTCGAGGTCGGCTTCCGAGAGCGAATGGAACACAATGATCTCGTCCACCCGGTTGAGGAACTCGGGCCGGAACTCGCTGCGCAGCGCTCCGAGGACCTGCCGCTTCATCGCCTCGTAGGCCGAATCGTCGGGGCTCGGGCGCCCGGTGAACCCCGTGATGAGGTTGCTCCCGACGTTGCTGGTCATGATCACCACGGAGTTCTTGAAGTCCACCGTGCGTCCCTGGCCATCCGTGAGGCGGCCGTCGTCGAGAACCTGGAGCAGGACGTTGAAGACGTCCGGATGCGCTTTCTCGATCTCGTCGAGCAGGATCACGCCGTACGGGCGCCTGCGAACCGCCTCGGTCAGCTGGCCGCCCTCCTCGTACCCGACGTAGCCGGGAGGCGCCCCGATCAGGCGCTGGACCGAGAACTTCTCGAGGTACTCGGACATGTCGATCCGGACCATGGCCTGCTCGTCGTCGAACAGGAACTCCGCTAGCGCACGCGCGAGCTCCGTCTTCCCGACGCCGGTCGGGCCGAGGAAGAGGAACGAGCCGATCGGGCGGCGCGGGTCCTTGAGGCCGGCCCGCGCACGACGCACCGCATCGGAGACCGCCTCGACCGCCTCGTCCTGGCCGACGACGCGCTCGTGGAGCCGCTCCTCCATGTGGACGAGCTTGGCCATCTCGCCCTCGAGGAGCTTCGTGACCGGGATCCCCGTCCAGGCCGCGACGATCTCGGCGACGTCGTCCGCGTCGACCTCCTCCTTGAGCAGGCGCGGGCTGCCGTCCGTGACCGCGAGCGCTTCCTCCTGTGCCTTGAGGCGCTCCTGGAGCTGGACGCGGGTCCCGTACTTGAGCTCGGCTGCGGTGCCGTAGTCGGCCTCTCGCTCGGCCTGCTCGATCCTGACCGCGAGCGTCTCCAGCTCGGACTTCGTCTTCCGGACGCCCGAGATCGCCTGCTTCTCGATTTCCCAGCGCTGCTTCATCGCGCCGGCCTGCTCGGCGATCTCGCCGAGCTCCGCCTCCAGGGCCGCGAGGCGCGCCTTCGATGCCTCGTCCTTCTCCTTGCGCAGCGCCTCGCGCTCGATCTCCAGCTGGATCCGCCGGCGTTCCAGCTCGTCGAGCTCGACGGGCATGGAGTCGATCTCCATCCGGAGCCGGCTGGCCGCCTCGTCGACCAGGTCGATCGCCTTGTCGGGGAGGAATCGCTCGGTGATGTAGCGGTTGGAGAGGGTCGCCGCGGCGACGAGCGCCGAGTCCGTGATCCGGACCCCATGGTGCACCTCGTAGCGCTCCCGGAGCCCGCGCAGGATGCTGATCGTCTCCTCCACGGTGGGCTGGTCCACGACCACCGGCTGGAAGCGGCGCTCCAGCGCCGCGTCCTTCTCGATGTGCTTGCGATACTCGTCGAGGGTCGTCGCCCCGATCGTGTGGAGCTCCCCGCGCGCGAGCATCGGCTTGAGGAGGTTGCTGGCGTCCATCGCGCCCTCTGCCGCCCCCGCGCCCACCACCGTGTGGAGCTCGTCGATGAAGAGGACGACGCGCCCCTCGCTGTCCTTGACCTCCTTGAGGACGGCCTTCAGGCGCTCCTCGAACTCTCCCCGGTACTTCGCCCCGGCGATGATCGACCCGAGGTCCAGCGCAACGACCCGCTTGTCCTTGAGGGTTTCCGGCACGTCGCCCCGCACGATCCGCTGGGCCAGGCCCTCGACGATCGCGGTCTTGCCGACGCCCGGCTCGCCGATCAGGACCGGGTTGTTCTTCGTCCGCCGGCTGAGGACCTGGACGACCCGCCGGATCTCCTCGTCCCGGCCGATGACCGGGTCGAGCGACCCTGCCCGCGCCTCCTGGGTCAGGTCGCGACCGTACTTCTCGAGCGCCTGGTAGGTGCTCTCCGGGTTCGCCGAGGTCACCCGCTGGCCGCCGCGCACGCCCGCGAGCGCGCCGAGCACGGCCTCGCGGCCGGCCGCATGCCGCTCGAGGAGCGCCTGGCCGTCACCGCCCGCGTCGATCACCCCCAGGAGCAGGTGCTCCGTGGAGACGAACTCGTCGCCCAGCCGGCGGGCCTCCTCACCGGCTCGCTCGAGGACGCGACGAGCGCGCGGATCGAGGGTCAGCTGGCCGCCCGCGATCTTGGCGCGGCGCGCGAGCAGGCCGGCGAGCTCGCCGCGGAACGCGCCGAGGTCCACGCCGACCCTGCGCAGGGTCTGGGCCGGGATGCCCTGGTCGTCCTCGACGAGCGCCGCGAGGATGTGCTCCGCGTCGAGGATGGGGCTCTCGAGCCGCTCGGCCAGCGCCTGCGCGCCGGCGATCGCCTCCTGGGCCTTCTGGGTGAATCGTTCGAGGTTCATGGAGCGTTCGGATCCTTCAGATCGGGGAGTGTCGGGTTGACCGCGCGGCCGGCGGTCGCGGCTTCATTCGGCGGACCTCGGGTCGGGCTGGTCGATGGCGTCGAGGAACGCCTGGGCCGCGCTGACGCCCGCGGCGTCGAGCGTCGGAAGGATCACCCGGATCTTGACGTGGAGGTCGCCCCGTCCCTCGCCCTTGAGGCGCGGCATCCCCTGGCCGGCCAGCCGGATGGCGCGCCCGTTCTGGGTCGCCGGCGGAACTCGGAGCAGGACCCGGCCGGTGAGCGTGCGGACGGGAACCTCCGCTCCGAGGAGTGCCTCGCGGAGGGTCACCGGCAGCTCGCGGGAGAGCGTCGCGCCGTCACGCCGGAAGACGGGATGCGGGGCGACCTTGGCGATGAGCACGAGATCGCGTGCCGCGGGGCCCGATCCGCCGCCGCGGCCGCTCAGGCGGATCCGGCTGCCCGTCTCGACGCCGGCCGGGATCTTCACTTCCAGGCGCTTCCCGTCCACCTCCACGAGCCGGGTGGCGCCGTGGAAGGCATCCTCGAGGCTCAGGTCGACGTGCGCCTCGAGGGGCGGGAGCGTGCCGACGCGGCTGCGCGCATGCGTCCCGCGCGCCTGTGCCGGCCCCCCGTCGCCGCCGGCGAACACGTCCGCGCCGCCCGGGGTCGCGCCCGCGAAGAAGGTCCGGAAGAAGTCGGAGAAGTCGTCGCCGCCACCGGCGAACTCGAACCGGACTCCACCGTCCTCGCTCGCGAAGCGCCTGCTCCCCGCCGACCCCCGGCCACCCCGGCCCGCCGCCGCAAAGCCGGCGAACGGACCGCCCGGACCGAACGGGTCGCCACCCGGACGCGCGCCCGCCCGCGCGTAGTCCTGCCAGTGGACGCCCAGCTCGTCGTACTGCGCGCGCTTCGCGGGGTCCGAGAGGACCTCGTTGGCCTCGTTGACGTCCTTGAAGCGACGTTCGGCGGCCTTGTTTCCCGCGTTGCGGTCCGGGTGGAACTCGCGGGCCAGCTTCCGGTATGCCTTCTTGATCTCGGCCGGCGTGGCGGTCTTGGGGACGCCCAGGACGGCGTAGTAGTCCTTGTAGTCCATCGTCCGCCTCCCTCAGGGATGCCGGAGACGGGTCGGGGGCGCGGCCGTGGTCAGCGGCCCGCCACGATCGCCGCGGGCTGGTCGGCCGGGAAGCCGGGCCGGGAGGCCGGGACCGCGAGGGGCTCGCCCTGCTTCTCGGTCCCGCCGGAACCCGGGGCCCGTGGCCGGAGCGGTTGCGGGTGCTGCCGCAGGGCCGCGTCCAGGACCTGGTCCATCGAGTCGACGAGGACCACCTTGATCTGCTTGCGGATCTCCTCGGGGATGTCTCGGAGGTCCTTCTCGTTCTTGCGGGGAAGGATCACGAGGCGCGCGCCCGAGAGGTGCGCGGCGAGGATCTTGCTCTTGAGGCCGCCGATCGGGAGCACCCTGCCGCGCAGGGTGATCTCGCCCGTCATCGCCGCGTCCTTGCGGACCGCGATGCCGGTGAGCGCGCTCACCATGGCGGTGGCCATCGTGATCCCGGCCGACGGACCGTCCTTCGGGGTCGCTCCGGCCGGGACGTGGATGTGGAGGGTGTTCTTCTCGAAGACCTCGCGCTCGATCCCCAGCTTCGTGGCGTTCGCGCGGATCCAGGAGAGCGCGGCGCGCGCGGACTCCTTCATCACGTCGCCGAGCTGGCCCGTGAGGATGAAGTCCTCGCGGCCCTCCATCTTCGTCACCTCGACCGCGACGATGTCGCCGCCGACCTCGGTGACCACGAGGCCCGTCGCCGCGCCGGTCTGGTCCTCCGACTCGAGCTCGCCGTACTCGAAGCGCGGCGGGCCGAGGAAGACGTTGAGCTTCTTCACGTCGACCAGCGTCTTGCGCTTGTGTCCCTCGGCGACCTGCCGGGCGACCTTGCGCATGATGTTCGCCAGCTCGCGCTCCAGGTTCCGGACGCCGGCCTCGTGGGTATATGCCTGGACGAGCTCGACGAACGCCTCGTCGGTGATCTCGATCCGCTTGTCGGTGAGGCCGTGGTTGTGGAGCTGCTTGGGGACCAGGAACCGCTTCCCGATCTCCACCTTCTCGCGCTGGGTGTAGCCGGGGAGCTGGACGACCTCCATGCGGTCGCGCAGCGGCGCCGGGATCGGGTCGAGCAGGTTGGCCGTGGTGATGAAGAGGACCTTGCTGAGGTCGAAGGGGACCTCGAGGTAGTTGTCCTGGAAGGTGTTGTTCTGCTCCGGGTCCAGCACCTCGAGGAGCGCGGACGACGGGTCGCCCCGGAAGTCCATGCCCAGCTTGTCCACCTCGTCGAGCATGAAGACCGGGTTGTTCGAGCCCCCCGTCTTGATGCTCTGGATGACCCGGCCCGGCAGGGCCCCGATGTAGGTCCGGCGGTGGCCGCGGATCTCCGCCTCGTCGTGGACGCCGCCGAGGCTCATCCGCACGAACTTGCGGCCCATCGCGCGCGCGATCGACTTGCCCAGCGAGGTCTTGCCCACGCCCGGCGGGCCCACGAAGCAGAGGATCGGGCTTCGGATGGTCGACGCGAGCGTGCGGACCGCGAGGTACTCGAGGATCCGCTCCTTGATCTTCTCGAGACCGTAGTGATCCTCGTCGAGGATGCGCGCGGCCTCGCGGATGTCGAGGTTGTCCTCCGTCGAGGTGTTCCACGGCAGCCCGACCAGCCAGTCGACGTAGGTCCGGATCACGCCGACCTCGGGTGAGGCCGACGGGATGCGGCTCATCCGATCGACTTCCTTGAGCGCACGGGTCCGGACCTCGTCGGGCATCCCGGACTGCTCGACCTTCTCGCGAAGCTCGTGGATCTCCGCCTGCTGCGGGTCGTCCTCGCCGAGCTCGCGCTGGATCGCCTTGAGCTGCTCCCGGAGGATGTACTCGCGCTGGGTCTTGTCGAGCTCCGACTTGACCTCGCTCTGGATCTTCCCCTTGAGCTCGAGGATC
>Ga0182017_10004610_pt1 | contig 10237 bp, 8 predicted proteins | sample 712E3DmetaG_FD_120492 | JGI IMG/M metagenome (GOLD analysis project Ga0182017, IMG submission 120492) | Permafrost microbial communities from Stordalen Mire, Sweden - 712E3D metaG | ecosystem: Environmental > Terrestrial > Soil > Wetlands > Permafrost | place: Sweden: Stordalen | collected... | reverse complement strand
TCCCGAGTACGATCCGACCCGGCCGGTGGAGCGCCCCTATGAGACGCGGCTGTACACCCACTACAAGGTCCCCCACTACTGGGGGGGGTAGCGCGACACGGGCGGCTGCGCCCGCTGGGGCACATCGCCCCGAACCCGCAAGGGGAGAGGGACGCCACGAGGTCAGATCCCCCGCAGTGCCCAGCGCAGCCATGGGCATGCGGGCGGTCCTGGGCATGACCGAACACGGTCCCCCGCCCGGGGCGCGCGGGATCTCGCGCCCCGACTTTTTTTCCGACATCTGGAGGAGACGAACATGGTGAAAGATCCGGTGTGCGGGATGCAGGTCGACGAGAAGAAGGCGGGCGCCACCTCGGCGTACAAGGGGACGACGTACCACTTCTGTTGCCCCGCCTGCAAGACGAAGTTCGACACGACCCCCGAGAAGTTTACCGGCAAAGGCGCGACCCCCGCCGGGAAGTGACCTGGGGATGCTGGGAGGGGGCGCGCGTGAGTCGCCCCCTCCCAGTGCTTTGCCCAGGCGCTGCTGCTGCGGTTCTTGGTGTCGCGCCTCCACTTCGGAAAAACCGGGCGGGCGTCTATTGCTTCTCCGAGATGGCAGAGGTCGGGCCGCCCGAAACGGATGCGCGCTGGGTATACCAGTGCCGACGTTACCGGCAGTATGGGTGTTCCGAAACGTACTCACACCGGAGGTGTCCTGTGACGAAAATATGCATGGCGTTGACACTCTGCGTTACCGTGTTGGTCCTCGCTGTCCCGGTGGCGCAAGCCCAGGCCCCGGCTGGCCCCGGAGGGATGGGGCCAGGCGGCATGATGCACATGATGGGAATGATGCAGCAGATGGGTGGCATGATGAAACAGATGTCCACGATGATGGCGGGCGGCCAAATGGGCCCGGACCAGATGAAGTCGATGGGCGAGATGATGGGCCAGATGGCCGATATGATGAGCGGGATGCCTCCCATGATGGGCGGCGGCATGATGGGGATGGGGGGCGGCGGTCAGGGGGGCGGAATGATGCGCCCCGAGATGATGAAGCACATGGCTGGCATGATGGAGCGGATGGCCGAGATGCAGAAGCGCATGGCCGAGATGATGGGCGCCAAGTAATGCCGGTCAGGACCCACACCGCATGGCCAGGCGCTTCCAAGGAGGCAACATCGATGCTGTATGTGACAGACACCCCAAGGATGTGGAGACCGCGACGCGCGGCCTGGAAGAGGCGGTGAAGCGCAACAAATTCGGCGTCCTGCATGTGCACGACCTCCAGAAAACGCTCAAGGAGAAGGGCGTGGACTTTCCGAACGCCTGTCGAATCCTGGAGGTATGCAATCCGCAGCGGGCCGTCCAGGTACTAAAGGAAGACATGGGGATGAACATAGCCCTGCCGTGCCGGATCTCCGTCTATCAGGAGGGAGGGAAGACCAAGATCGGCATGATCCGGCCGACCGCCCTCCTGGCGCTCTTCCCCGGGGCTGCCGCCCTCAAGACGGTGGCGGAAGAGGTAGAGCGCGAGACGATGCGGATGATTGACGAGGCACGCTAAGCGACAGGCGCATTGGTCAAGACGCTGACAAGGGAGGACACACTGATGTCTGGAATCGGAATGATGGGGTGGGGATGGGATGCAATGGGGAGTTTAGGCCGGCTGTCCATGGTTTTGTTCCTTGGTTTGTTCATCGTCGGCCTCGTCCTCGTGGTGCGGCGGTTGCAGGACCCCGGGCGATCCTGGAGCGGCGCTGGACCGAGCGGCGCGCCTGAGGAGATCCCGAAATAACGCTCCGCGCAGGGGGAGAACGGCAACGAAGCCTCTGGGTGAATACCGCAGGATCTCGCTTGGTCGATCCGGGGACTCCCTCCACGAGGCTCCGAGGGCCCATTGCGCAGGGGAGTCGTTCTTGCCTAACGGACTTGGCCCGTTGCCTTCAGCCACATGGCCTTCGCCGTCTGGTGATCCGCCAGGGCGGCCACCGCGTTGAACTGGGCGCGGGTCAGCGTGGTTTGCGCATCAAGGATCTCGACCTGGCTGCCGCGACCGCTGGCATAGCGCTCCTGGACAATCCGGAACTGCTCCTCGGCTTGGTCCAATCCCTTCTTGCTCGCCTCGACATTCTTTTCGGCCGTCTGGAGCATCAGCGCCGCCTGGCTCACTTCTTTGGCCGCCTGCTGGCGGGCCTGCATCTCCAGTTCGCCGGCCTTGTCCCGCTTGGCTCGTGCCCTGCCGATGGCCCCTTCCCGCATGAAACCGTCGAAGAGCGGGATGGTCAGCACCAGGCCAGCCGAAAACCCTCCGGGCCGCTCGGGGGACTCGTTCCGGTTCCACATCTTCTGCCAGTCGTACATCCAGGTCGCCGAGATCTCCGGCAGGTAGCGTCCGTAGGTCGCGCGCACCTCTGAATCACTGGCTTCAACCTCTTTTGCGGCCGCCTGGATGTCCGGATGGGATGCCAGCGCCTGCTGGATGCCCTCCGCGACCGACACGCTTGCCGTCTCGTATAGCAGCGGCTCGGCGGGCGTGATCGACGAGGCGAGATCTACGCCCAGTGTGGTCTTGAGCGAGATCAGGGCCAGCTCCGCCTGATTCCGCGCCATGGTGTCCATCTGGACTACGTTGGCCAGCTCCGTCTCGTCCCGCAGGACGTTGACCCGGGCGGTTCGGCCGGCAGCGAATTCTTCCCGGCTCACCCGCAGGCGCTCCTCCGTCTGCGTCAGCAGGTCCCCGGTCACCCGCGCGTTCTCCTGCTCGCGCACGACGGCGATGTAATCCAATCGCGTCTGCATGGCGACCTCGACCTCGGTTCCCCGGAGCATCAGCGTCGCGGCATCGGCCCGAGCCTCCGCCGCCTTGTAGCCATAGTAGGTCCGACCCCCCGAGAAGATCGGCCACATGGCGGTCAGGTTGAGGTCCTGGGCGTTGTTCGTTCCGAAGAGCTGGTAATTGCGCGCCATGGTGTCGCCGGCCGAGGCGTAGATGTTCGGCGTCATGTTCTGTTTGGCAAGGTAACCGTTGGCCGAGGCCTGCGGGTAGAAGCCCGAGGCGGCCTCACGGCGCATCGAGGTCATGGCCCGTTCGTCCGCAGCGGACGCCTTCACCTTGCGGCTGTGCTGGAGGCCCAGGTCCACGGCCTGTTGCATGGTGAGCGGCCCGGAGATCTGCGGAAGCGCTTCGCCCGCGCCGGCTGCCAGCGGGAAGCCACTCAGCGCTACTACCATAACGCCCAGGACCAGCACGAGGTGCTGCCGCCGATTGCGGTATCGATTGTCGCAATGCATTCGCATGATCTCACCCGTTACGGTTGACATGATTCTCTCACTTTGCCTCGAGCGTGAACTTCGCCGAAGCCGACCCTCCCTGCGGCCGGGTGGCGTTGGCCTCGACCGTCCAGGTGCCGGCCATTCCGAGCTTGGCCGTCAATTCATAGATGCCGGCCTCTTTCGTGGGGCGGGCCGCGGCCTTGGGGACCGTCATGCCCGGCATGCCGATATTCACCTCGACCTTGGCATCGGACACCGGTGTTCCCGCGGCATCCTTCACCTCAAACCGCAGCTTGGCGTTTCCCGACGACAGGGTTACCGGGTTACTTGTCAGCGCAATCTGCAACTTCCCCGCGGGCGCCGCGGCCCCGCCGGCCTGCGCAGTCTGCACTGGCGTCGCAGGACCCGGCATCTCCTTCATGGCCGTCGCCTGGTCGGACTTCTCCGGCGCTGTGCCCCTGGCGGGGGCCGCCGCCGTCATGGCGGACGTGTCGGTGACCCGGGCCCCCGCGTAGAGCCCTTCCTGGCCTTTCGCCACGACCCGCACCTCCCCCGTGAGGCCCTTCACGATCTCCACGCGGTCCGGACCCTCCAGGCCGGTGGTCACCTCACGGGGTTCCACCTGGTCGTCTCCCTTGAGGACCCAGACACTCGCCTTGCCACCCAATCGGGTCACCGCGCTGGCGGGCACCGTCACGGCGTCTTTGCGCTCGCCGGTCGTGAACTGCATCTGGACGTATTGCCCGGGGGTGAGCTGTCGGGCCGGATTGGCCACCACCGATTCGACCACGGCCGTCCGAGCTCCGGGATCCACATACGGGAACACCGAGGTCACCCGAGTGTTCAGCGGCCTCCCGCCACTCGCTATGGATACCACGATGGCTGATCCCACCTTGATGGCACCCATATCTCTCTCGCCGACGTTGGCCTGCAGCCGCACCTTGTCCACCTGGGTGGTCTTGAGGATGGCCATGCCCGGCTGCACCAGGACGCCGGGGGCGACCAGCCGCTTGACCACATATCCGGTGCTGGGCGCTTGGATGTCCACATACCCCCGGACCACTTGTGCCGTGCGGAGCTGCGCCTGGCCCAAGGCGACCATCGCGTCCATCGCCTCCAGCTTCTTGCGGGCGGACGCCTCCATGGCACGCATCTGCTCGACCTTTGCCCGGGCCGCCTCGACCTTGGCCGTCGCCGAGACCGCCATGGACCGGGAACTCTCGGCGTCCTGCTGGCTGATGGCCCCCTTCGTAAAGAGCCGCTCGTCCCGGGTAGCCACCGCCTGCTGGAAGCCGGTCTCGGCCTCAACCATCGCCAGCTCTTTCTGCATCTGGGCGATCCCATATCGCGCGGCGGAAAGCTCCGCCTCCATCTGGGTTCGATTGGCCTGGGCGGTGGCCAGCATCGCCTCCGCCTCCCGGACTTTGGAGGTCAGCTCCACGTCATCGAGCCGCGCCACGACCTGGCCCTTCTCGACCCGGTCCCCCGGATACACCGGTATCTCCAGGATCCGTCCGGTCACGCGAGGGTAGATGTCCTCTTCGTTGAAAGACACCACGCTCCCCGTGTAGGTGGCCGTGCCCCGAATCGTCTGCCGCTCCACGGACGCCAGGACCACCGGAAACGGCGTGTTTCCAGACGCGACCCGCGCGTTCATAACCATGCTGGCCCGCCCGGAATTGGCGTAATAGGCCCACGCGCCGGCCACGAGCACGAGCACGATCGCCACAACCTTCTTCAACAGATTCATCGCGCACCTCCCCCCGCCGATGCGAGGTGTTCGAAAGGTATCGGATTCGGGTATTCAGGCAGCCGTCTCCTTCCCACGTTTGAAGAGCCGCCGGCTCAGCTTCCGAACCAGAGCGGCGAAGTCGTCGGTGTAGGTGTGCAGCACCGGCACCACGAAGAGTGCGAGCAGGGTTCCGATCGCGAGCCCGCCGATGGTCACGGTCGCCAGCGGGGCATAGGCATCGATCCCGGTCCGCGGGAAGAACGCGACGGGGATCAGCACAACAATGCTGATGAGCGAGGTCATGACGATGGGCCGCAGCCGGATGGGACCGGCGGTCAGGATGGCCTCATCCCGCCCCATTCCTTCGCGGCGAAGGCGCAGGACCAAGTCGATCATCAGAACCGCGACCGTCATCATCATGCCGGTCAGGATCACGACGGCCAAGATGGAGACTGTGGAGAACGTCTGCCCGGCGAGGAGCAGTCCCCCCAGAATGCCCGTCAGCATCAGCGAGAGCGACAGGATCATGTTGAATGGCTCGATCAGGCTCCGGAACTGGGCGACCAGGAGCAGGAACATGAATATCATGGCCAGGTAGAGCCCCCGCATGAGACGGCCGAAGGAGTCCTCCATCTGTGTCATGTCGCCTCGCAGCTCCACCCCGTACCCCGGCGGGAAGTCGAGCTTCATCTGCGTCGCCATGAGGAGGTCCATCGAGAGATCCATGCTGGGCGGCCCGCCCTTGCGGTAGAAGCCGAGCACGGATACGACCCGGCGGAAGTTGTCGTGCTCGATGAGAGTCGGTCCCTGGCGTTCTTCGATCCGGGCGACTGACGACAGAGGGACAATCTCGCCTTTCTTGCCCACGATCTTCACCTGCTCGAGATCCATCCGATCCCGCCGCTGGTCCCCCTTGTAGCGCACGAGGATCGTAAACTGCCGCTTGTTGTCCAGCCGGTAGAACTCATTCGTGAGCCCACCCTTCAGCGCGTAATAGGCCTGGTCGGCCACATCACTCACCGTCAGACCCAGTTCCTGGGCGCGCGCTTGGTTCACCACCACATGGAACTGCGGCAGAGTATTGGACCAGGAGGTGGAAACTTGAGAGAAGCCAGGAATGTCCTCCGCCAGCTTTTTCGCCTGCTCCCCGAGTTCGGCCACTTTGCCCAGGTCCGGCCCGAAGAAGATGACCTGGATCGGGGCGGCGCTCGAGGCCATGACGTCGGCGCCCATTTCCTTGATGAGCAACCGCCGGATACCCGGAATAGTCCGTGTCGCCTCGTTCTGGACGGTGTCAATCACCTGCCAGATGTCACGCTGTCGTTTGGACGAGTCCGTGAGGGTCAGCATCATGAAGGCCGAGTTCACCGACCCCATGCTGTAGCCGGTGAAGTATGTTCCGCCCGGCTCGAATCCGACTTCCGAGGAGACCTTCACGATCTCGGGCTGCTTCAGCAGGAGCTTCTCCACCTGGGCGGCAATTTCGTCCGTGCGCGCGAAGGAAGTCCCCGGTGCCGCTTCGAGCTGCACGAACGCCTGCGAGACATCCGCCAAGGGCATCATCTCGCTGCCGATCTTGGGATAGAGCCCGATCCCAACGAGGATCGTGGCAATCGCGCCGGCCAGAACGAGGAAGCGATTGCGAATCGCCCAGGCCAGCCCGCCGCGGTACCGGGCCTCGGCCCGCTCCAGAAAACGCTGCGACGGGTCCAGAAGCCACCGGTTGAGCCATCCGTGTTCCAGCTCCGATTCCGCATGCGGCTTGAACAGATTGGCCGCCAGAACCGCCGTCAGGGTAAATGACACCAAGGCCGAGGACAGGAGCGCCAGGATGATGGCCCAGACGATCCCTTCAAACATGAACTGGACGACCCCGCCGGAAAACGCCAGCGGGAGGAGCGCCACGCAGAGCATGAAAGTGATGGCCAGGACGGCCAGCCGGACTTCGCTGATGCCATCCACGGCGGCATCTTTGGGCGACTTGCCCATCCGCAGATGACGCTCGATAGAGTGGATGTCGATGATCGAGTCGTCCACCAGACGGCCGATCGAGAGCAGGAGTCCGATCAGCGTGGAGCTGTTCAGCGTCATGCCGAACGGCACCATAGCCAGGAGGGCCATGCCGATGGAGACCGGGATGGTGATGACCGAGATGAGCGTACCGCGGACGTTCCCCAGAAAGAAGAGGACCACCAGTCCGGTGAGGAGGATGGCGATCACCAGCTCTTCGAGCATGTTATCCATCAGAAAGCCGACGAACGTGGAATTGTCGTAGGCGGTGTCGAACTTCAGGCGCGGGAAGTCCCCCTGGATCTCTTTCAGCTTGGCCCGCACCCCCTCGATCACCTTCACCGAGCTGGCATCGGGCTGCTGGACGATGGACAGTTCCACAGCCTGCTTGCCGTTCAGCCGGTACAGGCTTCGCTGCTCGCGGGCGGCATTCATGACTTGCGCGACGTCCCGCAAGTAGATCGTGCGACCGTCCATGTTGCCAATCGGATAGTTGGCCACCTCTTCCGGTGTGCGCGCCCGGAAATCGCTGCGGACGAGAAATTCGCGATCCCCATAGGTGAGCGTTCCGGCCGGCCGTGACTGATTCTGCATATCCAGCATGTTCTTGAGGTCGAGGAGGCTCATCTTGTAGGCCGCCAAGCGATCCCGATCTACCACTACCTGGAGCTGTAACTTGTCCCCGCCGAACGGCACGATCGAATAGACATCCTTGACCGTCTTCAGGCGATTGACGACCTCGTTTTCCACCAAGGTTCGCAGCTGGACCGGATCGTATCCCTCGCCGGTCACGGCCAAGGACAACACTGGAATGTTCAGCGGATCAATGGCGAGCACCCAGGAAGGCTTCAGGTTGGCGCCGGTCATGGGGAGGTCGGCCTGGACCACGTTCATGAGGGACTGCACGTCGAACAGAGCCTTCTTCATGTCCGTGCCGTACCAGAACTCGACGCTGACGATCGAGAAGCCTTCCTGCGAGGTGGAGCGGACGAAGTGGACGTTCTTCAGGTCCACCATTCGCTCCTCGATGGGCTTGGAGAAGTAGATCTCCATCTCCTCGGCCGAGAGTCCGGACATCATGGAAACCACGCCAACGATCGGGCTCTCGACGTACGGCATCATCCGGCGCGGCATCTGGAAAAAGATCACCAGAACGGCGAGCAGCCCCACGCCCAGATAGAAGGCGATGATGGTGAACGGATGCTCGATGGACCAACTGCTGATGTTTCGCCGACTTTCATTCACAGCCTCAACAAGGCTCTTCACCTTATCGCTCAAGGCACGCCCCCTTGACCGTGATCCCGCTGCAGATCAGCGGGCCCGGCCCTCCATACGGATTCCCGACCATTTCTGCCGCGCCGTGGAGATCACGCATCGTCCGATGCGGAAGGCGGCCGCTTCTTCGCGATCAATAACAGAGCGCACCTCTCCTGACCATCGCAGGAGACTTCGAAGGCAACCTCACCCCGAACAGACAACTTCCCGCTAGCGACAGCACGCATCGGATTTCGGAGGGGTTTCGGATGGCTTCTCGCCTCCCGGAGACTGCGCGCCGGGCCCTTTGGGGCCAGGTTTCGAGCCCTGGCGGTGCCCGCCGCCGCAACAGCCCATCCCGAACCAGTGCATACCGATCATGATCACCGCCAGCACGATCCAGAGCCCATAACTGCCCAGGAACTCCATCATCACTGCTCCCCTTTCTCCGCGCGCGGACTGCCGCACACTACTGCCCACCGCGGCCCGAGCGATCAAGAGATCCCTGATCCGCGAGTCGGGGCAGCCTGTCGACCTACATACCGGAGAAGCAGCATGGCCCGGAGGCGAGCGTCGAGATCAGGCGATGCGGATAGTCGTTTGCCGGGGGCACCCGATCTGTGTATTCGACGATTGTCTTCACTGCATGCTCCATTCGTTCGGTCACTTGCGACTCAATCCCAACTCCGACACCGATTGCGTCGGCTATTGGGCGAACGGCGGCGGCGCATTCTGCTGGGTCATGATCTTGGCGCAAGTGTCGGTCATCTGCTTGGCCTGCTCTACCGTAATCCCGTGCTGCGCGGCAAACTGCTCGAGCTACTCCGAGGTGAAGGCCTGCCCCCTGCATCAAGGCCATCATCCCGCCCCCCATCATGGCCCCGTGATCGTCCTCCCCCATCATTCCACCGTGAAGAAGGCAAGATGGGTGCCAAGGCCTGGGAAGGATTCTGACGAGGCTCCGCCTTGCTAACACCTTGATTCTCTTGGACACCTGGAGACGGGAAATCCTGGATAATCTGCTCGAGAGTTGCCGCTCGACAATTCGTCAAGCGCTGCTCGATTGGCCAAGTCGGCGTTGGACATTTTGTCAAGCCCTATGGAGAGATGGGGGGGGAGATTCAGTTGGAGCGGACCCGATGCCAGACGCACCTATAGAAGGCGATGTTCACCCCGATCACCAGGAAGGCCAGGGCTGTCTGGGCGGCAGGCGTGAGTCCTTGCGGATAGAGCAGTGAAAGGATGTAGTGCTCGATGAATCCGCCTGAATAGCCAACCTGCCCGGCTTGAACCCGCAACGCCTGCTCCCAGGGGGTCAGAGGGCAGATCCAGCCGGTGAACTCGATGAGGGCGCCCCACGCCGCCGCCGGAAGATGGATCCAGCGAAGCGATGGACGCCAGAGGACGAGGAGCCCCCCCGCTACCACGAAGACGACGAAGGCCAGATGGACGAGAACGAGGCAGTCGGCCAAGACGCGGTAGAGCATAACAACGCTCGAGTTCCAGTTTGCGGACACCCGTTGCGCGCCGGGCGCTCGAGAGTGCGCTGGGTCACTCGGTCGACGGCGGCTCCGCCTCACCCTTCACGCGGCGATAGATCGTCCGCGTGGCGATGCCGAGGAGCTTCGCGGCAATCGTCTTGTCACCCTTGGTGTAACGCAATGTCTCCTCGATCAGGCGATCCTCGACCTCTTCGAGTGGCGTCCCGATCGAGATCACCAGATGGCGCGCGGCTAGCTCGCTGCCCGTGAGCGTCTCGGGGAGGTCTGCGGGCGTGATCAGGGACGAACGTGTGAGGACCACGGCCCGCTCGACCACGTTTTCCAGCTCGCGCACGTTCCCCGGCCAGGCGTAGGTCTGCAAGACATCAAGCGCCTCCTCGGTGAATCCGGCGATCACCTTCGCGTTCTTGGCGGCAAAGCGTCGGAGGAAGTGGTGAGCCAGAAGCGAGATGTCCTCCTGCCGCTCGCGCAGCGGCGGGAGGGG
>Ga0182017_10004607_pt1 | contig 10243 bp, 8 predicted proteins | sample 712E3DmetaG_FD_120492 | JGI IMG/M metagenome (GOLD analysis project Ga0182017, IMG submission 120492) | Permafrost microbial communities from Stordalen Mire, Sweden - 712E3D metaG | ecosystem: Environmental > Terrestrial > Soil > Wetlands > Permafrost | place: Sweden: Stordalen | collected... | reverse complement strand
GTCATCCTGACCAATCCGCCGTTCGGCGGCGAGGAGGAAAGGGGAATTCTGGGCGGTTTCCCCGAGGACAAACGCACCGCCGAGACGGCGCTGCTGTTCCTCCAGCTGATCATGCGCAAGCTCCGCCGGCAGCCGAAGCCCGGCCGCGCCGCGGTCGTCGTCCCCAACGGCACGCTCTTTGGCGACGGCGTCTGCGCCCGCATCAAAGAACAGCTGCTCACCGAGTTCAACCTGCACACCATCCTCCGTCTGCCCAACGGCGTGTTCGCGCCCTACACCTCCATTCCCACGAACCTCCTGTTCTTCGAACGTGGCGGCCCAACCAAGGAGATCTGGTTCTACGAGCACCCGCTGCCCGAGGGGCGCAAGCAGTACACCAAGACCGCCCCGCTCCAGTTCGACGAGTTCGCGCCCTGTCTCACCTGGTGGAACAAACGGAAGGAGAACGAGCGCGCCTGGAAGGTGAAGGCCAAAGAGGTGCTCGCGAACAATTGCAACCTCGACCTCAAGAACCCGCGAGCGGCCCAGGACCTCGAGCACCTCCCGCCGGAGCAGCTCGTCGAGTCCATCCTCGAGAAGGAGCGCCGCATCATCGAGATTATGGGCGACATCAAGCAAATCCTGGCCGAAAAACAATGAACAGCTCGTGGCGAATAGTGAAGCTCGGCGAGATTCTGACACCCAACCGCCGCCCGTATCACCTTGGGCCAGATGAGGACGCGCGACTGGTCGGAATGCGGCTGTACGGGTTGGGACCATTCTTCCGTGAGCTCAAACCCGCCATGAGAATTGCCAAGAAGAGTCACTTCGTGATTCGCAGCGGCGATGTCATCTACAACAAACTCTTCGCGTGGAAGGGTACCTTTGGTGTCGTCCCGCCCGAACTTGACGGGATGTTCGTCTCGGACAAGTTCCCAACCTACGAGGCCGCTCGCTCGAAGGTCGATCCTAGCTTCCTTGGCTGGTATTTCCGACACCCTGGGCTTTGGGAACAAGCCAGAGCGATGTCCACAGGCTCAGCCGCGCTATCGAAGCTGACGCTGAACCCGCCAAAGTTCCTCCAGCTCGAGATCCCGCTGCCGCCGCTGGAGGAGCAGCGCCGCATCGCCGCCAAACTGGACGTCCTCTCAGCCAGGGTCACACGAGCTCAGGTTTCTTGCACCCAGGCCGCGGACGGAACCGATGCCCTACTGCGTTCATCTCGTCTTCGTGTCTTTGGCGAGAAGCCCGGAAGTGATTGGCCAACGCTCAGCGAATATGTGGCCGCGCTTGAGGCTGGGAAGAGCCCCGCGACCGAGGGGCGTCCAGCAACTACGGGTGAGTGGGCAGTCCTAAAGGTCGGCGCGGTGTCGTTCGGGCTTTTCGACGACCGAGAGAACAAAGCGCTGCCGGTCTCCTTCGTCCCCATTACTCGATTCGAAGTCAAGCCCGGCGATTTCCTCATGAGCCGCGCCAACACGCGTGAGCTGGTCGGTGCATGCGCTGTAGTTCGGGCAACGCGTCCCAGGCTAATGCTGAGCGATAAGACGTTTCGGTTCGTCTTCCGCGAGCCCCTCGAAGTCGTGCCCGAGTACCTGGAGCAGGTACTCAAAGCGCGTGCCCTTCGAGACCAGATCGAAGCACAGGCGTCGGGCACCTCGCCCACAATGAAGAACATCTCCCAGGAGAAGGTTCTAGCGTTGAGAGTTCCCCGCAGGCCCCTAGCAGAGCAACACAAGATCGTGGGGGAGTTGGCCGTGCTCCAGGCAAAGGTTGATGCGCTCAAACCCTTGCAGGCGGACACTGCTGCCGAGTTGGAGGCCCTCATGCCCGCCCTCCTCGACCGCGCCTTCCGCGGCGAACTGTAGCCTCATTGGAGGTGTGGATGCTCCGCAAGCACAGGCCAATCGATGTCCCGGAGGACAACCCACTGGCGAACGACAGGCTGCAGCGGAAGAAGGGCGTCGAGACGCTGTCGGGCCTGATCGCGAACGCGCAGACGCCGTTCGTGATCGCGGTGACCGGGTCGTGGGGGACCGGCAAGACCACGTTCGTGAAGATGCTGGAAGCTACGCTTCGCAAGCAGGGTCATGTCTGCATCCACCACAACGCATGGGAGAGTGACTTCGCTGACGACCCACTCGTGGGGCTGATCGAAGAAATTGCCAGGGCGATCACTAGCGCCACGGTCCCGGAGCACGCGACGGCTTCAGTAAGGCGCAGGATCCGGCAGACCAAGAGCAAAACGAAGGACCTGCTTCACGCCGCCGGACCGGTTCTGCTGCAAATCGCGACTAAGGGAGCTCTAACCAGCGATGTCATGAAGCACTTCGCCGAGATCCTTGGCTCGTCGGGCGACGATATTGCCAAGGCCGTATCAAAGTACGCCGAGGAGTCCCTTGGCCGCTACCGGAAGGCAAAGGAGTCAATTGGGAACCTACAGGACCAGCTCGCCGAGTTGGTTCGCCAGATCTCAACACCGGAGGCAGGGACGAAGACGCCGCTCGTCTTCGTAATCGACGAACTGGACCGCTGCCGGCCGACGTACGCGATTCAACTCCTCGAGCGCGTCAAGCACATCTTCAACGTCGAGGGCTTGGTGTTCGTTTTGGCGATCGACCGTGAGCAGCTCTGTCATTCCATCCAGGCTGTGTACGGGAGTGAATTCGACGCGAAGGGCTACTTGCGCCGGTTCATCGACCTCGGATACCGGCTTGAAGCTCTCAAGATCGAGGAATTCGTCTGGTCTATCTGGGATCAGATGGAGCTCGATCAAGTATGTCAGCGTCACGGTGAAATAGAAGGAGGGAAGCAAAGCTTCTCTGAGGTGTTCTGCCCTGTTGCGGAGGCGTTCGGCAAGAGCCTGCGCGAGATCGAGCAAACACTTACCCAGGTCAATGTGATTGTTCGGACTCTTGAACGGGCCAACTGGGCTCGCCTTCTTGAGCTGGGTGCCGTTGCCGCGTTGCGACTCTCTGTCCCATCGCTCCTACAGGAGTTTGTCGATGGAAGAAAGTCGGCAAACGATGTTCTTCAAGCGCTGGAGGCAAGGCCCGGGGGCCAGGAGTGGTTGGAGAAGATGGGCAGTGTGACCTTTGAAGCACTTCTCGTTACGTCGTCCCGAGTTGAAGGTGAATGCAGAAGAAAGATCGCAGCGCTGGAGGCACCAGCGACGACCGGAAGTTATGAGGCACAAAAGACGAATCGCCAGGCGGAGCTTCTGAAGTGGATCAAGGCCCTTCAGAGTTTCCAAACGCAGTCAGGGATAAACCACGTCGCCCACCACCTCAAGCTCTTCGAGTTGGCTAAGGGCTTTTCGACTGTCGAGTGAGCACTGGCGTTCTCGGCCCGCCGCGAGTGCAAGCTCCCTACAATCGTCGGTTCCCCGGTACCACCCGGCTGTCCGCCCAGGCCACGGCGTCCTTGGCCTCGGATTTGCCTTCCGCAGCGGGACGTGACCCTCGCAGCCACACACAAAGGCATGGTTGACAAACGCCGAACAATGGTCTACCTTTGTCAACCACAGGATGCGACCATGCCACGACACGAAACCCCCAGCAACGTGCTGACGATGCGGCTTCGCCAGCTCCGGCTCGCGAGAGGCTTCACGCTCGAGGCGCTCGCGGCGGCGATGGGCGGGGTCGTCACCAAGCAGGCGCTCTCCAAGTACGAAGGCGGGAAGGCGCAGCCTTCGCTGCGCGTGCTGACAACGCTTGCACGCGCCCTCGAGGTCAAGACGCTGGAGCTGTACCGAGCGCCGGAGGTTCAGATCGAGGTGCTCGCGTTCCGGAAGCAATCGCAGCTCGGGAAGAAGGAACAGGAGCGGGTCGAGAACCTCGTCGCTCGGATGCTGGAGGACCGCACGCGGCTCCAGGGCCTCATCGCGGAGGACGGCGAAACGGACATCCCGGCGAATGCGATGCCGGTCAGAACGCTGGATGGTGTCGAGGAGCGGGCCGATGAGCTGCGGAGACGATGGAACCTCGGTGACGACCCGGTCGCGAGGATGACCGACGTCCTCGAGGACCATCACGTCCACGTCGCCGAGATCGACGCCAGCGAGAGGTTCGACGGCCTGGCAGCGGTCGCACTCAGCGAAGATGGCACGGTGCGCGCGGCGGCCGTGGTGTCGCGCCGTGGCGTGCCTGCGGCCCGCCAACGCCTGAACCTGGCTCACGAGCTCGGCCACCTGGTGCTGAAGCCGGGCAAGGGCGTGGACGAAGAGAAGGCGGCGTTCAGGTTCGGGGCGGCGTTCCTGGCGCCCGCGAGCACGCTCCGGCGCGAGGTGGGTGTCCGTCGCAGCGCGATCGGCGTCGACGAACTGCTGTTGCTCAAGCGGCGATACGGCATGAGCCTCCAGGCGCTGGTCCATCGGCTTCACGATCTCGGGGTGATCAACGACCTGCACGCCCAGCAGTGGTGGCGGACGATCAACGCCAAGGGGTGGAAGAAGGTCGAGCCGGAGGAGGCGCCGCCCGAACACCCGCAGTGGCTCCGACGCACGACTCTTCGGGCCTTCTCGGAGGGTCTGCTCACGGCCAGCGAGGCTGAATCACTGCTCGGCGAGAAGATCGAGGAGCACCCGTCTGCGTCGCTCGTTGAGCGCCGGGCGTTCATGAGGCTGCCGCTCGACGAACGGCGCCGGTTGCTGGCGCAGCAGGCTGACGCAACGGCCGACCACTATCGGCGCGACCGCGGCTGGCGCGAGTTCGCCGTGGCGGAACCCGGCGATGAGTAGCCTCCCGGTACCAAGACGCGGGGAGATCTGGCTCATCGGGTTTGATCAGACGGTCGGATCCGAGATCAACAAGACGCGACCGGCCGCGGTGGTCAGCTCCGATGCCATGGGGGTGCTCCCAGTGAAGCTGGTCGTGCCATTGACAGGCTGGCAGGACAGCTTTGCGGGGACCGTCTGGCACGTCCGGATCGAGCCCGACGCCCTCAACCGCCTGGACAAGGTGGTTTCGGCCGACACGCTTCAGCTCCGGTGTGTCGCTGTCGAGCGGTTCATCAAGAGGAAAGGCCAGCTGTCGGCGTCGCACCTTGAGGAGGTCGTCGCTGGGATCGCTGCTGTTGTTGAATACCAACCGGTCGAACCCTGAGGCATCAGGTCCGTGGAAGGGGGCCCGGCCGGGAGGCCTCAGGCAGCCCGCAATCACCCGCTTGACAGGGGTGGCTTTCACTGAAATCGTGGCTTTCACCAACTGGTGAAAGGGCTCCTTCGAGTGAAACCGACATCACGCCCGAACCTGAAGCCCAGTGCCGGTCAGTCTCTTCTTTCGACACAGGAGGGGCGCCATGCCTGACTCCGACGAATTTTCGGACCCTGAGCACGAGAGCACAGAGACGAGTGCGACCTCCCGCTACGTGAGGTTGACGCGCGCAGAGCTGTACGAACTGGTCTGGGCCGAACCCGTCGCGAGGCTCGCGAAGCGGTGGGGCGTATCGGACGTCGCCGTGGCGAAGTGGTGCCGGAAGCTCAACGTACCCCGTCCCGGCCGGGGTTACTGGGCCCGGGTACAAGCGGGCCACAAGGGTGGCAGAGGGTCGCTGCCTCCTGCCCGGGCCGGACAGCGAACGGAGGTGTGTATGTCCCCTGGACCTGAAAGACCAAATGTCGACGCGACACCCGTATCTGACACTTTGCCGGCTGATCTCAAGGAGCTCTACCTGGCGTTCGACTCGCCCGATGCGCACATCGAGGCCCCTGCCGAGCCGGTGGAGCCGCACAAGCTGGTGGCACGAACGCAATCGACTTTTCGGAACGCGAGAGCCGATGACGGCGGGATTCTCATTGCTCGCGGCCGTTGGCACCTCGACGTCCAGGTAACGCGTGAAACCCTGGACCGGGCGTTGAAGATCCTCGACGCGCTGCTGAAGGCGCTTGAACAGCGAGGCATCCGCGTCTCGGTCAAAGACACCGACGACAAGGGCCAGGAGTTCCGCCGGACAACGGCATCCGTGCTTGGCGAAAAGGTCGAGTTTGACCTCTCCGAGAAGGTCCAGCGCAGCGCACGGCCTCTCACCCGCGAGGAGAAGCAGAAGCTGGCGAAGGACCCTTATTACTGGATCGAGGACAAGTACCTCTACACGCCGACAGGGAGCCTGAGGCTGCGGATCGCCGAGACGAACCTGGGCTTCCGTGCCTCATGGTCGGACGGGAAGCGCCAGCAGCTCGAGGATCACCTGAATGACTTTGCCAAAGCCCTCATCCTGACTGTGAACAAGCGCCGGCTTGACCGTGCCGAGGCTGAGCGTCGGCAAAGGAAATGGGAAGAAGAGGCACGCCGCCGACGCGAAGCGGAAAAAGCGTGGGAACTTGAAAGCAGACAGCGGAAGGCGCTCGACGTGTTGGACGAGCGCTGGCGGAAGAGCGGGCGCATTCGGGAGTTCGTTGCGGCCGTCCAACAGAACGCGACGGAGGGACATGGTCCGATCGACCCCGAGAGCGACCTTGCTCGATGGGTGGAGTGGGCCGCGGCGTATGCGGACACGCTCGACCCATTCAAGGACGCGCCATTTCTTGCTCTTTTCGAACGGACCGCCCGCGACGTTCAGTTGGAGCCTCGTCGGTACTGGTAGTCCCCACCGTAGACGGCGAGAAGGGCGAGCAATGGCGCCTTGCCGACGTGGAGCCGCTGATCGCGGCCAGCGCAACGACGTGGCGTCCCAACATCACAGCGCCTGCGACCGTAGCTCGAGCCGTCAAGGGGCGTGCGAGCGCTCCGGGAGGTCGTCAAGAAGGCGCCGCGGAGGCGCCTGTCACTTCAGCTTGGCCAGGAGCTTCTCCGCCAGGGCCTTGATTGTGGGATGCTCGGGAGTCCAGCGAGGGTCCGGGGTCATCGCGATGATTCCCTGGAGTTGCTCCACGGCCTTGCCCTTCATCCCCTCCGACTTGTAGGTTTCCGCCAGGTAGAGCTTGGTGAGCGCGTCGGTCGGTGCGCCGGCAAGTGACTTCTCCAGGTGGGTAATCGACTTCTTGTTGTCGCCCCCCTTGAACCACGGCAGCTTGTAGTACATCCGGCCGAGGACGCGGTCCGGGCCGTACCCCTCGACCGAAGGGTCGATCTCGAGGCAGGTCTGCATCTCCTGCTTAATCGAGGGCACCAGCGAGAGCGATTTGAGGACGCCCTTCGCCTCGCCGTAGACGCCGTAGAGCACGCCGAGCCAGAAGTGCCCCTCGACGCCCCTGGGCGAGAGCGCAATCGCCTGCTTGGCAAGCGTCATGCCGCCGTCGAAGATCGCCATCTTCTCGCCGTCCGGCGCATCGGCCCTCGCGTACGTCCCGTAGAAGTACGCGGCTCTCGCTCCTTCCCAGCGAGCTTCGACGGAGCCCGGCTCCGCCTTGGCAGCCTCCTGGAACAGCTCGACCGCGGCCTTGGCACGTGCCGAGTCGCTGCGCTGCTCGTAGGCCGACCGCGCGTCCGCGAGGACCCCGGTCGGCGCGCCCTGTCCGAAGACGGAGAGCGCAGCAAAACAACACGCAACTGCAACCAGCGATGTCTCCCGAGTCGTCATGATCGAGCTCCTTGAGGTTAGTCTATCAGCGCCGGGCACGTGGTCCGGTAGAATCCAGGGGGAGGCGCGCATGGAGTTCGGGATCCTGGGGCTGGAACTTTCGGGCAAGACAACGCTTTTCTCGCTGTTGACCGGTCACGAGCCGCTCGCCGACCACGGGAAGGCCGCCGTCCACGTCGGGATCGCCCAGGTCCCCGATCCTCGACTCGACCGCCTCTCCGCGCTCTTCAAGCCCAAGAAGCACACGCCGGCTACGGTCCGGTTCGTTGACGTGCCGGGGATCGCCAGGGGCGGCTCGGAGAGCCTGAACGTTCCCGAGTTGCGCAACATGGATGGACTCGCGGTCGTGGTGAGGGGGTTCGCCTCCGATGCCGTGCCCCACCCCGAGGGGAGTCTCGACCCGGCCCGCGATCTGGATCTCATGGAAACAGAACTTCTCCTTAACGACCTCTCGGTGGCGGGAAATCGCCTCGAGCGGCTGGGCCGCGACCTCGCCAAGCGGCGGACCGCCGAACTGGAAGCCGAGCGCGACGCGCTTGAACGGTGCCGTGCCGCCCTCGAGGCCGGCACGCCCCTGCGCCGGGTGGACCTCGCCGTGGAGGAGCGTCGTTTGCTCAAGGGTTTCGCTTTCCTCACGCTCAAGCCAATGCTGGTGGTCCTCAACGCCGGCGAGGCTGACGCCGGGGACCTGGCCGGAGCCGTCGAGCGCTCCGGGCTTTTGGGTTTCCGTGCTCAGCCGGGCGTCGCGGTCAGCGCGGTCTGCGCCACGATCGAGCAGGAGATCACGCGTCTCGGTCCAGGCGACCAGGCCGCGTTTCTTGCCGATCTCGGACTGCCGGACCGCGCGCTCGACCGGCTCCTCCGGGCGGCGTACGAACTGCTGGGGCTGATTTCCTTCTTCACAGCCGGGGACGACGAGTGCCGCGCCTGGTCGATCACCGCCGGCACGACCGCCGTCAAGGCGGCTGGCGTCATCCACTCGGACTTCGAGCGAGGCTTCATCCGGGCCGAGATCGTGCCGTGGGGTGAGCTCCTCGAGGCGGGCTCGTTCGCGGCCTGCCGACCGCGAGGTACGCTCCGCCTCGAAGGCAAGGACTATGAGGTCCGGGACGGCGACGTGATCACCTTCCGGTTCAACGTGTAGGGGTCGGCGTCGGCTTGGGCTCGTCGGAACTGGGTTCCGGGGTCGGCGTGGGTTCGTCGGAGCTGGGTTCCGGCGTCGGCGTCGGTTCGACCGAGCTGGGTTCCGGGGTCGGGGTGGGTACCTCAGAACCGGGTTGCGCCGGCGACGTCGTCCTCCCGGACCCAGGCTGCGGTTGCGACCTCCCAAAACCCGGGAGGATCCTCCTGGGAGGCTGCCCCTCCGTCCCAGGGGTCACGGCACCCGCGCCCTGGGTCGGAACGGCGGCTGGCATCACGGGTGCGTAACCCGTGGCTCCAACGCCGGGCGCCAGAGGCATCGCCCGTGGGCTGGCCTGCGTGGGCTGCGTGTATGTGCCTTGCGGGGCACCGGGTTGTTGGGGCGTTGTCGGGACCGTTGCCTCGGGCGTCCCTTTCTGCCCCTCGGCAGGGTGCGCCTTGATCTCCATCATCCGCCGAATCGCGGCCGGGTCGATCTCGGTGACCTTGAGGGTCGATGTCCTCATTTCCTCCTGGTAGTGTCGGAGCACCGCCTCTGTCTGCAGGTTGGAGTCGTAGACGAGGGGGTTCTTCCTCGGATTGGCAAGCTCAGGAGCATGTCTGTAAGCCTTTGCATAGTGATGGATCGCTTCCTCGCGCTGACCGGACCGCTCCTCCGCAAGAGCCAGCATGAAGAGCGCCTGTGCATACCCAGGGCGTTCCTTGATCGTCTTCTTGTAGTAGCGGACCGCCTCGCGGTCGCGACCCTCGCGCTGCAGCACGAGCCCGAGGCGATACGCCGCTTCGTAATTGTGCTTATCCAGCTTGAGGGCCGCGAGCAGGTAGTCCTCCGCATCGCCTGGGAATCCTTTCTCGAGGATCAGGACTCCGAGGTTGGCGAGGTCCATGGAAGAGGCACGGCCTGACTTGACGAGGTCGAGATAACCCATGATCGCCCGGTCCCCGGGCCGGTCCGGCGACAAGAAACGCTCGAAGACCGAACCACAAACTGTCAGTGCCACTCCAATGATCGCCACACCGAGCATTGCTCGTCTCATTCCTGCCTCCCACGACGGACCCGGGCGCGCACCCGGACGTTGTCGCCCTCTTCGACCACCTCGAACCCCTCCACGATGGCGCCACGCGACTCGAGCTGGTGGCGCTGTTCCTTGAGGGCCTGACTGAAGCGGTCGAACCCGACAGGTGATCCCCTGCCGGCCTTCCTCAACGCATCAACGTAACTCGAGAACACCCGTTCGTACTCTCCGCCCTCCTCTGGTACGGGCGGTGGGGGGCTTTCGTTGAGCGCACGCCGGGCACCCCCTGCGCCGACCCGAGCCTCTTCCCGATCCCGAAGCATCCGCTGCCAGAGTTGGTTGAGCGTAGAGAACCGGTGAAGCAGTTGCTCCATGCGGAACCTCTCGGACGCGGTGGGGCCCTCGCTCCGGCTGAGCTCCTGCAGCCGCCTCTCCAGCGCCGCGCGCTCGCGCTCCGGGGGCAGCGAAACTTGACGATCACCCGCGAAAAAGCGCTCCCACTTGCGGGCCAACTCCACGAGCCAGCGATCGAGCTGGGCGATCAGGTCCGGTGTGCTCATGCCACCGAGAGAATACAACCTCCTCAACCG
>Ga0182017_10004606_pt1 | contig 10244 bp, 9 predicted proteins | sample 712E3DmetaG_FD_120492 | JGI IMG/M metagenome (GOLD analysis project Ga0182017, IMG submission 120492) | Permafrost microbial communities from Stordalen Mire, Sweden - 712E3D metaG | ecosystem: Environmental > Terrestrial > Soil > Wetlands > Permafrost | place: Sweden: Stordalen | collected... | reverse complement strand
TGGGCGAGGGCTCAACTCCGCGCCCGCGAGAGGTTCTTCACGCGCTGGGCCGCGAAACGGGGCTGGACGTACACACCGGCGGGGCAGCCTTTCGAGGACACGCCTTTTCTACTCAGCGGCGACCGGCGCAGGGCGAGCGACTTCTTCTCGGGCTTGCCGATCGCGCCCGGTGCCGTCCTCTACCAGCACAAGCGGATCGTCGGCAGCGGTAAAAGCGAGCAGGTCAGCAACTACCTCGTCCTGCACTTCGGGCTCGATCGCGTTCTGATTCCCCTGCTGCAGATCTGGCCGCACAGACGCGTTGCCGATCTAGGCGGAAAGCTATTCGCCCATCAAGAGATGACCGGCGAGCAGGTCGAGCTCGAGTCGATCGAGCTGATGCAGCAGTTCCGGATCAGCGGCCTGGCCGGAGGGGGAGCCGAGATCAGGAAGCTCTTGACACCGAGCGCGATCGTCAAGCTCCTTGATTTCCGTCGCGCGTTCCGGGGTGGCCGTGCCTACTTCGAAACCGATGGGAAGGTGGCGGCCTTCCTTGTCGAGATGAAGCTTTCTCCGAGTAATCCGAGACAGATAGACGAGCTGCTCGCGCTCTGGCAACCGATCGCGGACTGGTTGACCGAAGAGGCGCGCGTGGCGAGCGTGCCCGCGGACGGTTCCGGCGGCCGGGAGCTTCCATGACGCCTCTGCAAATTGTCCTGGTGCTGCTGGCGTGCGTCGGCCTGCTGGTCGCCCTCTCCTACAACCACCTCGTTCGTCTGCGCAACAAGGTCGAGGAGGCCTGGCGGGACGTCGACGTCCAGCTCCAACGCCGCCACGATCTGATCCCGAGGCTGGTAGAGGTGGTGAAGGGATACGCGGCTCACGAGAGCGACCTGTTCGAGGAGCTGGCGCGGCTGCGCGGGAAGGCGGAAGAGGCGAACGGCGCAGCGGCCAAGAGCGCGCCCGAGGCCGAGCTCGCCGGCGCCGTCGGGAAGACGATCGCCGTCGCCGAGGGCTACCCGGCTTTGCGTGCCTCTGAGAACTACCTCGCGCTCCAGAAGGAGATCGCGAGCACCGAGGACGAAATCGCTGCTTCGCGCTACCTCTACAACGGCAACGTCCGCATCTACAACACCCGCATCCAGTCCTTCCCTGTGAGCGCCTACGCGGACGTGTTCGGCTTCGAGCCGGCTGAATTTTTTCAGGCAGACAAGGGCGATCGCGCCTCGGCCGTGCTCGGCGACTAGCGCCGCGGTAGCGGCACGGGCCGCGGTTCGAAGTCGGCGTCGATCTCCTCGCGGCTCCGTAACCGGTTCCAGATCAGATCTCCGTTTACGAGCAGGAAGGCCAGCGAGAGGCCGGGTATCGCCGGGAAACCCTTCAGGCCGAAGAAGTCGCCGTAATCGGCGAAAACACCGGTCACGCCGATCGAGGCGACCAGGGCCAGCCAGGTCGCAACGGGCCGCAGGCGAAAACGCACGGTTCCGGCCAGGAAGAGGGCGAAGAAGATGATGTCCGACAGTCCCAGCCCGGCCGACGTCGGCGCGGTCTCCACGCTCAGATTTGTCGGAGCAAGCGGACCGGGGCTGACGCTCGAGCGGGCCTTGCCATGTCCGACCGGAGGAACGCTGAAAGTTGCCTGGCCCGTCCCGCCCCGTGCATCGACTATCACCAGGCGGTAGACGGCTCGTGCGTCCGCCGGCTGTCCGAAGTTCGAGAAGGCGAGCGAGCGCCCGCACGCGTCTTTGGGGGCGCAGAAAGGTTTCTTGGTTAGCTGACGCTCGCCGCCGCCGTCACGCCGGCGGTAGATGAGGTAGCCGGCGATCTGCGAGCCACGAGGAGCGTCCCAGCTCAACGTGATCGCTCGCTCGCCCGGGACCGGCGAGGCGACCGAGAAGGCGTCGAACACCTGTGGCGCCTTGGTCAGGATCCGATTCGTCGGCCCGCGCCAGACCGAGATCGTGTCCATCACGGGAGCCAGGAGCGCGATCGCGACCAGTAGCCAGAGCTTCTCGCAGAAGCGCAGGAAGATGAATCCGACCAGCGCCGCGGCGGCGAGTTTCGGAATCGAAGCCGCCAGGGTCTCGCCGCTCAGGTAAAGGGCGGTGGCGAGGAGTGCCGCGAGGATCGCCCCGACGACCGCGCTGCGCCGGTTCCGGAGCCCGAGCGCGAGGTAGACCGGGGCGAAGATGAGCACTGGCAGGACAAAGTCGACCCAGAGCACGTCGCCGCGCTCGGACAGGTTGGGTAGAAGCTCGCTGATCGAGTAGTAGAGAGCGAGCAGGGCGAGGAAAACGGCGGCGAGCGCCAGCCGCGTTGTCAGAGCGCGTTTCGTCAACTGAAACGAGCTCTTCTCAGTACGGCGGTTGCTCGGCCCACCACGGCCCGACCAGCTTGAAAGCCTTCCAGAACGCCGTCTTCGCCGCCTGCTCGTCGAGCGAAGCGTCGATATCGGGGCAGTAGAGCGCCTCGATCGTCGCCGTGAAGCGTTGCGGCGCGCCGAGCGTCGGCTCGAGCCTCTCCGAGAGCGGGAAACCGAGCTCGTTTACGAAGCCGAGAACTTGCTCGCCCATGACCACGAGTAGCCGCGGCTGGACGATGTGCAGCTCGCGCAGGAGGTAGGGACGCGCCTCGACCTCGTCCTCGCCTGCGAACTTGAGGCAGTTCGTCCCGTAGATCGCCATCGGATCGACGCGCAAACGCTGCAGCGACTTCAGGATTGCCTGGCCGGAGCGGCCGAAGAAGGCGACGCCCTCCTGCAGCTCGGCCGGCTTCGGGTCGTACTTGAGCAGCATCATGTCGGCCAGCGGGTGACCTGACCCGAGTACGACCGCCCGCGGTACATCGCCCGCGGCGGCGATCTCATGCCCGAGATCGTTGATCTCGGTGATCGCCTTTTGCAGGTACTTCTCGAAGAGTTCGTCTTTGGGCACGACGGGCACGGTAGGCGGGTTCTACTTTCTCCCCTAGCGCGCCCTTTCCTTGACCTGCGCCGCCCATTTCAGCGACTGCAGGTAGACGAGCGATTTCGGCCGGCGCAAGATCTCAGCTCCGTGCAGGCTGATCAGGAACTCTTCCGGGCCCTCGAAACGGCGCATGCGCACGCAGCCGGTTCCGAGCCCTTGCAGCACGTGGGAGTCGGAGCCGGCGCCCATGGTCAGGTTGTACTTGCGCGCGAATCGAAGCGCCTCGTCGTTGAAGGTCTCGAAGACAAGTCGCGCGTTGTAGGCCTCGAAGACGTCGATCTCGGCCAGGTGCCGGCGCAGCGTCGCCGCGTCGGGAATCGAGTGCAGGCGATCGAAGGGGTGGGGGACGTAAACGAGCCCGCCCTGCTCGTGGATGGCAGCGACCGTGTCGGCGAAAGAGAGCCCGCGCGGGATCTCACTCTCCAGGAACAGGCCGATGACCTCGCCCTGCTCGCCGGTCTTGATCTCCTCGCCGGGGATCACGATCAGCCCGCCCGCGCGCGCCCGCTCGACCGCTTCCCTGGCGCCGCCGAAGATGTTGTGGTCGGTGACGGCGATCGCCCCCAGGCCGATCTCCTCGGCGTGGGCGAGCAGGTCGTCCACCTCGACCGAGCAGTCCGGAGACCAGCTCGTGTGCATGTGCAGGTCGCAGAGGATCTGCTCCCGGCCGGCCAGCGGGTCGGCGCTCGATTTGCGAGGCGCGCGCCGGCGCTTGCACAGATCGCGGTAGATCCCGTCGAGCTCGCCGGCGACAACGGCAAAGGACTGCTTCTCGGCGCGTTTCCGGGCTCGCCCCTGCAGCTCCTTTCGCGCGCTCTCGTTTTCGGCCAGTCGCGCCGCAGCCGCGGCTGCCAGCTGGGGCTGCTCCGCGAGTCCGGGTGGGTCGGCGATCGCGGCGCCGCAGGCCTCGGCCTCCAGCCGCAGCCGTGCCAACCCACCGGGCGCCGGCACGAACACGGCCGCCTCAGCGAGCAAGCGCGCCCGAACCTCCGGATCGCGGGCCGTGCGCACGCGCACGCGACCGCGCAGGTCGCGCGGCACGCTGGGCCGACCGGCGAGCGGCTTCGTACGCACGAGCAATAGCTCCCAATCGTCCAGCTCGCGCAGAGAGCGAATCAGACTACGAGCTACGGCTCGCTCGGGCGAGCGCCACTCGGCGGCGATCAGCCGGCGCTTCTCGCGGGGCCGGAACAACTCGGTGTCGACGCCCTCGGGAAGCAGCCGGTAGTCGCCGGGGAATCGCTCCCTGGCCGCCTGGACTATTTCCTCGCTGGTCGCCAGCAACGCGTCGGTGCGGGCGAGCAGGCGCTCACGGCGAGAACGGGCAGGTTGGTAGGAGACCCGCTCGGCCGAGAGGAAGCTCGCCACCGTCAGTGATCTCGTCTCGCGCAGCGCCAGGTACGAGAGGCTCGGCAACCCCGGCTCGAACCCGTGCACCAGATCGAATCGTCCCTCCACCAGCGCCAGCGCCAGGTTGGCGCGCACGCCGACGGGAATGCCGAGCTTGCTTCGCCGGGTCACGGGGATCGCAGGTCCGAGAGCGATCAGGTCGGCGTCTTCCTCGCGCGCGAGCGCCCGCCGTCCGGCTCTGAGGTCGGCGGCGCGGTTGGAGGGAGCGAGCACCGTGACGTGGTGCCCGCGCTTCCGCAGCGCGACGGCGATGCCGGCCACGTTCTCGTTCACGGGATGAGGCTGTGACCAGGCGAAAGGCGTCACTAGGCAGATGCGCAGAGCCACGAAAACGAGTGTAGTCGCGTCGCTTCGCTAGGCGGTGGTGTTCCGGCTTCGAAAAGACCTGCGCCCGCCGAAGCGGGCGCAGGATCTAACGATTGTCGAGTTGCTCTACGCCTTCGCGGGCTTAACTGCGGCTTTGCGCGGATAGCGCTTGATGAACTCCTCGGTCAGCTCGCAGGCCTCGTCGTCGACGATCTGCTTCGGCGGCGACTTCATCAGATAGGAGCTAGGGCCCTCGAGCGCTCCCGAGAGGCCGTTGTCGAGCGCCAGCTTGGCCAGGCGAACCGCGTCGATCACGATACCGGCCGAGTTGGGTGAGTCCCAGACTTCCATCTTGAGCTCGATGTTGAGCGGCACGTCGCCGAAGGAGCGGCCCTCCATGCGGATGTAGGCCCACTTACGGTCGGTCAACCAGGGCACGTAGTCCGACGGGCCGACGTGGACGTTCTTAGCGCCCATGTCGTAGTCGAGCATCGAGATGACCGCGTTCGTCTTGGAGATCTTCTTCGACTCCAACCGCTCGCGCTCGAGCATGTTCAGGAAGTCGGAGTTGCCGCCGACGTTCAGCTGCATCGTCCGCTCGAGCTTGACGCCGCGCTCGCGATAAAGGCTGGTCAGCACGCGGTGAGTGATGGTTGCGCCGACCTGCGACTTGATGTCGTCGCCGATGATCGGCACGCCCGCCTCGACGAAGCGATTCTGCCAGTAGGGCTCGCGGGCGATGAAGACCGGCATGCAGTTCACCATCGCGCAGCCCGCGTTCAGGATCAGCTCGGTGTACCACTTGACCGCTTCCTCCGAGCCGACCGGCAGGTAGTTGACGACCACGTCGGCGCCGGTTTCCTTGAGGATTCCGACGACGTCGTCGGTCGGGCCGGGCGCCTTCTCGACGATCTCGGAGAGGTACTTGCCGAGGCCGTCGTGGGTCATACCACGCGCGACCTTGATGCCCGTCTTTGGGACTTCGCAGAACTTGATCGTGTTGTTGGGGTGGGCCCACATCGCCTCGGAGAGGTCCTTGCCGACTTTGCCCTTGACAACGTCGAAGGCGGCAACGAACTCGATGTCGTTGACGTGATAGCCGCCCAGATCGACATGCATCAGACCGGGGACGAAGTCGCCCGCGTCCGCGTTCTTGTAGTACTCGACGCCCTGAAGGAACGAGTTCGCACAGTTCCCGACGCCGATGATCGCTACGCGAACTTTGCCGTTCGCGGAGCGCGGAGCTCCGTTAGAGCTCCCGCTGGATGCAACCATTACTTTCCTCCCTGGAGCAGTTGCGAGCGAACGAAGAACGCCCGCAGGATTACCGTGTACCAAGCCAGTGCCGTCAGAACTCCGATCGCCCAGGGGAGTGCTCCCCAGGGCGCGAGCACGAGACCGGTCGTGATCACGACCACGCGCGTGGCGCGATCGCCGACACCGACGTCTCCTCGTAGTCCGATTATCTCCGCACGTGCGCGTGTGTAGCTGACGAGAAACGAGCCCGCGATCGCTGCGACCGTCAATCCGACCGAGAACAGCGCATGACCGCGGGCGAAGATCAGAACGATCGCACCGAGCATGAACGCCTCGCTGATGCGATCGGTCGTCGAATCGACGAAGGCGCCGAACGGCGTCACGTTCCCGCTCGCGCGGGCGAGGGCGCCGTCGAGGATGTCTAGCAACGAGCCGGCTACGAATAGCGCTGCAGCCGTCCAGAAGAAGGCGAGCTCGTGCCGATTGGTGAAGAAGGCGAAGACCGAAGCGCCGATACAGAGCGACACGCCTGTAGCGGTGAGGGCGTTGGGAGTGATGCGAGTGTGCGCTAGGCCACGAACGCCTCTGGTGGCGAGCCTGCGGACATCGTTCAGAAAACCCTGTCTGATCGTCTCTGCCTTGTTCACGAGCGATACTTTCGGCACTCCGTCCGGTCGATACGGTGCATCCCGGCGCCCCCGAACTTGCGCCGGTCTGCGTATTCAATCGGCGGGGTGCTAGCAATTGCTACCAATCGCATAACTGCTATGAGCATAGCGTGTTTGCGATCAACTCGCCGGGGTTGGTTGCACCCGGCAAGGCGGCCGAGCGCCGGGGCACGACCTACCTGGGCGCCGCCGCCGGCTCGTTTGCCCGACGCCAAAAGCGAAAGCGCGAATCCACCACGGGCGCGACTAAGAGAGCCACGAGCACGCCCGCGAGACAGTCGAGCCAGAAGTGGTTGCCGGTCGCCATCACCGTGAACCAGACCCACGGCGGCCAGAGTAGCCAGAGCACCTTGGCCCACAGGCGCCGGCAGACGAAGGCCATCGAGATGCCCACGATCAGGGCGTCGGCTGCGTGCAGGCTCGGCATCGCCGCGTAAGGGTTGGCGAGAGAGCTGACGCCCTTGCTCGAGGTGGTTAGACCGGAGAAGAGAGCCTCGATGTCGAGGAAGCCGAAGTTGGGGAACATCCGTGGCGGTGCGGTTGGAACGAGCACATACCCGACCAGCCCGATCACGTTGGCGAGCATCACCCAGTTGCGGAAGCGAGTGAACGATTCCGTCTGCCGGAAGTAGACCCAGAGCAGGGCGATTCCCAGAACGGCGAACTGCGACAGCCAGTAGGTCGCCGCCGCGACGTCGACGAGGTAACGGGAAGAGATTAAGGCCTTTTGCAAACTCAGCTCAAAGAGCGCGTCAACATGGCTTTCGAACGCGATCACATGGCGCGCGTTCTCCTTCGCCACCGGCGTGACTGCGCCGCCATGATCCGCGATCCCCCGTGCCAACCGGTACACGAGCAAGAAACCGATCCAGAGCGAGATCTGGAAGACGAGGTCGCCGAAGCCGCGGGGCAGAATACGGTCGCGAGACGAGCTGCTGCCGGCAGTGGCCACGGTTGGTTCAGGAGGTGACATGAGCTGAGATTCTAGACCGATCGGCGGGCTACGACTCTTCCGCGTACAGCGGGTGTAACCAACCGCCCCTCGCCGTCATTCGCGACCTCGGAACGGTTCAGTTAATGCATCGGACGTTTAGTCCGATCTTAAAGATGGAAGTCCCCTCAGAAGATAGAGGTTCGTACACCGGGTTGCCTCCGTGTCGCCTCTCATCGAGGAGAAACAGCGGATCGAGCGGGGCGCCGCAACAGGCGCCCCGGCTGCGGGAAGGGTACCGGTTCACTCCTTCGAGGGGATCTGAGCTCGGCTCGGTGCACCGGACGATGAGTAAACCTTCGTGGGACCTGATCCTCCGAGCGCTGACTATGCTCGCGCGATGCCGCTGATCGCGCTCGTTTTCGTCACTGTCGTTTGGGGACTCACTTTCGTCCAGGTCAAGGACGCCGTGGCGGTCTACCCGATGTTCGCCTTCCTCGCCGTCCGCTTCGCGATCGGCAGTATCGCCCTATTCCCCTTCGCGCTCGTGCGCGCGCGCCGGCGGCCGTGGAAGCGGGGCGTCGTGGCCGGGGCGCTGCTCGGCCTGCTCGTTGCCGGCGCTTATGCCTTCCAGACCGCGGGTCTCATGCACACGACCGTCTCGGGGAGCGGCTTTGTCACCGGCCTCTACGTAGTGCTGACGCCGCTTCTGGCCCTCGTCATGCTACGCCGGCGGATCGGGCGCGCAACCTGGCTCGCGGTCGCGCTCTCGGGATTCGGTTTCGCCATGCTCTCGGGCGTTCCGCAGGGCTCGCGCTCGGGCAATGCTCTGGTGCTCGTGTCGGCGCTGCTCTGGGCGGCGCAGATCGTGCTGATGGAGCGCTTCGCACCGCGCTTCGACCCGTTGATCCTGGCGCTCACCGAGATGGCGTTTTGCCTCGTCTGCTTCACGACGATTGCGCTCTGGAAGGGAGAACTGAGCGTTCCGCACGGCTGGATGGTGTGGGGCGCACTGCTCGTCACCGGCCTGCTTGCAAGCGCGTTTGCCTTCCTCGTCCAAAGCTGGGCGCAGCAGCGAATGAGCGCAGTGCGTACGGCGATCGTGTTCGCTCTCGAGCCGGTGTTCGCGGCCGTCTTCGGCGTTCTGCTAGCGGGCGACCGGCTGGGTTGGCTCGGCTGGGGCGGCTGCGCGGTGATCATGCTCGGGATCGCTCTCGCCGAACCGGCGGCGGGACGAGCGCTGCGCGGGCTGATCGTGCGAGCGCCGGTCAGCGAAGAAGTCGGCTAGCCCCTGATCACTTCGAGCTACGACAGCGGCGTTCCGCGCCGTTTCGGTCGGTTCTAGAACCAGGCTTCGCGGAACTTCGCTTCGAGAGCGACGTGGTTGACGCCGCGCGCCTTGGCGGTGTGTAGGGCGGCGCGCGCGGCGTCGAGCGTCTCGACCGCGGAGAAATCCGGATCCAGCGCCACCACGCCGCAGGACACCGACATGCGAACCTCGCCGTCGGGCATCGTCAGCGGTTCGTGCTCGATCGCGTCGCAGAGCCGGTCGCAGGCGATCATGGAATCGTCGGGCGTGCAGTCGTAGAGGACGACGATGAACTTGTCGTCGCCGAGGCGGCCGACGGTGTCGGCGTCGCGGGCGCTCGATCGCAGCGTGCGGGCGACCCGGAGCACTGCTAGGTCGCCGCCGGCGCGGCCGTAGGCGTCGTTGATCTCGCGCATGCGGTCGATGTCGATCAGCGCTACGCAGGAGACCGGGCTTTCCCTGCTCTGCCGCGCGATCTCGGTGCCGAGCATTTCGTAGATCGCCTGCCGGTTCGGGAGTCCGGTCAGCGCGTCGGTCATAGCCAGCGTCGAGATGCGGTGGTTGGCAAAATCGAGCTCGCGCTGGAGGGTGACGATGCGGCTGGCGATGTGAACACTGGTAAGCAGGTCGGAGATCTCGAACGGCTTGGTCAGGCAGTCGTCGGGGCCGATCGGCGCGTCGAGAGGTCGGCTCTCCTCGGAGTCGACAAGCGCGATCAGGTACAGGACTCTGCCGTCGGGCTCGGTACGCAGGCGGTCGAAGACCGAGAGGCCGTCAATCTTGCCGAGGCTGGTATCGAGAACCGCGAGGTCGTAGCGGCGCGGCTCGAGCGAGGCCATCACGGTCTCGCTGTCTAGCGCGACCTCGACGCGGTAGCCGGCTTCTTGTAGCGCCCGGCGGACGTTCTTCAGATACGACTCGTCCGCAGTTCCGAGGAGGACACGCGGGACTCTCGCCTCGTTATGGATGTCACCGCGTGCCACTGTCTCGGCTTATCGGCGGTGCCCGTGCGTGCGTAAATCCCTCGTTCTTGTTGTTGATTTTTCTATATCTCCCTCGAAAAGGGGGGATCGGCTCACGAAACCTCGCTCGCCCGGGCGAGAGCGTTGTCACCCGGACGAGGGATTTCGCGTTTCGCCACGATTTGGGTCTATAGGGGCGCTCAAGCGATTTCCCGCGCCGCCGTTCTCTCGGCACGAGCGAGGTCTCGGAACCGCCAGAACGGGAACAACGAACACCGGCTCTTGCGGCCTGAAAGAAGGTTGATACACTGACACTTAGATTTTCTTAGCCGTAAGCGACGTGAAAGAGAGAGGTTTTAGACAATGGCAAAGACGATCGGTATCGACCTGGGCACCACCAACAGCTGTATGGCTGTGCTCGAAGGCGGCGAGCCGACGGTGATCCCGAACGCCGAG
>Ga0182017_10004602_pt1 | contig 10247 bp, 12 predicted proteins | sample 712E3DmetaG_FD_120492 | JGI IMG/M metagenome (GOLD analysis project Ga0182017, IMG submission 120492) | Permafrost microbial communities from Stordalen Mire, Sweden - 712E3D metaG | ecosystem: Environmental > Terrestrial > Soil > Wetlands > Permafrost | place: Sweden: Stordalen | collected... | reverse complement strand
TGACGTCGTAGGAAAACCGGTCTGTTTTCCACACTGGCATCCGAAAAGGTTGCCGATCCGGTCGTAGGTTTTGATGCCAAACCGGCGACGCCGCGGGCCGTTCGGGCAGTTACGGGTGGCGGCCTTCGTTCGTCGCGCGGAGAATATTGCCCGACTATAGCCCAAACCGGTACATTCCGCTGCTTTTGCTCGGTTCTGGCTTCTTCGGCCGATGCATCTGTAAGTGAATGTTCCCGTGCCATTACCCGCATTTTCCTGGTAAGGGTTTAGAAACACGATACGGGATTCGAATCCCGGTTGAATGTCAGCCTTGTAGTTTTGCGATCACGGGGTCAGGGGGCGAGCGCGGGCGCCGGTTTTTGTGGCAACTGCCCCGGCCGAAAAGCAAGATTGTTCGTCGCCACATAAACAGTCATCGCGAGCAGAATGAAGGTTGCGGCGATCCAAAAGAACGGGCTGTGGTGCATTTGCTTCCAGTGGAAGCGATGCGCGAGGTGTGGTCCGCCATGTTGTTGAAACTCGGCATCATTCATAGGGCTGGTCACCTGTGCGATAAGTGAATCGGACATAGACAGAAGACGCAGACGTTAAGGAATGCACATCCCGAATGCTCGATGCCGGTAGACGCCTCTTTCTCAACGCGCGCCTGCCGCGATCAAAGGCCGATTGGCAGGCCTACGTGGGCCGCATGCTCGGGGATTATCGACGATTGCCACCACGACTGGCGCCTCTGCTGGCAGGATGCGCTCCACCGCCACCGCGATTGCCACCACTCGGATGGACGTAAGCGCCGCCGCCACCATTTCCGCCATACCAACCACGGCCGCCGCCATCGAGCCACATGTCGTCCACGAACCATGGATTGCCACCGTAGATGACCCCGCCCGGTCCACCTCCGGGGACGATGCAACCCGTCCAAGCGAGCTGTAGGCCGATCAGCAGAAGAGAGCCAAGGAGGATTTTGCGTAGGGTTTTCATTGGCTGTTGGCGGGATTCGCATTGTCCAGATATTGCACGAGGCCGATGGTGCCGCCGGTGGAATCCAGGATGATGGCAAAGCGGCTTCCAAACTCCATAGGGTGCGGGGGAACCAGAACTTCGCCGCCGAGCCCTGGGACCCTGGCGAGCGTCTGGTCGAGATCGGCTACGCGGATGACGCCAAGCCAGCTGGGTTTGACGTCGTTGCCATCCGGCAGAGGGGCGATGCCGCCCATCGCCTGTCCGCCCGCCGAGAGCACAAACTCACTTTTCCGATTGGACTTTGTCTCTGACGCCACGTCGAAGCCGATAGCCTCATGATAGAAAGTCGACGACTCCGCTGGACTTCTTACATAAAGCTCGAACCAGTTCCAATCTCCGGGTTGCGGCCTGTCGTCCGGGGAATCCCCCGAACTCGATTGGAGAAGGCCAATGGGAACGGCGTCCTTGTCCGCGACGATAGCCTGGTAGCCACGGTCGGGGAAGTTGTGAGCCGGGGCACGAACCGTTCCTCCGGACTTTTTCACGGCCTCCAGGGCTGCGGCAATGTCGGTCACAGCAAAATAGCCGATCCAGCGAGAGGGATGACTGGCGCCTTTGACGGAACGCGGCGCCAAGCCGGCAACCGGCCTGCCTCCGTTGCTGAACACGGTATAGCTCTTGTCCTTTTGATCGAGCGTAGCTGCCGTCCAGCCTAGCAGGTCGCAGTAGAATTTGGTGGCGCTGCCGGGATCGGCAGTAAAAAGGTCGGCCCAGACGAGCTGGCCGGCGCGATGCTCGGTAACCGCAGGCGTGTTTAGGGGCGGAAACTTGGCCGCGTGTGCGAGGGATGGAAAGCCGATGGCCAGCAGTACGACGGAAGCGAGAATCGGCGCAAGTCGTGGAGTCGATTTCATGGGCGATGGATTGATGGAACGGTGTCCGGACAGACCATGTCAGTTGGCTCCCACTCCGAAAATGGGGTGTTACCCGACTGGGGTTCTATATTCTGCCTTTGGGCTGCGGCGTTCTTTTCGCCCGCGGTTAGCGGTCTGGTATGCCATCCAGCGCAGTTAGCCTCGGAAAATGTCAAATGGCTCGATTCGGAGGACTTTTCGTATCCCGACATAGCTTGAGATTCCAGCGATCAGAACGACCATGCCGAAGGCCATCCCCAAATTTCCGAATGTAATCATCGCAGCGTAGTTGGGCAGCCGGGATCGGGTAATCCAGATCATCAGCGTCACCAGGCCGACTCCCAGGCCGTAGCCAGTCAGCGCCGTAAAGGTCGCCATAAACAGGATCATGTAAACCAGTTCGCGCCCTTTTGCGCCGATGGCCTTCAGAGCTCCGAATTTCTCCAGATTCTCGAGGATGAATGTATAAAATGTCTGACCTGATATCGACAGACCAACGATGAAGCTGATTACGGTCATCAAGAGTATGTTGGTGCCGATTCCCGTCTTATATGTGTAAAAATCGGTGATGCGCTTGTTGAACTCTTCCTTGGTTAAGGCGACGTAGCCGAGCTTGGCGACCTGCTGTTTGATACCCGCGACGGCGGCATCGTTCTTCGTCTGAACCAGTACATAGGAGATCGTGAAACGAGTAGTAGGGATGTATTCGATCGCCCGGGTGTAGGTCGTATAGAGCGTCGGCACGCCGTTCAGGCCGTTAGACGCGACTCGTGCAATGCCCACAATGACTCCGCGATGGTCATTGAGTGCGAAAGAGGTGCCGATCTTCGGATTCTCAAGTTTCGAGAACTCAGCGTCGTTGACCACGATGAACGAATTATCGGCGTAAATATCCTGAATGTTGCCCTGTTCGAGTTCTGGGCGGCCAAACAGACTTGTGTCATCCAGCCCGACAACATTGACCGATTGGTAGGTGCCATCATCGAGTTTGACCTGGGCGCCGCTCATGAAGATCGGTACCGCATAGGCGACTCCGTCCATGCTGCGGACAGCGTCCAGCAGGTAGTCTGGCAAGGGGATCGCGCTGGTGGCCGTGTTGACCGCCGGATCCATGATCCACATCGACGCGCCGATGTTTGTAACGGTGGAGAACGCGCGATTGAGGATTCCTGCGAACATCGCCGTCATTTGCATCATCAAGAACACAGCGAAGGTGATTCCGATCAACAGAGCGGTGAATTTGGCGGTATCATTCACCAGCAGCTTGAATCCGATCCTCAGAATGCCGCTGTGCTTCATGGTGACTTGTCTTCGCCATTCGGGCGCTGCCGATTCCACCAGCCTCCCCCCAAAGACACGAACAATGCGACGGTATCCTGGTGCCGCTGCGCGACCGCCTGCACATAGGCTATGCTCGTCTGATGGAATTGCACATCGGCTGCCAGCACTTCCAAATAGGCGACAAGGCCAGCGCGATAGTTGGTTTGCAACAGATCCAGAGCCTCGGCGGCGGCGCTCTGTGCATCGACCTCCGCCTGCAACGCCTCCGCGTCGTGCTCCAGTGCCTGCAACGAGTCAGCAACCTGGGCGAAAGCCGCCAGTACGGTCTGTCGGTAATTTGCCTGAGAAACTTGAAAAGCATCAACCGCCGCCTTCCGACCGTACCATAGGCTGCCACCCTGAAACAAAGGAACCGTGGCGGACGGGCCGATGCTCCAGAACCGGCCGCTGGCTGTCGGGAGATTTCCGAGATTGGATCCTACAGCGCCGTAGGTCCCGTTCAGGCTGAAGCTGGGAAACATGGCGGCAGTCGCGACACCAATGTTAGCGCTGGCAATATGCAGTTGTGCCTCGGCTGAGAGGATGTCGGGACGCTGTCGCACGAGGTCGGAAGGCAGACTCACCGGTAGGTCGAGCGGTAGGGTGAGTCCGTGCAAATCAATGTCGGGCAGGGTGACGTTGGATGGCATCACGCCTTCCAATGTCGCGAGCAAGTGCTCTGCCTGGCCTATTTTTTGCTTGAGAGGCGCGAGCGAAGCTTGGTTGGCGGCGATGAGGCTGCGCAGGCTCAACAGGCTTGAATAGGGAGCGGTGCCAGCGCGAACTTGGGCTTCGCTGAGGTGAAGTTGCTCAATCTGTAGGTCGATCAGCTGCTCGGTCGCGCGAACCTGTGCTGCATACGCCGCACGCGCGATGCAGGTGTTGACGACATTCGCCGTCAGCGTGAGATAGGCAGCCGTGCTCAGGTAACTCTGGTAATCGGCCTGGGCTCGCAAGCCTTCCACTGCCCGGCGTTCGCCACCAAACACGTCGAGAGCATAGCTGATGGTGCCGCTCAATGTAATCAGGGTGAAGATCGTGCCTGGTTTTTGCGCGCTCTGCTGCAATGCCGCGGTATGCTGCCGGCTGGCATCCATTCCTGCTTCAATGTGCGGGAAGAATACGCCGTAACCGGCGCGTAGATTGTCCTGACTCTGACGCAAGCTTGCCTCGGATGCCTGGAAGGTCGGGTTGTTTGCGATGGCTTGTCGAACCGCCGCATCCAATGGTGGTGACTTGAAAAGACGCCACCAGTCGGCAGCGATCGAAGAATTCAGCATGAAACGCTGCGCCTGGCTGTCCGCCGCAACCGTGGCTGGAGGCATTGGTTCGCGCGCATAGCGTTCAGTGTCGGGCGGCGGCGCCGGGCGGACGTAATTGGGGCCAAGCGTGCAGGCGCCGAGAATGGCCGCGATCGCAGCGAGGCAGACACACCTCGTGATTAATGGTTTAACGTTGCTCATCGCATGCGCCATGTCGTGCATCGGGCAAGGCTGGCTATTTCTGCCCGATGAACACATCCACCAACTGGCCCGGATAAACCGGGGCGTCCTGTTTCGGGAACCGGAAGATCACCGGCAGGACTCGCAGATCGACCTGCTCCAGGCGCTCGTTCGACAACTCGATCTTGGGCGAAACATAAGGCTGTACCCGGACGAACTCCAGCGGCACCTTGGTATCGGTTCCGCGGACTGTCATCTGCGCGACAATACGCCACTTTGACGGCAGACGTGAGACGAGGATCTCGTCGATAAAACAGCGGACGGCCAGATAATCTTGAGGCCCACTCATGACAACAACCGGATCGAGTCCCTGCGTATAGGCGTTGTAGCCGCCCAGCGTGGACACATAACCGCCGACCGTGGTATTGACGGCAAGCACGACGCCGTCGACCTGTGCGTTGACCGAATACTTTAGCAGCAGTGCGTTGGCTGCCTGGTATGCCTGCTTGAGCGCCTCGTATTGCTTCTCCTGGTTGACAATGTCGAAGGTCCAGGCGCCAGCCTTGATCAAATCGTATTGCTTGTGAGCAACGTCCAGCCCAGAGGCCGCCTGCCTGGCGGCGTCCTCTGCAGTGTCCAGGACATCCTTGCTTATAGATCTTGGGTCGATGGCAAAAGAGGCGCGGTCCTTGTCGGACTGGTCACGAGCCACCTTCAGATTGGATTCGGCCAGGTCCACCTGTGCCGCAGCGATCGCCAGGGTCTCTGCTCTTGGCTGCGCCCTGAGTTCGTTCAGGAGGGCAAGAGAGGCCTCAGCCTGCAAGCGGAGTTGCTCCGTATTTGCCTTCTGGACCGCGTCGTCAATTCTTAAGAGCGCAGTGCCCGCTGACACCTGTTGGCCTTCATGCACCAAGACTTGGGTGACGGCTCCGAAGACTTCGGGATAAATATTGATGTTTGAGCCGCTCGCTTGGTTGCTCTCGATAATGCCGTTGGCATAAATGGCCGACGCGTAGGGGCTGCTGACCGGTGTGAAGACGGGAGGCTGCGCCTTCCTCGCGATCCCGAACAGGTAGGCAGCGACCAATGCGCCCAAGAACCCCAGAAGGGAAAGGCCAAAGATGATCTTGTTCCTGGTTTCAATCTTAGGCTTTGTTGGCGTGGCAGCAGGCTTGGTCTCGATCGGCTTGGCTTCCGGCATCGGCTCGGCTTTGGATTCAGGCACAGGCTCCGTCGCTTTGGCCTCAGGCTTGGTTTCGGCTGTATTCATTCAGTGCCCTTGTCCGAGGCAGAGAGGTGTCCATCTTCCATATGGAGAATCCGGTCCGCATACTCGTTAATCCGAGCATCATGGGTGACGATCAGGATGCAGCGGCTTTTGTTGAGGATTTTTTCCTTCACGAAAGCGATAATCGTTCTCCCTGTGTCTCCATCCAGCGAGGCCGTAGGTTCGTCGAGAATTAGAATCTCCGGGCTGCTCACGATCGCCCGCGCAATGGCGACCCGCTGTTGCTCACCGCCCGAGAGTTTGACTGGGAGGATGTCGTTCCGGTTTTTCAGCCCGACGACGTCGAGGCACTTTTTTGCCTCGACGATTGATTCGTCCCAATTGCGCTGCTTCAAGATCAGCGGGATTGCGACATTCTCGGCTGTGGTAAGTCGCGGGAATAGATGATAGTCCTGAAACACGAAGCCAACCGTGTTAAGCCGAAAGTCAGCCAGTTGGTCATTGCTGAGGGTCCATATGTCGGCCCCCTTGACTGTGACCTTTCCGGCGTTCGGACGGAGGATGCCGGAAATCATGCTCAGCATCGTGGTCTTGCCGCTGCCGGACGGACCGACGATGAAAAGCATCTCACCAAAGTGCGCGACAAGACCGACATGGTTTACGGCAGTCACCTTGGTTTCGCCCTCGCCAAACCATTTTGTCAGATCGGTTGCGACGATTGCCTCGCTGTCACTTGGTGTCGCGCTCTCGGAAGTCATAAGTCTAGCTGTCAGATTCTTTATCAGGGGATCGGCCTTCTGGTTTCTGAACGCGGCACTATAGGCTGGATAGCTCCCGCAGATCATGGGGTGTTCCCCTACGACGCCATCCATGAATATCGAACTGGGGCACGATCGGTGGCTGTATTCAGCACTCGGACTTCACAAGAGCCGCGTCTTTAGCCCGCGATCCGATGTCTGTGGGAGATTAGGGAAAGTAAAATCTCGCTTCGACATCGCCCAATGCGGAGATGGCATGTGCTCTCGCTTCCCGGTAGCGCAAGGCAAAGTAGTCCTGTAGAATTTGAAAGCGGGCGCACAGACCGCGGACGATGTCAGCCGAAGGACCGATCAGAAGGTCGTTGAGAATATCGATTGCTTCGGCATAGAGCGCCTGCAACTCACTCAGGCATTTTCTGAGCTTGCGGAGACTCTTGGCAGGGGGTGAGACGAGCGAACAGGTTCTCGCTCGTGGTGGGCTCTTTTTCACTGGCGAAGCGTACACTGGCTGTCACCGCGTTCGCTATGGGGTTTTACCCTGCTCTGGGCTGGATACCGCCGAATCATTCTCGGAAATCATGCCTGCCTCGGTCATAGCCAATGTCGCCGGCCCATCGGTCGACCAAATTGCCGCAGAGCTCTCGGCCGTCGTTTTCAATGATGCGGTGGTGTTGCCTTCTAAACGGAAGGCGGTGCGGCTCACCCTTGAGCGGCTTGCTGCAGTTTCATTGGAAAGCGGAAGATAAGGCGGCGCTCCGCCGGGTAGGTGAATGGCCCATTATGACCGCGGGGAAGATGTGGCATAATGGCGGGCCAATGAAGACCACGCATAAAAATCACCCTACCCATAGTGAGATCGCCACCCAGGCCCAGATCATCTGGGCGCTGCGGGGACGACCGGAAGGACAGGACCAGGCTATCTGGCTGACGGCGGAGCAGGAATTGCGCTACGACCGCAAGCTGAACTTCGCAGCAACGCGAGACCGTGCGTCTGCGTTACAACATCTGGATGCAAAGAGCGATGCGGTCCAGAAGGAGTTGTCCGAGCTGTTCCCCTCGAAGAACTCCCCGACGATTCGGGAGGAACTCCTGCCCTCCAGCCTGAACGAGGATCGTTAAGCGCCGAGATGGAAACCGGCGTTGATCGGCACGCATTTCAAGGCTTCCTATGGGTTAAACGAGGTCTAGCGGGAAAAGTGTACAGGAAAAGGGCGAAGCTGCGTCTAGTTGTACAAGACGCCGCACTAATGCTAGTCTGTTTTGCACAATGTCTAATCCACAAGGAGAGCAATGACAGATATGTGTCTGCCGATGCCAACAGCCGAGGAGGCGCGTGCAACCTTCGGAAAAGATTTCGATCCTGACGGAACGCTCAACGGGGCAATCGCGCTGGCAGCGGCGGGCGATCTCGCAGGCCCAGCTGTTGCGCTAATGAGGGCGGTCTTCGCCTGCCCTGCTGCCGAAGTCAGGTTGCGGGAAGCAATGATCGTGCGAACCGCCGTACGTTTGAACTGCATCTATGCTGTGCATGCTTCCACTCGTATAGCGCTCAATAGTGGGCTTTCGAGAACTGAGGTGGAGGCGCTCACCGCTGCCGGCCCAGTCTCCGGAATAGATCCGGACATCGTTTTGATTGCGCGGATGGCGGACGATATCGCGGATCGAGCAACCCTCGGAGAGGACTTGCTAGGAGCATCAATCGAGCGCTGGGGTGTCGATAGAACGCGGAAACTGATTCTGATGCTGAGTTGGTTCAATCTCGTGAACCGCTATGAAAGCGCGTGCCGCGTTCCTAGTGACTCCGACGAAAAGCTGGCACGATCGTCCGGACCAATCTAACCCGCATATTTCATCCTCTATCGCGCCGCGTTTTCCAGTCAATGACCCCAGCCGCTGGGTAATTACACTACAGGAATGAGGGCTGGTGGCCGGTGTTTTTGCTGCTGTTGTGGGCCGATTTTTTGGTTCTCAGCCCGGCGCCGTTGGCGTTGGGCTTGTTGTTGGACCGACCAGCGGCGGACGATGGAATCGCGCAGGCCCTGGTGGGCTTGCGCGGGAGTGTCAGAACAGAGCGTGACGCCAGAGCTGAAAGTCGTGAGGGCTTTCACCAGAATATTGCCCAACTATTGTCCAAATGGGTACATTCCGCTACTTTTGCCCGGCTCCGATCTTTTGGGTGGAAATCTCGTAAGTTAATAGACTCTAGTAACTACCGACGTCTTTAGATCGGTATTCCAAAAACAACATTCAGGGTTCGAATCCCGGTGATACCGCAGGACCACGGACGGCGATCGACGCTATTTTGGCTGTCGCCCGCTCGAACGACGAACTGCCTCTTGCGCGCGCAGCTTCCGGACGTTCGCGACGACGAGCTTCAAGAGCCTTACTTCTTCCGTCGTCAATGTGTCGTCTACCCGCCGTTTCAATTCGTCCTCCGTAGGCGTCCTGGATCTCCTGCTCATGGTGGCGCTTGAACTACTTGTGGGGCGGGAAACGGAAGTTCTTGGTTTCTTGCTCATAATGGAGACCCCCGATGTCGGCAAAACGCTGGGCGAAGTCGACCGTTTTGCACACACGGCTGGTCGACCATGCCTTTTAAGTCCGCCCAGCTCTGCCAGCCGGAACTTGTCGGTCTGCCTGCAGGGGGGCTTCGTGACGCGATCCGGAAGATCCAAGGCGATGACGCGGAAAAGATAGAGGCTGCTGGACGAATCCACGGGAAGATGAAATTATTGCACCCCATGCAGCTCCGCGTCCCGCTCACCGACCTCTATGCCGCTCCCGGCTTTATCGACCCAGCCGGAGACACGGCGTTAGCAATGAGCGCCGAACGCGTCGCGATGATGTATTCGTTTCTTCCCGCGGGCACCAAGTTCGAACTGATGGATGACTGCCTGATCATCACGTGTCCCGATCCTGGGGAGAAAAAAAGGAACGAGGCTGCTGGGCTTTTTGAACGGGCTGCCAAGCGGGCGCGCGAAGGCGACCACGAAAAGGCGATCCAACAATATGAAAGTGGCCTCGCGCTTGACGTTTTGCATATGACGGCGCGGCGCGATTTGGCGATGTCGCGGATGGCCACCCGCGACATGCGGACATTTGAGCAGGCAGGACGTTACTACCAGGAACTCGCGAAGCGCGTTGCCGCGGAAACAATCGAGACTGCCGAGGCCGAGGTAGAGACGCTTGCCCGCGAAGCGGAGCGCGTATCGGGTTTTCCGGCGCAATTCGAGGATGAAGATCTTGGTGTGCAGATATGCACGCGTCGAGGTTCTTGAACGGCTGCTACGCCGCCTTCGTCGATCAGCAATTCGCCGGGGAATTGACGGCAAGCTCACCGTTCATCCAGATGGGCGGGATGGATCGGGGCATGAAATTGTTCAGGTGCTGGGAAGACGCCACTCGCGACCTATCGCCAGGGCGGGAATACGACCTCGTGGACATGTTTGCTGCCGAACTTCGGCTTCAGGGCTGGTTCGCGTGGGTGAAGGATCCTGGGGAACCGGCATCCGATCAGGGACCTGACGGTGCTACTGACCCCGAGCTGTTGGCTATCAAGTCGCCTGCAGCGGTGTTCTACTTTCTGGACATTCTGAAGCGTTTCGACGCCATGGAGCCAGAGGTG
>Ga0182017_10004599_pt1 | contig 10252 bp, 6 predicted proteins | sample 712E3DmetaG_FD_120492 | JGI IMG/M metagenome (GOLD analysis project Ga0182017, IMG submission 120492) | Permafrost microbial communities from Stordalen Mire, Sweden - 712E3D metaG | ecosystem: Environmental > Terrestrial > Soil > Wetlands > Permafrost | place: Sweden: Stordalen | collected... | reverse complement strand
GGCCTCCTGAAGGGAACCCCGTGGCAGGCGATGAGCGCAGCGGTCCACGATCTCCCGCCGCGAATTCCCGCCCGGATGTGCGCATCGGTCACGCTCTCCACTATGCACGGCTGCCCGCCGGGCGAAATCGAATCGATCTGCTCGTACATGCTGAAAGTGAAAAAGCTGGACACATTGGTGAAGCTCAACCCGACGCTCCTGGGACACGAGCGCGTCCGCGAGATCCTGTCCGGGCTCGGCTACGGGTACATCGGGCTGAAGCCCGAGGGCTTCCTCAAGGACCTGCAGTACTCGGATGCCATCCCGATGCTCATCCGTCTCCTGGCCCTCGGCCGGGCCGAGGGCCGGCATTTCGGCGCAAAGCTCTCCAACACGCTGGCAGCGGCGAACAATGGTGCCGTCCTGCCGGGCGCCGAGATGTACATGTCGGGCCGGGCCCTGTATCCGCTCACGATGACGCTGGTCGAATCACTGGCCGCGGAGTTCGAAGGACGCCTGCCGCTCTCATTCTCCGGCGGGGCCGCATCATGGAACCTCTCCGTGATCCTGGACGCGGGGATCCGTCCCGTGACAGTCGCTACGGAGCTCCTGAAGCCGGGCGGCTACGGGAGGATGAAGGAGCTGGCTGAGATCTCGGAAGCACGCGCCGATTCGTGGCGGCTGCAGGCCGTCGACGTTCAGAAAACACATCGGGCAGCCATGGCCGCGCGGGAGGCAACCCGGGAGGCGGCGCCCGTCCGCAAGGAGTTCCGCGGGTCTTCAAGGGTGTCTGTTGCGGGCCCGCTTCCCGTGTTCGATTGCTTCGTGGCCCCCTGCGTGGAGGCGTGTCCCATCCATCAGGACGTTCCCGAGTACGTCCACCTCGCCGGTTCGGGGAGGATGGCCGAAGCCTTCGAAGCCGTGTACCTGCGAAATCCTCTTCCCTTCATGACCGGCCACCTCTGCGACCACCAGTGCATGGAGAACTGCACGCGGATGGACTGGGAAGGCTCGGTGCAGATTAGGGAGATGAAGAGGATCGCCGCGGAAAAAGGATTCGAAGCGTTCCGGACGGGGCGTACTCACGCGTCGCGCATGGCGCCTTCCCGGGGCACGAAAGTCGCGGTGCTCGGCGCGGGCCCCGCGGGGCTTGCGGCGGCCTCCTTCCTCTGCCGGGAGGGATTCGACGTCCACCTGTTCGAAAGGGAAAAGGAACCGGGCGGCATCGTTCGCTACCTGCTGCCGGGCTTCCGTATCCCCGCCGGCGCGGTGGAGAAGGACGTGGCGCTGATCCGGGAAATGGGCGCGCACTTCCATTTCGGAGACAGGGCCCTCACGGTCGATGAGCTCAGGACCGAGGGGTTCCCTTATGTCTGTGTCGGCGTGGGCGCTGAGCAGCGCAGGGATGCAGGCATTGAAGGCGCGCGCGACGCGCTCTCTTTTCTGAGGGAGTTCCGGCAGGACGCCTCCCGCCTGCGGCTGGGCAGAACGGTGGCCGTCATCGGTGCGGGGGACACCGCGATGGACGCGGCCCGTGCGGCGCTGAAGAGCCCGGGGGTTGAAGAAGTCCGCATTGTCTACCGGAGGGGCGAGCGCGAGATGCCGGCATCCCGCGAGGAGTATCTCTCCGCCCGGGAGGAGGGGATCAGGTTCCACTTCCTCCGTGCACCCGAGGGCTGGAAGGCAGGTTCGGGCCTGCTGTGCAGGGTAATGGAGCTTGGTGCGGCGGATTCTTCGGGAAGGTCCAGGCCGGTGCCAAGCTCCGCAACCGAGACATTGCCGGCCGACACGGTCATCGCCGCACTGGGGGCCGGGGTGGACACGGTGGCGCTCGCGGCTCTCGGGCTTCCCGTCGGAAAGGCGGTCGCGGACCCGAAGACGCAGGAGACGGGCGTCCCCGGCGTCTTCCTTCTGGGAGACGCAGCGGAGGGCGCGGCAACGATCGTCCGCGCGATCGCCTCGGCGCGCAGGGCGGCGGACTCGATCGCCGCGCGAGAAGGCGGCGTCCGGTTCCGGGGATGGTCCCTGCCGTCGGAGAACGTGGCGGCGCTCCGCTTTGCGCGCGACAAGATGATCCAGGCGGCCGGCCGGGCTGACGACGTGGTGATCTGCGCCACCGAACCCCAGCGATGCCTGGGCTGCCGGGCCCTGTGCATGAAATGCGTCGAGGTGTGTCCCAACAGGGCCAACACCCTGGTGCGCGCAGCGGTGGGATTCAGGGACGAGTTTCAGATCGTGCACATAGATGCCTTCTGCAATGAGTGCGGCAACTGCGCTACCTTCTGCCCCTGGGAGGGAAAGCCGTACAAGGACAAGCTGACCGTGTACCCATCCGAGGAAGACTTCCAGGACAGCACGAATCCCGGTTTTTTCCTTTGCGGGAATGACGGGAAGATCCGGGTCGACGGCCGGGTCGGCAGGCTGCGCGTGGACGGAACGTTGAAGGTGACGGCCGACCTCGTGGAGGGGAGCACGCTCGCGGTGGTGGAGGCGGTCGTCAGAGAGTATTCGTACCTTCTCGGAGGCACTGAATGATCCTGCTGAAAAATGCCACCCTCGTGCACCTTCACCCCGCCGAGGTGATTCCCGGCGTGGACATCGTCATCGACGGTACGGAGATCCAGTCCGTCGGCCGGGCCGCGGGGGAGGGGCTGAAGCCCACCCGAAGCATCGACCTCGCGGGCCGCGTGGTCATGCCCGGCCTCGTGTGCGGCCACGATCATTTCTACTCGGGGCTCTCGCGCGGGATCATGGCGACGATCGCGCCGTGCCCCGATTTCGTCTCCACCCTTCAGAACCTCTGGTGGCGGCTGGACCGTGCGCTTGACGCGGATACGGTACGACTGAGCGGCCTCGTGTGCGCCCTGGAGGCGGTAAAAGCCGGGTGCTCTGCCGTCATCGACCACCACGCGTCCCCGACCTTCATCGACGGCTCCCTCTCGACGCTGAAAGAAGGCTTCGAGAAGGCGGGGCTTCGCGGGATCCTCTGCTACGAGACCACCGACAGGAACGGCCGCGATGGCGCACGGAAGGGTGTCGAGGAAAACCAGCGCTTTGCGCGTCTCGTCGAAGAGGAAAAGAAGAGGAGCGGAAAGCAGAGGCTTGTGGAAGCAATGATCGGCGGCCACGCGCCGTTCACGCTTTCTGACGAAGATCTCACGGCCCTCGCCGAGGTTGTTGCACGCTCGGGCCGGGGCTTCCACGTCCACGTGGCCGAGGACAGCTTCGACAGCTCCTGGTCACACCGCCTGCACGGCAAGGACGCGCTCGCGAGGCTGAACGATTTCGGGCTGATTTCAGAGTCGTCCATCATCGGCCACGGTCTGTACCTCACGGAGGAGGACCGGAAGATCCTGAACGCGCGCGGTGCGTACATGGCGCACAACAGCCGTTCGAACATGAACAACAACGTCGGTTATAACTCGGCGCTCCCCCACGTGAAGAACGTCGTCCTCGGCACGGACGGCATCGGGTCCGACATGCTCCTGGAAGCGAAGTTCGCCTATTTCCGTCACCGGGACTCCGGCGGTCCGCTCGGCCCGGGGGCTTTCATGCGCTTCCTCCAGTCCGGCAACGAGCTCCTTCACCGGTCCTTCGGGGAGAGCTTCGGAAAGATCGAGAAGGGGTACAAGGCAGACCTCGTTGTCCTGGACTACGACTCACCGACTCCCCTGATGCGGGAGAACGTGGCCGGGCATGTCATCTTCGGAATGGGCAGCAGGGACGTGAACACGGTGATCGTCAACGGAAGGATCGTCATGGAGAACAGGACATTTCCGTGGGACGTCGCCCCGGTCTACGCCGAGGCCCAGGCAGCCGCACGGTTGCTCTGGAAGAAAATGGACCGGCTGTAGAAAAACGTCAGTCTTTCCACTCGTCACCGGGCATTATACGGCGCATGAATTCATCGAACATGGGGACGGTGAAGGCCGTATCACCGTGACTCGGACTCCAAACCATGCCTTTTGCAATCAACTGGCCTCTTGTAGGCCCAAGGGAAGTTACCTCACGGTTCAATTGCTCAGCAATATAACCGGACCTATGCGGACCGGGGCCAAGCCCTGCCATAGCCCTCAGGTACTTTTTCTCCAGAGGAGTCAGCCGATCGAATCGAACCCGGAAAAAGCTCTGGTCGAGTGCTGCAATCGCCGTCTCTGATGCGGTCTCAACGTCCTCAAGCGTTATGGGAGAGGTTGCAGCCGCATCCCAGGAGTGTTTACCCCATTCCTGCAGGAAATAGGGATACCCGTGGGTCTTCTGGATGATGCATTCCAATGCATCGTCCTCGATCGCAATGTTTTGCTCTTCAACCGGTTTTCGAATGGCCGAACGTGCTTCCGAAGCAGAAAGTGGACCTATCTCCGGAAAGTCGAAAAGACGCTCAGCATAGGACTTCGCCTTCCCTATTCGTCCGCGTAGTTGAGGCAGTCCCGCTCCCACCAGAATGACAGGCAATTGTTGTTGTGCGGTGCGATGCAAAGCGATTATGAGCGCGGCGAGTTCATTTTCCTCAACGTATTGAAGCTCGTCTATAAACATGGCCATCGTTGTTCCAGCTTTCTTTGCAGCCGAACCAGCCACCTCGAGCAGCGCCTGCAGATCGTGCTCCAGATCACCGTTGTCCGCCAGCCCAGGCTCGGGGCTGAGATCGAACCCCACTTCAATGTCCTGGTATCTGATCTTGAGCGCCTTGGCGAAGCCCGCAAGCCCCCGCAACGCCCTTTGGGCCAGATCTTTGGCCCGCTCGTTCTTTGAGAGTTGCAGCAGAGCCAGTCGAAGTTCCGGTGCCAGCAATGCAGGCAGGGAACGCTTCTCCGGCGCTTCAACCCGAAGTGTTCGGATGCCTTCACCCGCAGCATCCATGCGAATCCGGTCAAGAAGCACCGTCTTCCCAACCCCGCGCAGCCCGACCATCAGCAGGCTCTTGGCCGGCCGTCCAATTCGTGCCCTTTCTATGGCAATTCGGACTGTCTCTCGTGCCTCATCGCGACCGGCCAGCTCTGGCGGGGGCGTCCCCGCCCCAGGTGCAAAAGGGTTGTTTATCGGATTCATTCTTGTCAACTTATATCAAAGTTATCAATATTTCAAGAGATTTATAAATTAGCTAATATTGATCAAATCATGATCCATCGAGGCGACGGTACTTCGGTGAGAGCTTCCGTCATCGTCAACGGACGGATCGTCCTGGAAGCGTGTTATGGTTGCGGAAAACCGGGAGAGTGATCCCACCACATGAGGCTTGTAATCAGTTTCTGACTACATCTTGCATAGTGAAGCCACGGCGGAATCTGCATCCATACTCGAAGGACGGACTGGTCCCTATGGCGGAGGACCAACCGAGGGAACTGCATCACCGTCGGGCAGATGGAGTGCTGACAGTGCGATAGTACGTTTGCGCAGGCACTCGGTCAAAGGCGCGGGGTCGTAGATGATGCGGAGATAGTAGAACTGGAAACTGGAATCGAAGCCGCTCGCCCGCGTTGGATGATCAGTTATGCAACGTCCCGGTGGCGCATACCGGAAGAACGCCGTCCATGTGGGCAGCTTAACCTGATCCAGAGTTTCGCATTGGACGGCAGGCCTACGGTTTCTCCCGTCGGTTGTATTTGCGGTCCTGGGCAAGCAGTATGGTCTTGCGGAGGCGGAGGGACTTTGGAGTGACTTCGACCATTTCATCGTCGCGCAAATACTGGATGGCCCGTTCGATGGTCATGGGTTGGATCGGCGTAAGCGTCAGGGCTTCATCCTTCGAGACGGAACGCATGTTGGAGAGCTTCTTCTCCTTGCAGGGATTCACGTTCAGCTCAGTATCAAGATTGTGCTCGCCGACGATCATGCCTTCATACACCCGGTCCCCGGGAACGACAAAGAGGCGCCCACGCGGCTCGAGATGATACAAGCCGTAGATGACCGCGTTGCCGCTCCGATCGGATACCATCGAACCGGTAAAACGGTCAATGAAATCCCCACGGTATTCCTCATAGCCTGAAAGGTACGAGTTCATGATGCCGGTCCCCTTGGTGTCCGTGAGGAACAGATCGCGGTAGCCGATGAGGGCTCGCGACGGGACCGAAAACTCCAGGTGGACACGTGCCCCTTCATGTATGGTGTAGACCAGCATGCGGCCTTTTCGTGCCGATAGTTTTTCAGTGACAATGCCAACGAAGGCCTCGTTGCAGTCGACAAAAAGGTGCTCGATGGGCTCGAGCTTCTTTCCTTTTTCGTACTTGAAGATGACTTCAGGCCTGCTCACGCAGACTTCGAAATCCTCACGCCGGAGCATTTCCAACAGGATCACGAGCTGAAACTCTCCCCTGCCCTTGACGATGTATCCGCCCCCGCCTTTCACTTCCTCAACCTGGATAGAAACGTTGTTGAGTGTTTCCTTGCGAAGGCGTTCGAAGAGCCTCCCGGATTGGACGTTTTTCCCCTCAAGGCCAGAAAGAGGTGAGGTGTTCACGAAGAAACGCATGGAAACCGTCGGCTCATCGATTATGATCCGCTTCAGGGCTTTCGGGAATTCCTGATTGCAGATGGTATCTCCGATGTGCACGTTTTCGATGCCGGAGAGGACAACGATATCGCCCGGCTCCGCGCTGTCGGTTTCCACGAGCTTTGGTCCCGCATACGTATGCAGCTTGGATATGCTCAAGGCTTCGCGCACGTCGCCTTCACCGATGCAGACGAGGCTGTCCTTGGAATGCGCCCGGCCGTTTATGATCTTGCCGATTGCCTGGCGGCCAAAGTAATCGGAATAGGAAAGATCGGAAACAAGCATCTGAAAGGGTTCAGCCGTTGTGTACCGGGGCGGGGGAATCTCGCGGACAATCGCATCGAGGAGCGGATGCAGGTTATCGCTGGCGCCGTCGAGAGTGTCTTTGGCGACGCCCAGCTTCCCGATCGCGTACAAGAGAGGAAACTCAAGCTGTTCCTCGGTTACCCCCAGATCGATGAAGAGATCGTAGATTTGATTGAGAACCTCGGCGGGACGGGCATCCGGCCGATCGATCTTGTTGATGACGACGATGATGGACAGACGGCCCGCGAGGGCCTTGCTGAGCACGAAACGGGTCTGCGGCAAGGGCCCTTCGGAGGCATCGACCAGGAGAACGGCGCCATCCACCATTGAAAGGGCGCGCTCGACCTCGCCGCCGAAATCGGCGTGGCCCGGGGTATCCAGGATGTTGATCTTTACTCCCTTCCAGACAACCGAACAGTTCTTTGCGGCAATCGTGATTCCGCGTTCGCGTTCAAGGTCCATGCTGTCCATGAGACGTTCCTGGGTTTCCTGTCCCTCGCGGAACACGCCGGATTGCTTGAACATGGCGTCGACGAGGGTGGTTTTACCGTGATCGACGTGCGCGATTATCGCGATATTGCGGATTGCCGGGTTTGATGCATCTTTGTGGGTCAAAGTCATGTCCTCGAGTCATCGTAACGAAACGCATGCCTCGAGTCTGCTTTGGGGCTCCGCCTACAGGCTCGGCAGGAACCCCGCCGCCGCGAACACCATGAGCAGGGTGAACCCCGCGACCGCGGTTTCGGCCGCCACGCCTACCACGAGCGGCTTCACACCCGTGCGCACCATGTCACGGAAGCTCGTGCGGAGGCCCACGCCGACGAATGTGAGCTGAAAGGCCCACTCTGAGAGATTGCGCATCGCGCCGACCCGCCCCACGAGGTACGCATGGGCGTCTTTTCCGGGGAACAGCGCGAACAGGACGCTGAAGATCACCGAGAGCCCCAGGAATCCCAGGACGAACTTGGGGAACTTCTCCCACAGGAACCTGCCCTTGCTGGTCACCTGTTTCGCCATCCCTCGCCGCGCGTAGTACACGGCGAACCCGAGGATGACGAATCCCATCATGGCATTGCGGCACAGCTTTGCCAGGGTGGTGTAGGCAAGTGCTGCCTTCGAATAGATGGCTCCCGTGGCCACCGCCTCGGCGGTGTTGTCCACCGCGAGACCCGCCCAGATTCCGAAGAGCTTGTCGGACATCGACAGGAGCCTGCCGATGAGGGGGTACACGACAAGGGCGGCGGCGCCGAATACAAGGATGACCGCGATCGCGTAGCCCGTCTCTTCCTTCTCCGCCTCGATGGCCGGCGAGGCTCCGATTATCGCGGACACTCCGCAGATCCCGACCCCGATAGAGAGCAGGCTGCCGAGCTTTTCCGGAAGACGGAATAACCTGGCGAAAAGCGTGACGAACGCGATTGAGAAAAGGATCTCCACCACGACCATGGCAAGACCGATTCCGCCCAGGCGTGCCACGTCGGTCACCAGGAAGCGCGCGCCCATGATCACGATGCCGACCTTCAGGAAGAACTCGTAGGTGGCAATGCCGGGCGCGAGCACCTTCGGAAGCGGCACAAGGTTGCCGATGATCATGCCGCCGACGATGGCGATGATGACGTTCGAGGCAAGCGAGCGGACCCAGTTGATCACGATGACCGACTGCAGCCAGTCGGAAAGGAGCTTGCCGCCGATGGCCAGGGCGAAGATCAGCGCCACGCCGGGGAGAACCCGAACGGTTGCGTCGAAGAACTTCTTCATTATTGCGTCCTCCTACCAGGGAATGGCGGGGAGGCCGGCAAGCACGAGGGCGGCCAGGGCGAGGCCTGCCACGACGGTCCACCAGTCAAGCGAAAGCCCGGACTTCTTTTCCTTCGAATGCGCCGTGGCACTCCGCGGATTCCTGTCGTTCATCGGATCCTCCCTGTGACGGCATTTTTTTCACGTGCGGGAGCTTCCGTCAACAGGGGAGGCGGGTTTTGCAGGCTTTCCGACGAGTGAAACACTCGACCCGCGGGCTGAAGCGGCCCTTGGCCGAACATTTGAACGGAATATCCGGTTCGGTATTCCGGCGTTTCAGGGTCCGCGGCGGCGCGTGCGCACATCCACGCGCTCATCGCGTCGGAAACGGAGCCACCTCTTCAGCCCCCTTTCGATAAGAACCATCATGTCATCGGCAAGCTCCAGGGAGTCGGCTGCGCCCCCATGCAGGGGAACGGCGGAGAAGATTGCGATCAGCATCCGCCGGGGGTCTCGGAAGAGGCTCGTTCGGAACACACCCTTCTTCGTTCCCTCGTCCAGGATTTCCGCCAGCAGCGCCTCGATCCGGGCAAAGAGCGTGTTCCCTCGCTGGGTCCGCTCCTCCGCCCCGGGGTACATGAACCTCTTCTCCCGGGTGTAGATGCCGCGGAGAATCTCATTGCTGCGGAGGCTCAGGATCGTGTAGCGGAACAGTGCTTTCAACCTGAAAAGCGGCGAACGGAGGCTGTTCACGTGCTTCTCCACCTCTCGAACGCCCCTCTGCTCGATCCCGTCCAGGATGTCCGAGTAGAAGGCTTCCTTGGTGGAGAAATAGGTGTAGAAGCTTCCCATCCCGAGGCCCGCGGAACTCGTGATGTCCTTGATGCTCACGTCCCGGTAGCCCTGCTCGGCGAAGAGCCTCTCGCCAATCTTAAGGAGGGTGTCCCTTCTATTTCGCCCCATGAACCTCCCCGCGAGGGGAACCGGATTCGCGCGTCAAATATCCGGTTTTCCCCGCCATTGTGAGCCCGCGTGCGCGGAAGGAATGCGAGCTGACCCTCGAAAATCCAGCTTTTTGCCCATCCGCACCCCGGGACTGTTGACCCGGGCATCTGAAAGCATTCTCTTTGTTCCTGAGAGTATGGAAGCATCCGTGAAAATGCAAGCAGGCGCCGCCGACTACCTCCTGGAATGCCCGATTTGCGGCGGCAGGTACGAGGACAGCCCCGGAGAGTTCCTGCTCTCCTGCCCGGAGAAGCACCCGCCGGCGCTCCTGCGCGCGATCTACAAAGTCACGAAGTTCGTCACGCATCCCGAGCACACCGGGGTTTTCCGTTTCTTCGACTGGCTGCCCATTCGGCGGAAGCTTCCCGGAGCGGCCGGGCCCGTGGCGTTTCACAGCACGGCGCTCGGCCCCTTCCTCGGACTGGAGAACCTGTTCATCATCTTCAACGGCTGGTGGCCCGAGAAGGGCGCGCTGATGGAGACCTGCACCTTCAAGGAGCTGGAAGCCCAGGCGGTGTGCGGGAGGATCGTGGATGGGTGGCGATCGTCACTTGTCGTCTCCTCGGCCGGCAACACGGCGCGTGCGTTTCACGACGCCTGTTCACGCTACAAGGTCCCCGCGCTCCTGGTGGTTCCCGGGAACAGCCTGCCGCTCTTGTGGAGCACCGGAGCGTCCGACCCGGAGGTGCGGCTTGCCGTCCTGGACGGGGGAGCCGATTACGCGGATGCCAT
>Ga0182017_10004598_pt1 | contig 10254 bp, 9 predicted proteins | sample 712E3DmetaG_FD_120492 | JGI IMG/M metagenome (GOLD analysis project Ga0182017, IMG submission 120492) | Permafrost microbial communities from Stordalen Mire, Sweden - 712E3D metaG | ecosystem: Environmental > Terrestrial > Soil > Wetlands > Permafrost | place: Sweden: Stordalen | collected... | reverse complement strand
GACCGATACGCGGGCGTACCCGTGCACCAGCCCACGAGGACTTTTACGTCTGCGCTTTTGTCAGGTTGGTCACCCGTCCTGACAGCAGATATGACTACGGCGCTCCCTGGGAGGGCTACACCGACGGGACTTTCACCCGATAGAACGTCAGCTAGCATCGCTGCACGATACGTCGAGTATCTTCCCTCGTCGCTCGTCGCGGCCAGGGCTCCTCGCGACGCACCGGCCCGGTCCGAATTTCAATCAGTAGTGCTAGAAAGCCCCTCACTGCTGACCGGGGAACGGCTTCAGGCCGGGCGCCAGGGGCAGGGGCGGCTTGACCGGCGCGGACGGCGTAGCAGTCGGAGCAGGGGCGATGCCTGCGCCGAACTTCGTGGCCGGGACCGACGAGTGCGCACGGCCAAGCTTGTGGTGCGCTGACGGGCGTCCATGCTTGGCCGGCGCGGTGACCTCAGGGACGACAGGCGGCGTCTCGGCGGTCGGCGCTGCGGGAGAAGGTGCAGCAGGTGCCGCTGGCGATGGAGCGGTCGGCGGAGCGGCCTGCGCTGCCGGGGGCGCGGCAGGGGTTGGAACCGGAACCGGAGTCGGGGTCACGGCCGGAACCGGGGTCGGGGTCGGAATCAGCTTGGACTCGCCAACTGCCGTGGGCCCTGGGACTGGAGGGTTGCGGAGGTGCAGAGCAAGCCAGACGCCTCCCGCCGCGCCTAGGACCACGCCCACGATAGCCAAAATGAGCGTCTGGTTGGGCCGCTTGCGCGAAGGCCGGTCCCTTATCTCGGATGCCGCGGCCTCTGCCCAGCCACGCGGCACCAACTCAGTTTCAGACCCGCGATCCACGGGCCCAGTCGCCTTGAGCGCGGCCAGGGCATGTGCGCCACCCATCTCGCGCGTGAAGCCCGCGACAGAGCCCTGGCTGGATGCCTGGTCGGGTCCGCGGCAAATCGACACCGCTTCAAGGAACTCCGCCATGCTCTGGTAGCGCTTGTCGCGGTCCTTCTCCAGCGCCTTGGCCAGCAGGGCGTCCATCTCGGGAGTGATGGCCAAGTCGGGCCGGCGCACGCTGGGCAGCACCGGATCCTCCATGAGGTGCTTGGTCAGCATCGCCATGAAGTTGTCGGCCACAAAGGGCGTTTGCCCGGTCAGCAGGTGGTAGATGATGCAGCCGACAGCGTAGATGTCCACCCGGTGGTCTGCTTCCTTGCCCTCGGCCTGTTCGGGCGCCATGTACTCGGGAGTGCCAAAGATCATCCCGGTGCGAGTCAAGCGCGGTCCGTTCGGGTCGAGGCCCATTATCTTGGCGATGCCAAAGTCAAGAATCTTCACGAACTCCGGCCGGCCCTCGCGCTGGATGAGGAAGATGTTCTCGGGCTTCATGTCCCGGTGGACGATGCCTTTGTCATGCGCCGCGCGCAGAGCCCGGCAGATCTGCATCACGATGTCGCGTACGCGCTGCCAAGCCAACGCTCCTTCCGCGCGCACCACCTGGCCCAGGTCCTTGCCCTCCAGGTACTCCATAGCGATGTAGACGAAACCCTCGGCGGATTGGCCAAAATCGGAAATGTCGATGACGTTTTCGTGGCCGATGCGCGAGGCGCTGCGCGCCTCCTGCAAGAAACGCGCAACCAGGTCCTGCCTGCCCGCCAACTCGGGAGCGAGTACCTTGAGCACGAGCTTCTTCTCGATGACCACGTGCTCGGCCAGGTAGACCGACCCCATCCCGCCCTCGCCCAGCTTGCGTATCACCCGGTAGCGATCCGCGACGAGTTGCGCAATGAGCGGGTCTGTGCCCAGGGGGGGGCTCTCGCCGACCTTCATGCTTGTCGCTGCACTTTACCACGGACCCCGGTACAATGCCGTCGTCGGCTCCCATGGCTAGTATTGTTGCCTACACAGAAGTTCGCGACGCGACGATAACGGCTGCGTCCCGCTTCGCACTGGCGGAGGCACGCCGAGTTGCCGACGATCTTGGGGCGACGGTGTATGCTCTCTTGGCACTTGGGCCGACCACGCCCGAGGGACTCACTGCTTTGGCTGGCGAAGTTGGAACCGCAGGCGCGGATCGCATCCTGTGCTGTACAGATGAGGCGCTGCAAGGACCGCCGCTTCACGCCACCCATGGCCCTCTGCTAGCGGCCGTGGCCGAGCGCCTAGTGCCGACCCTGGTGCTGTTCCCAGAGGGAGAAGCCGGCGCCGAGTTGGGTCATCCGCTGGCCGATCGCATGGGCGCGGCTTTCTTGCCTGGTTCATCTCTTGAGATTCTTGCTGCCAATGACTCGGAGCCAGCGCAACTCGTCGTGCGCTGCGAGCATGACGAGCGGGGCAAAGAGCGCGTGGTGCGCCTGCGCGAAATCGAACGACCGGTGGTCGCCACCTTGAGAGCCGGTAGCGCCCCGCCCGCGCTCGGTGAGCCAGCGTCGGAGATGGAGATGCTGAACTACCCAGTTTCTAGCCCGACGCCACCTGGGGGATGAGCCGCTCCAGCGTGTCCTTCTGATTGAGCGCCGGATCGTCGAGCACGCGTTCGAGCAGTCGAGCAAGAACCCGTCCCACTTGCGGGCCTGGACCCACTCCCAGCACGCGCATGACATCCGCCCCGTTCACCGCCAAGTCCTTGACCCGCAAGGCTGCATCCTCGGCTGCCACGCGTGCGATGCGAGCGCGCAACTCGCGGGTTTCGCATTCGGGATCTTCGCCGCGCCCGCGGCTGGCAATGTCGGCTTCACGCAAAGAGAAGAGCAGCCCAAGCCGCTCGGCCTGCACGCGATTGACGAAGCGGCGAACCGTGCCGTCGGTCCAGTCAGGTGTGTAGAAGAACATGTGGTGTGCCACCAGCGCGACCAACAACTCGGTTTCTGCACGCGACAGGCGCAACCGGCCAGCGATGGCTTCCACCATCTCTGCGCCCACGTACTCGTGCTTGAAGAAACCAAATTCGCCCGGCGCGTCTGGCTGCGCGGTTTGCGTGCGCGGCTTGCCCACGTCGTGCAACAGCGCCGCCAGACGCAGGATGGGTTCGGCCGGCACCGCATCCAGGGTGGCCAGGCTGTGTTGGTAGACGTCGTGCTTGTGGAAACGGTTCTGCTTGCACCCGAGAGTGGCCAACAATTCGGGCAGTACTTCCGCCAGCAGACCGGTCTGCCGCATGAGTTCGATGCCGCGCGAGGGGCAAGGCGCAAACAACAGCTTGAGAAGCTCGTCGCGCACGCGTTCGGCCGAAACCTTGCGAAAGGCATCCAGGGTCGCGGGGATGGCGATTAGGGTGGACGCATCCACCTCGAACTCGAGTTGGGTCGCCTGGCGCACGGCGCGCATGGGGCGCAGGCCATCCTCGGAGAAGCGCTGGATGGGATCGCCCACCGTGCGCACCAGCCGGCGGGCGATGTCCTGCTGGCCTTGGTGAAGATCGATGATCGCACCCGCCTGTGGCTCGTAGGCGATAGCGTTCATGGTGAAGTCGCGGCGCGAGAGATCCTCGGCCAGGGTCGCGGCAAAGGTCACCACCGAGGGGTGTCGGCCGTCGAGATACGCACCCTCGCCGCGAAAGGTGGTGACCTCCACCTGCCGCGAAGGCTCGCCCGCCAGCACCGTCACGGTGCCATGCTGGAGCCCGGTGGGAACGCTGAAGCGCGCGCCGAAAATCCGTAGGATGTCCTCGGGGCGCGCGCTGGTCGCCACATCGAAATCGCCCAAGCTTCGGCCCAGCAAGAGATCGCGCACCGAGCCGCCCACCAGATACGCCTCGAACCCCGCCTGGCGCAACCGGCGACATACGGAAAGCACGTCGTCGGGGATCTGCTTCGGATCGATCATGGTAGTTCAGCCTGCAACTCCGCCAATGCCATTTCCGCCGCATTCTGCTGGGCTTCTTTCTTCGACTTCCCCCGGGCGCGGCCGTACTCCTTGTCGCCCAACAAGACTGCCACCTCAAAGGTCTTGTCGTGATCGGGCCCGTGCTCGGCGATGACCGTATAGCGGGGCGCGAGTTGCATGCATGCCTGCGAGATTTCCTGCAAGCGCGACTTAAAATCGCGGGCGGCGCTGCCCGGCGTGTCGGCCAGCGCAGGTTGGAACAGCCGCTCCACCACCTCGCGGGCGGCGGCGAAGCCCCCGTCGAGATAAACCGCGCCCAAGAGTGCCTCCAGCGCATTGGACAAGAGCGACCGTTTCTGTCGCCCGCCGGCCTGCTCCTCACCCCGACCAAGGAAGATCCACTGGCCCAACAAGAGGTCGTCGGAGACGCGCGCCAAACCCGCCTCATTGACCAAGGCGGACCGTGCCTTGGACAGCTCGCCCTCAGGATCCTCGGGATAGCGCCGCATCAGCATGTCGCTTATGGCCAAAGACAGCACGGAGTCACCCAAGAACTCCATGCGCTCGTTGTCCGAGCGATCGGTCTCTTGCGTCTCGTTCATCCACGATCTGTGCGTCAGCGCGGTCTCGCACAGAGTGGGATCACGAAAAGCATAGCCGAGCTTTTCCTCGAGCGCGGCATAGGGCGAAGACCTGTCGGTAGACGTCATTCGTTGAGAGTGGGACAATCATAGCCTCCTGCGATGGTGCGAGCCACTTTCACCAACACGCGGCTTTTTCTCCGCGCTCTGACCATCCTTGTCCTGTTCATCCAGCAAGGATTGCGCTGGCTGCTGGGCTGGTTGTGGCTGGTCGTCACCTTCGCGGGGCGCAAACGCCGCCAGGCCTGGTTTGGCCGCTGCGTGCTCAATCTCTTTCGCAGGCTGGGCGCCACCTTCATCAAGGTCGGGCAGATCATGAGTACCCGTCCCGACTTGCTTCCCGAATACATCACGCACGCCCTGGTGCACCTGCAAGACGACGTGGGACCGTTTGCCTTTGCCCACGTGGTGCGCACCATCGAGGAGGATCTGCACCGGCCGCTACGCGAGATTTTTGCCGAATTTGCCCCGGTTCCCCTGGCCTCGGCTTCGGTCGCGCAGGTGCACAAAGCGCGCCTACCCGACGGCCGCGTGGTGGCGGTCAAGGTGCGGCGACCCAACCTGGTCGAACTGTGCACCTTCGACCTTGCGGTCATGCGCACCGTGGCGCATTGGCTGGGCAAGCTGCCCCCCCTCGTCCCGGTGGAACCGGAGTCTGCCGTCGAGGAATTTGGACGCGCGGTATTCGCCCAACTCGACTTCTGCATCGAGGCGAACAACAACCGCCGTTTTCGCGAAAACTTCCGCGACGAGCACGATGTGGTTTTCCCCGAGGTGCTGGCCGAGCTGTCGAGCGAGCGCATCCTGTGCATGTCTTTCATCGAAGGGACCAAGATCCTGAGCGTCGGCCAGACCCGATCGGATCCCAAACGCATCGCCCGGCTAGGCATGCACGCCCTCATGAAGATGATCTTCGAGGACGGTTTCGTTCATGCTGACCTACACCCCGGGAACATCTTCATCACCACGGACGATCGGGTGGCGCTGGTCGACCTAGGCATGGTCGGGGAGCTTGACCCCTTTCACCGCGCGGTCCTGGCGCGCTTCTTTGCCGCCTGGGCTCAGCGCGACGGCGACACGATGGCCAAGCAGATGTACTCGCTGTCCACCAGCCACGCCAACGACCAGAAGACCTACGAGGCCTTCCGTGCCTCAGTCATCGACTTCGTGGGCCGCTACTGGGGCCAGCGCCTGGCCGATGTCCAAATCGGCAAGGTGCTGGTCGACATGCTGGGCATCCTGCGCCGCCATCGCATCCGCATGACCCCGGCGTTCACTATCGTGAACATCGCCATCGCGATCACCGAAGGCATCGGCAAGCAGCTCGATCCCAACCTCGATCTGATGGCCGAGGCCATCCCGTACTTCATGGCCCACCCGTCTCTGGCCGCGCCCGCAGCGGAGGGGTGAAACCCTCTTTTGAATCTGCACCTTGTGCCCATCGGTCAGACTGTGACGATTCGGCAGTAGCGAAAGTTCCTGTCTCGCGTCCCGCCGAGCTTGCGCGTCTCGCACCGAAGCGTCTATGCTCTGCCACCGACTGCGCCCGAGAATAACCCAAGCCCCGGCCAAAGGAGTTCCCCTTGCCTGCGACCATCGAAAACCTCAAGACCGCATTTGCCGGCGAGAGCCAGGCCAATCGAAAATACCTCGCTTTTGCCCGCCGGGCTGAAAGAGACGGCTATCCCCAGATCGCTCGGCTCTTCCGCGCGGTTGCCGAGGCCGAGACCATTCATGCCCTCGCCCATCTGCAGAACCTGGGCGGTGTGGCCTCGACCGTCGAGAATCTGCAAGCTGCCATCGCCGGCGAAACCTACGAGTACACCGAGATGTACCCGCCCATGGTGGAACAAGCCAAGAGCGAGAACCACAAGGGCAAGACCATGCTGGAATACGCCAGCAAGGTTGAGCGCGTACATGCGGACCTCTACCAGCAAGCCCTGGCCGCTCTGCAAGCGGGCAAGGATCTGGATGCGATGGACGTCTATCTCTGTCCGGTCTGCGGCCACCTGGAGTTCGGCAAGCCGCCAGAGAAGTGTCCCATCTGCGGCTTGCCGGCTGCCCGCTATCAGAAGATAGGCTAGCGGCGCTACTATGGGCTAATCCAAAGGAAGGGAGTTCCCGACCGATGCCACAAACAAGAATCTCTGCCATTGCGAACAACGACTACGTACACGTTGCCTGGGACAAGAACGCGAAAGAAGGGTCTACTTGCGGGCGTTCTTGCCAGCTCCCGTTGCCAAGCACCGAATGCCGTCAGATCCCCACAGCCCGTCGAGGAGGAATCATCACATGAGGAACTGCAAATTGTTCGTCCGGCTCATCATCGCCGCGGTCGCCTGTGCGGCTTGTAGCAACGGACAACGAATCGCGGGCCGGGATGGGGGTCCCGGGTCGGACTCGGGGACGGGCCCGAGCCTCGGCAAACTGTGCAGTTCCGCATGCACAGGAACGTTCTGCCAATCGAGCGGGCCGGGCATTACCTCGACATGTGGCTCATCGAGCGGCTTGTCGATGCCCTGTCTCGGAACGGCTTCCGGGATGTACTGCACCAAGAAATGCTCGTCGGACCTGGACTGCGCCCCTGCCGCGCGAGCCATGCGCTGCCTGACGACCTGTGCCAAGTTCCCTGAAGTCGCCGGTCTGTGCTGGGCCCAATCGAACTACACATTCATGGTCGGGCAGGTCTGCGGCACCCCGACTTCGCCCGCTGACTCTGGATCTCCCGCCAACCGCGATACGGCCCAAGATCTGGCCATCGATGCGGCTCGTGATGCGGGCATTGAGGTCGGCCGCGATGCGGTCACCGCCTCAGTGGACACGCCGCCGATGTCCGCTGTCGACGCAGCAACCGACCTTCCCTGTGGCCAACCGGGCCAGTCGTGCTGCGGCGGGAACACCTGCATGGTTGGTGCCCAGTGCGTGGCGGGCACCTGCCAGCCCACGGTCACCCGCGACGCAGCACCCGACCTGCCCCGGGACACTGCCGACGCAGCACCCGACGTTGCCTGTGGCCAACTGGGCCAGTCGTGCTGCAGCGGAAGCACCTGTTTGACGGTTGGTGCCCAGTGCTTGGCGGGCACCTGCCAGCAGACGGTCACTCCCGACGCAAGATCCGACCTTCCCCGGGACACTGCCGGCGCAGCACCCGTCCTCACTCCCGACTCAGCAGCCGACCTTCCTCGGGACACTGCCGACGCAGCACCCTCGCTCATTCCCGACGCAAGATCCGACCTTCCCCGGGACACTGTCGACGCAGCACCCGACCTAGCAGCCGACGTTGTCTCGGTCACTGCCGACGCAGCACCCTCGCTCACTCCCGACTCAGCAGCCGCTCCCGACGTCACTTTCGACTCAGCAGCCGACGTTATCTGGGTCTTTGCCGACGCAGCGCCCGACGTCAGTCCCGACTCAGCAGCCGACATTGTCTTGGTCACTACCGACGGAGCGCCCGACGACGGCTCTACTGACTGACACCTCCTCGCGCTCGGGCAGGGGCGGCGGCAACTCGCGCGGCGGCTCGGGACTGCCCAACTCCTGTCCGAGCTGCATCTGCGCCTGGTAGAGCTGCGCGTAGCGGCCGCCCGCGACCAAAAGATCCGTGTGCTGCCCCATCTCGACGACACGGCTGTGCTCAAGCACGACCAGCCGGTCCGCCTGGTGCAGGGTGCTCAGCCGGTGGGCAATCGCGATGGTGGACGAACTACCGGAAGTACTACTTGATCGCGGCCATCTTGGCGAAGCGCGGGCTGGTGCACACGGCCTGGGTGCCCACGAAGTTCATGGTGCCTGCCGCGGGATCGACCTTGAACACGGCGATGGTGTTCGAGGTCTGGTTGCCGACCACGAGCAAGGTCCCGTCCTTGGTCAGGCTGAACTGCCGCGGGGTCACGCCGTGCGAGCTGTCCTGCTCGATCAGGGTCAAGGCGCCCGTGGTGGCGTTGATGCTGTACGAGACCAGCGAGCCCTCGGCCTGGCTGTCGAGGCGCATGGACACGATGAGCACGCTGCCCGCCGGCAAGATCTCGATCTCGGCGCCCATCTTGGCGCCCGAGTAGCCCGTTGGCAGCGGCACGTCGAAGGTGGCCGTGGAGGTGACGGTGCCGGCCGTCTGGTCGACCGTGAAGAAGTCGATGCTGCCCGCGGCCGAGGTCGTGCCGCCCGCGGTCTCATTGATCGAGTAGAGCCACTTGCCGTTGCTGTGCAGGGCGATGTGGCGGGGGCCCGAGTTCGCGTTGGGCAGGGTGGTGCTGCTCTTGGCGGTGATCGCGCCGGTGGTGGCGTCAAAGCCGTAGACCTCGATCAGGTTCGACCCCAGATACGGGACCAACATGTAGTTGTTGTTGAGGGTGAAAACCGCATTGTGGGCGTTGTTGCCGGCGGTGTGCCACGCGACCAGCGACTTGATGCTCTGGTCGCTGGCGACGTCGTACATGTACACGTAGCCCGAGTAGTAGTTAGGCACGGCCACGAACTTGGCCGCACGGTCGAAGGTCAGGGTCTGCGGGCCGGCGTTGGTCGGCGGGGCGCCGGCGTCGATGGCGCTGGCGTCGATGGCGCTGGCGTCGATGGCGCTGGCGTCGATGCTGCCACCACCGTCCACGGCGGTGCCGCCGTCAACGCCGCTGCCAGCTCCCGGCGGGGAATAGGGAACCGCGACGGGCGAGCCCATGAGCGTCAGGGCGCCCGTGGTCGGGTTGCGCGTGAAGGTAGACACCTGCGACGCGCCGCTGATCACGTGCGCGATGTACATGCGATCCTCGGCGGCGTTGAAGATCGAGTTCGAGACGGCGCCACCCGCCGTGAAATTGGTCATCGGGGTCAGGGCGCCGGTCTTGTCGTCGAGGCCGTAGGTCTGGATGGTGCCGGTCGAGTCGGCGCAGCCGACGTAGAGGTGCATGGTCGCGACCACGGGGCCGTCGATACCGCTCGTGTCAATGGCGCCGTCGATCTGGCCGCCATCGATGCCGCCGGTGCCCATGGGAGCGTCGGGAGCCACGTCGATGGCCGTGGTTCCACCCGCGCCGCCGATGCCGCCCGCGCCGCCCGTGGCCGCGACGTCGCGGTCCGCATCCAGGGTTACGGTCGCGCCGCCGCTGCCGCCGCCACTGCCGCCGGTCGCGTTGCCGCCGCTCCCTGGCCCGGCATCCCCGGCTTTGCCACCGGTGCCGCCCCCGTCGCCACTATCGCCGCAGCCCGCGAAGCCGATCGCGGCGCCGAACAGCAATGCACTCAACAACCCGACTGACGAACGAAATTGGATGGGAACCATGGCACTCTCCTCTGTTCGCAAGAAAACGTTGTGGTATCAGCGGGCCAAACCAATCACGCCGGCGGAATCTAGTCAACAGGGAGCAGTTCTTGCCCTAGGGTAATTCTGTGTTGGCGGCAGGGGAACGATTGCGCGAAGAACGCCGCAATCGGTTGTCTGATGTTCTCCGGCAAGGTAGTCTCCTACCGTGTTCAAATCGGGAGACGGGGCGAGGGCCTTGATCAGCAAGAAGGAAATGCAAGAATGAAAGAGGCTGAGAGCGTACAGCAAACCACGCTACGGCGTTTCTACGCTGTCCTCTCCAGTATTCGGCGAGCATGAGGTCGAGGTGGCATACAACGGCCCGCAAGGAATTGCGAAGGCGCAGGAATTCCTGCCCGAAGTCGTCCTGTGCGATATTGGGCTGCCGGGCATGGATGGCTACGCGGTGGCGCGCGCCTTCCGCGCAGAAAGTGCGCTCCGGGGCGCGTTCCTCGTAGCGCTGAGTGGCTACGCCCTGCCCGAGGACCTGGAACGGGCGCAGGCGGCCGG
>Ga0182017_10004597_pt1 | contig 10255 bp, 8 predicted proteins | sample 712E3DmetaG_FD_120492 | JGI IMG/M metagenome (GOLD analysis project Ga0182017, IMG submission 120492) | Permafrost microbial communities from Stordalen Mire, Sweden - 712E3D metaG | ecosystem: Environmental > Terrestrial > Soil > Wetlands > Permafrost | place: Sweden: Stordalen | collected... | reverse complement strand
GATCCACATGGCGAGGGGCATGAATCCCGATGCGTAGACGAGGATGATGCCGAGGTAGGTGTTGACAAGCCCGACCTCACTCATGATCCGGTAGAGCGGAATGAGCGTCGCGTACACCGGGAGGGTAAGGGTCCCGAGCACGGTGTAGAAGAACAGGTTCTTCAGCCGGAATCGCAGCCGCGCGAACGCGTAGGCTCCGAGGATCGCGATCACGAGCGTCAGCAGTGTCGCCCCGCCGCTCTCCACCACGATGTTCACGAGGGAACGGGAGATCCCACCGGCCGCTTCGGCGGATTGCGGACCGGCTCCGAAGATTGCCTGATAGTTCGTGAAGATCGGCCGGGTAACCAGGAAGTGCGTGGGGGTGCTCTGGGCCTCCGCATTCGTCATGAGACTCGTGTTGAGTGCCCAGTAGACGGGGAACAGCGACCACGCGATCATGAGCCCGATTGCAGCCCGCCTGGCCCAGACGCCGATCCGCCGTCGCATCTTAGAAGGTGACCTTCCGGTAGAGAACCTTCAAAGCACCCAGGGACAGCAGCACCGTCACTACGGTCGCCAGCAGCGAGAGGGCGTATCCCTGCCCGAAGTTGAGGCCCTGGAACGTGGTGAAGTAGGTCACGTTCATCACCGACGACGCCGTCGTCGCGCCCGCGTTCAACACGTAAACCTGGTCGAAGATGTTCAGCGACAGGACGAGTGCCTCGACGGCCGCGATCGCGAGCCCCGGCCGGATGAGCGGCAGTGTGATCCGGCGGATCACCTGCCACCAGCCGGCACCGTCGACGCGAGCCGCCTCGTAGACCTCCCCGGGGATGCTCTGTAGCGACGCGAGCACGAGCAGCGTCGCGAGCGGGGTGATCTGCCAGACCTGAACGAGCGAAATGAGCAGGATGCTCTCGATCTGACGCGTACCGATGAAGAGCTGGTACTGGGAGAGGAGATGGAGGCTCTTCAGCACCGAGTTCAGCACGCCGAACGTCGGGTCGTAGATCCAGGACCAGATCACACCCTCGACGACTCCGGGCAGCGCCCAGGGGAGGATGACGATCGCCAGGACGACGCCCCGCCCGCGGAAGCGCCGCTGGAGCAGGAGCCCGAATGCCGTGCCGAGCACGAGCGTCAGCCCGACGCCGAAGACGACGTACCAGCCGGTGTTCTCGAAGCTCTGGCGGACCTCGGGGTTGGAGAAGATGGCCGCGAAGTTGCCGAACCCCGCGAAGTGGTTCGGCGGTGAGAGCGCGTCGATGTGCATGAACGCGTCGATCGTCGTGAGCACTGTTGGGTAAAGCGCGAGGGCCAGGATGAAGACGAGCAGCGGCGCGACCATGGCGTAGCCCATAGCCTCCGACCGGCTCGAACGCCGGTGGGCGAACCCCGCCTGCGATCGGTGCCGGCTCGAGCTCGCGGGCTGCGACACGCTCCTCCTTCCTCCCAAGCTCGAGGTCCCGGCCGTGCGCCTTGTTGACGGTCCGGCCGGGACCCACGTCTGACTTGTGCTAGCTGTTGAGGCTGTTCACCTCGGAGGCGATCGCCGAGATCGCGGTGGCGACGCTCTCCTGGCCGGCAGCGGCTGAGTGCAGGTTCGTGTAGACGGCGTTGCTGAAGTTCGGATACCAGGGAGGGGCGCCGGCGGGGAAGACCGCGCGTCCGTGGTTCTCGACCAGGTTGACGAGCGCGGCCGCGCCGGGGACCTTGCCCGATGACGCGAGGAGGCCGAGCCCGCCACGGTTGGACGGTAGCGGGAAGGTGCTGATGACGTTCTTGGGCCCGGCGGCACCAGCGAACGCCGCCTGGTTTGCGGGCTCCTCCATCCACTTGATGAACTCGACCGCTGCTTGGACGTGCTCGGCCAACCTCGGGATGCCGATCCCGTCGGGGTTGCCGAGGTTGGGAGCTATGCCGGAGATTCCTGGCGTCGCCACATAGGTGACGTCACCGACGACGCTCGACTGGCTGGGGACGTCATAGGTGGTGCCAATGTCTCCCGAGTAATCGGAAAAGATGCTCGCAGCAAGACCGTGCGCCATCTCGGTCGTGATCCCCTGGTAGTCCGTGTAGCCGAGGTTCGCTTTCGCCACGAGCCCACTCTTGTAGGCGTTCACCATCCACGCCATCGCCTTGTAACCGGCAGAGGATGGGCTGGTGAACAAAGGCTTGTAGGACGTGCTCAGCACCTGGCCCCCCATCGCCGCAGTGAGCTCGTACCAGTACGTCGAGAGCCCTTCGGCAGCGGCAAAGGGGATGTCCAGGGGATTTTTGACAACGCCCTTTGACTTCAGGGTCTGCAGGTCCTTTGTGTACTGACCGAGCGTGGTCGGCGTCGAGGTGATCCCAGCCTTGCGGAACAACTTCTCATTGATCGTCGTGACGAGCAACGACACGTCCATCGGCATCCCGACAAGCGTCCCGTTCCGGACGAACGAGCTGAGCTGCGGGTACTGAGATGTAAGGGAGCTGATCTTGAAGTACTGGTTCAGCGGCAGGAACCACTTCGTCACGTAGTACTCGCCCACCTTGGACCAGTCCACGTCCGTAACGTCGGCGAAGTAGGTGTTGGCCGCCGCGGCGGCTGCGATCTTGGTCTGCAGGTCGTCCCATCCCACGTTCGACCAGTTGACCTTTATGCCCGTCTGGCTCGTGAACTTGGCGAGCATCGCCTTCGGCGGAGCCGGGTAGGCGATGGCCACGTTGATCGTCACGCCGCTCGCGCTGTTGTGACGCGTGGCTGGCGAAGCGGCCGCGGTGCTCCCGAAAAGCACCAACGATGCGGCGACGGCCGCCGCAGTTGCCTTGAACGCTGTGCTATGTATCCATGTCCTCTTACTCATCGTTCCCCTTCCTTGGGTGCTTAGCTGCTCATTTACTGATCGCATGCTTGCGGTAGAACGCATTCGGAAACGTTGCGGAACGCCTCGGTGAACGGAGTACGGCAGCGCCACGATTTCTCGATCTGCCGGCCGGTCGAGCTCGCCCCGAGATCGGTAGCTAGCACTGCGACCCCGGCGCTCGCGAGGGCGCGCGACGTCGAGGCCCTTCCCGCCTGCGTGGGCGTTCGCCTCCTGGCGCGATGGGCTGCGCCGAGCGTGAGCTCACCGATGTGGTAGATCTTGTCGAGGGCGGCATTCAGGATCACTGTGAGGATCCTCGACGAGTGTTCCTTCCCCCGGCGGCGACCGCACCTGGGCTCGCGACGCCGAGGCAGTCCCGAAGTGCCACCGCCACTGCCCCGTGGAGCGACGCGTCGCCCGCGAAGCGGGCGCGCACCACCTCGGGGGGGTAGGGCACCGCTCGAGCAACGAAGCGGGCGATGGCGTCGATCGGGAAGCGGTCAGATCGAACATAACCACCGCCGAGGACGAGGACCTCCGGGTCGCAGACAATCGCCAAATTCGCAACGAGCGTCCCGATCTTGTCCCACACGCGCTGGAGCAGCACCTCTGCGCGCCGGTCGTCCTCGGCCCGTGCGACGAGCTCGGCAAACTCGACCGGCCGCCCGAAGAGCGCGACGGTCTGGCGAGCGACACCCCTGCCGCCGAGGGCCTCCTCGGTCGGCACCGCGCCGTCCGCGGCCATTCGTCGCGTCGCGGAGCCATCCGTGAGCCAGTAGCCGATCTCGCCGGCCGCCCCATGAGCCCCCTCGACAACCTGTCCCCCGACGACGAGAGTGGCGGCGACGCCAGTCCCAAGGTTGAGGTAGACACCACAGGCCACGCCAGCGAGCGCACCCCAGGTAAGTTCGGCAAGCGCTGCCAGCTTCACGTCGTTGCCGAACGCCGCTGGTAACGGGAGAAACGCTTTGTCGATCACCGCGGGGATCGCGAGGTCCTCCCAGCCTGGGACGTTGGGTGCGAGATCGACGCGATCAGCGCGGGTCAACCCCATCGTGGACACGCCGATGGCACGGACGTCACCGCCACTCGCCCGCTCCTCGCAGAGCACCTCGTCCGCGAGAGCGATCGCCGATTCGAGCACGCGTTCGGCGCCGCGCTCGGCCTCGGTCGGCAGCGTGCGCCAACGGCGCAGCTCCCCGTGGGCGTCGCCGATCGCCGAAGCGATCTTCGTGCCGCCGATGTCGAGTGCGACGACGGCGCTCGCTACACCACTCGTCATTTCAGCGGTGGTCGAGCATGATCGAGCGGACGAGGAAGCGGGGGTGGTCGGGATCGATACCCCGCCTCGTCGCGAGTTGCTGGACGGCGCGGTGGACCCGGACGAGGCCCGCGAGCGGGTCGCTCCCACAACGCACGACACGTGCGCCGGTGATCGCTATCTCGTCGTCGATGCTCGGCTCGGCGTCGTCGAGGATCCATACGAGCGATCGCTCGCTGGCGACGGAGATCGGGCCGTGGCGGTACTCCATCGTGGGATAGGACTCGGTCCAGGCGCCGAGCACCTCGCGCAACTTGAGCGCAGCTTCGTTCGCCAGCGCGGCGCCGACACCCCGGCCGAGGAAGACGAAGTGGTCAGCCGCGCCGACCTCTTCGGGCGGTTCGCCGAGGAACACCTCGGCCCTGGCCGCAGAGGCCCCGACGTCCCACCCGAAGCTGGCGAGCAGAAGAGAGAGGGCGCTCGTCGCGAAACGTGTTTGTACGATCGACTGCTCGTCAGCGAACGAGAGCACGATCCGCTCGGCGACAAGGCGGGCGAGGGGGCTGTCGTCCACCGCGGTGATCGCCAGGGTCCGCGTGTTCGGAACGAGCACCGCCGTCGCGTCGAGGATCTCAGTGGTCGTCCCCGAGCGAGAGATTGCGACGACCGCGTCATACCTGCGGCCGGGGGGCACTTCCGAGGCCGGGAAGGCGTCGCTCTCTCCGAGCATCTGCTCGTTCCTGTATGCGGCGGCCGCCTGGGCGACGTAGAGCGAGGTGCCGCAGCCGACAAAGGCGACCCGGGCGCCTGGTGGAAACAGCGTCACAGTGGACGCGAGCTCAGCGGCGCGCCGCCACATCTCCGGTTGTGTCGTAAACTCATGCTCGAAGTTGCTCATAATGAGCGATCCTTCCCCGGTAAGTGAACTGACTCGGTCTACCCTACGTAGCTCCCGACGACCCCGCAAGACACGTTCCTTCTGCTGTTGCCCTTATTGGAGTGAGTACCGAGAACGTCGTCGTGTACTCCTGTGGGGGCACAGTCCCGAGTCGGGCAACCACGCTGAGGTGACCCATATTGATCAGTATTGCTCACAATGAGCAAGTTTGGTAGAGAAGCTGAGGCGCATCTGGATCACAATGCAACCGCCGAACGGTCGCTGATGGGTACCGAATCGCTCCGTCGTCCGGTTCGAACGTGGATCATTCAACGCTTGGACGAACGGACACGGAAACTGCCCGCTGACCTGGCATGACGTTGTGATCATGACAACGAGCGAGCGGAGGGAGTGGGATTCGAACCCACGAGGCTAATCACCCAACGGTTTTCAAGACCGTCGCATTCGTCCGCTCTGCCATCCCTCCGAGCTGGGGCTTTACTATCTGGCGCCAGCCCCATCCCATAATCCATCCCATAAATGCTGATGGCGTCTGGGCGTGCCCAGGATACGCGAGCGCGCCCCAGGCGTTTGGGAGGTCACCGCCGCCACCGGCCGTGACCCTCACACCGGCCACTACGGCCAGATCAGCAGGACGGTCCGGGGGACGAAACGGGCGGCGAACCAAGCGGCCGCCGAGTTGCTGACCGAGGTGACAAACCGCTCGGCTGGCTCGCCCAAGGGATCGGTCGGGCATCTGCTGGACGCCTTCCTCGATCACGCGAACACCCGCGGTCTCTCCCCGAAAACCCTCCTCGGCTACGAACTGCTCGCGAAGCAGGCGAAGGCCGACTTCGGTTCGGTCGACCTCCGGAAGCTCACTGCCGCGAGGCTCGACAGCTACTACCGCGGATTCATCCGGCGCGGCCTGTCGGCGAGGACGGTAGGACACCACCACGCGTTCCTGCGCTCTGCGTTGCGACAGGGGGTCCGCTGGGGATGGATCGCACGTTCGCCCGCAAACTCGGCCAGTTCTCCGCGGGCTCCCAGTGCCGAACCTGAGGTGCCGAGCATCGCTCAGGTGCGAAGACTTCTGACGGAAGCAAGGGATTAGCAGTGCCGACGCAATCAGCGGCGCTCGCCGTTCTATGGCGCGGTGCCTGACGTCCAGGAACCGAGGAGGCGCCGTCAACATGTGCGCCGCTCGCGCTGCGGAGGTAACCCCCTGCATCCTTGGTGGCGGCCGCGTTAACTCCGCTTTACCAGAGTCCTTGGACAACAGCGCCGTTGTGCAGCGTCACTATCGTGGCCTTGGCCATCCACTCGGTCGCAACGGGGAACTCCGACCAGCTGCCCGTCTGCTGCCAATGCCTGGCAATGCCGGCCGGAGACTCGTAGTACTCATCGATCACGAAGATCGTCTTGCCGGTTGGCTCAGAGCTCGGGTCCAGCGGGTTCGACAACTCCGGAGCCTTGGAGATGGAGTAGTCCAGCAGTGCCACATCGCCGTCGCGGGGATGTCCCTTCATCCATTCGCCGTGGCTCGCGAAGATTCGATCTCCTTCGGCCACGTCATCAGGCCCCACCGTAAACATGATGACGAGATGCGACTTCCCCCTGTGCGACATGGTCACGCCCCCCTTCGTACTGCAGCCACACCTAGCTGGTCGGCTCGGCATTTCTAGCAGGTCGTTGCATGGCCTGGGCGAACTTCACCGAGAGCAGATCCAGCACGAGGCTGTCTCAGGACAGTTGTCCGGCGCCAGACTCCACTGCTTGGCACCAGAACAAGCACGTCCCCCGCCCATGCGAACCTGAACATCACTCTCCCGCGGCCGTAAGTGACATCTCACCGGTCACCTCAGTAGCGACATAACGTCTCATTTGGGTGCTCGCGCCAAGAGTTCAGCGGAACTAGCAGCCACCGATAACGGATATCTCCCCGAGCACCTTGGGCTCGGCACGGGAATGATCTCCGCGTTCGGACTCGGCTAGTTCATTCGACCGACGCGCCTAGCGGTTCTCCTGGAACCCTCGACCCACAACGATGGTGATCACCAGCGAGCGCGGAACGTCGGTCTTGACAAGGCGCCCTTCGGTTACTCAGCTCCTCCGGACTCGTGACTGGAACCGTTGAGGAGTTCGATATGTCCACAGAAAGGCTACATAGGTGCTGATCTGCGGATATAGACCGAGAAGAGTGTCGAGAGAATCCCGGTGTGGACGTATCTGTGGACCTTCGCGTGGACTTATCCAGCCGACCGCGACTGCCACAAGCGGACGCCGGCGACAACTACGTCGCCCGAGCAGCAGGGAGGAGATCTTCACCAGACTCCGTCCGTCCCACTCGCGGACCATCAGGCTCGGCACTGGTGTACAGGTCGTGCCCGCCGGCCATCCCATAATCCATCCCACAAGCTCAGGATCACGGGAACCGACTGGGACTGACAAGCTGGACAAAACCGGCATCTCAGAGGGCTTGTAGCCAACTCCAGCTAACGCGACGGACGCCGGGGAGAGATTTTCAAGACCGTCGCATTCCGCTCTGCCATCCCTCCGAGCCAGTCCTCCCCTTTCGACCCAACCTGCATCCATCATCCATCCACAGTCTTTGCCTGTCAGGTCGTTGTCAGGTTACGTGACCACACTCCGGATGCTCGGGAGGATCGCTGTGCCCACCGACGGGAGCTCTCCCACCGCCTCTGGGCTGCGGCGCTAGCTGGACGAGTCCTCCTCGGGTCGCACACGCGACCGGAGGGTTCTCAACCAGGCATCCGCTTCCGCCCGTGCAGCTGCTATCTGCTCGCGTCGCTTGGGCCCACGCTCCCCGAAAGCGGGGTAGGAGCCGAGGAACTTCACGGAGGCGAGCTCGCTGTGCAATTGCTTCAAGCAGTCGCCGACGACCTCGTCGCTCAAGTGACCTTCGAGCTCGATAACAAAGCAATAGTCACCGAGGCCGAGCTTGGTCGGGCGCGACTCGATCTTGGTGAGGTTCAGGTTCCGGGCGGCGAACTGCCCGAGAATCTGATGCAGGTTGCCGGGACGGTCGGCCTGCTGAAAGCAGACCAGGCTCGTGCGGTCATGGCCGGTGGGCGGCGACAGCACACCTCGCGCCACCAGCACGAACCGGGTCTGGTTGCCCGGATGGTCCTCCACCCGCTGCACAACGGTCTCGAGGCCATAGAGGCGTCCCGCTATGGCGGGGGCGATCGCGCCAGTCCCGTCCGGCTCGGCCTCGCCGACGATCCTGGCGGCCTCTGCGGTCGAAGTCGCGTTCACCAACTCCGCGCCGTTCAGACGTTCGTGCAGGAACCGACGACATTGGGCGAGTGCGACCGGGATCGAGACGACTCGTCGAATGCCGGCAAGATCGGTTCCCGCGGGTGCGAGAAGATCAAGATGGATGTCGAGCACGTGCTCCAGCTGAATGAACAGCTCAACGTCGAAGACGAGGCGATCGAGGGTCGCGCTGACCGTGCCCTCGATCGAGTTCTCTATCGGGACGAAGGCCGCGTCGACCTCGCACTGGTTTGCCGCGTCGAGTGCATCGGCAATCGTCGACATCGCAACAGGCTCGGCTTTGGCCAGGATCGGGATCGACAAGAGAGCCTCTTCGCTGAAAGTGCCCTCAGGACCGAGAAACGCGATCCGCTTCCAAGCCTGCACAGGTGTGGCCATGAAGGCAGGATAGTAATAGCCATGGACGAGCTCGCAATCCGAAGACTGATCGACGACCTGCGATCGGGCGTATGCTCGCCGGACGACGCCGTCAGGAAGTTGAGGGCGCTGCCCTTCACGGAGCTGGGTTTTGCGAAGGTCGATCATCACAGGGCACTCCGCCAAGGACTGCCTGAGGCCGTATACGGGCCAGGCAAGACGCCGGCGCAGTGCGCGGCAATCGTTGCCGAACTGCTCGCCGCCGGTGGTGGTGGCCCAGTCCTTCTGACTCGGGCTGACCAGGCGCAGGTCACCGCGTCACTCGAAGCTTCGCCGAGCGGCCGCCGGACGCCCCTGGAGCCAGAAATAGGCCGCCTCTCCACGGTCGTTTGGCGACGACAACCTGATAGGCCTGGGAGCGTGCTCGTCTGCACGGCCGGGACAGGCGACCTGCCGGTTGCCGAGGAGTGCACCGCCGTCCTTCGTGCGTTCGGCTTTAGGCCGGCACTGCTCGGCGATTGTGGGGTGGCGGGCGTACATCGCCTCTTCGCGTCGATCGAAGACGTCACCAAGGCGGACGTCGTCATCGTCGTGGCCGGAATGGAAGGTGCTCTGCCAAGCCTCGTGGCCGGCCTAACGCCAGCACCGGTGATCGCCGTGCCAACGAGCGTCGGCTATGGAGCCTCTCTGGAAGGAGTGACAGCATTGCTAGCCATGCATGCCTCGTGCGCAGCCGGGATCACGGTCGTAGGGATCGACAACGGTTTCGGTGCGGCGTGTGCGGTGGCGAGGTTGCTCCGATGACCAGCAGAGACGACAAACGCGCCCGAGAGGTCAGAAAGAACGGAACGGCAACCGGGACGGGGAGCGGGGCTGGCGGGCGCGTCGCCTGGTTTCACTGCTTCTCGGGCATCGCGGGGGACATGGCCCTGGGAAGCCTCGTCGATGCCGGAGCTGATCCCGGCGAGCTCGGGCGCATGCTCGATCGCCTTCCGATTGACGGATGGTCACTCGGGTTCGAGCCCGTGCTGCGCAATGGCATCGCGGCCACGCGAGCTGTCGTCAAGGTTCGCGATGACGCGGTCGTCAGGACGTTCCCACACGTGATGGGCATCCTCGAGGAGGCTCGGATGCCCGACCGTGTACGTGAGCGCGCCGTCGCAGCGTTCTCCCTTCTCGCGGCTGTCGAGGGACGCCTGCACCGGCGCCCACCCTCCCAGGTGCACTTCCACGAGATCGGCGGACATGACACCATCGTGGACATCGTGGGAACTGCCTCGGCCCTCGAGCTGCTCGAGGTGAGCACGGTCTCCGCGAGCCCGGTTGCCACGGGGCTCGGGATGGTCCGAAGCGCCCATGGCCTGCTGCCCAACCCCGCCCCCGCAGTCGTCGAGCTGCTTGAAGGGATCCCCACCGAGGGCCGCGACGTCGCAGTCGAGCTGACGACCCCGACGGGTGCGGCCATGCTGGCCGCTTGGGGCTCGACGTTCGGACCGATGCCGGCGATGACGATTGAGGCGACCGGGTTTGGGGCCGGGTCGCGAGAGCTGGACGACCTTCCGAACTGCACCCAGGTCGTGATCGGCCTCCCGGCGGAGTCAGTCCGCACCTCATCGCTCGGCGAGGGTC
>Ga0182017_10004595_pt1 | contig 10257 bp, 10 predicted proteins | sample 712E3DmetaG_FD_120492 | JGI IMG/M metagenome (GOLD analysis project Ga0182017, IMG submission 120492) | Permafrost microbial communities from Stordalen Mire, Sweden - 712E3D metaG | ecosystem: Environmental > Terrestrial > Soil > Wetlands > Permafrost | place: Sweden: Stordalen | collected... | reverse complement strand
GATCGAGGTCGAGGACGACGGCTCGGGCATAGACCCGCAGCGCGTGTTCGACAAGGCGCTCTCGAAAGGGCTGGTCACGGAGGAAGAGAGGCGGCAGTTGACCGACGACGACGTGCTGCGGGTGATATCGCTCCCCGGGTTCTCGACATCCGACCAGGTAAGCGGGGTGTCCGGCCGGGGCGTGGGCATGGACGCGGTGAAGTCCAAGGCCGAGTCCCTGGGCGGCTTCGTCATCCTGGACGCGGTGCCCGGCCAGGGCACCACGATAACCCTGAAGCTGCCTCTGACGCTGGCGATCGTCCAGGCGCTGATGGTCGAGGTCTCCGGCGAGACGTACGCGATACCCCTCGGGACAGTTCGCGAGACGCACGTGATCAGCCCGGAGGACATCAAGACCGTGCAGAGCCACGAGGCGATATTCATCAGGGACGAGACGATACCGCTGCTGCGGCTGGACGCGATCCTCGGCTGCGAGCACTGCACCAACGGCACGGAGACCTTCCCGGTCGTGATCACCGAGATGGGCACGCGCCTGATTGCGATCGGGGTCCACTCCCTGATCGGCCAGCAGGAGATAGTGATCAGCACGCTGGACAAGTTCTTGAAGAGGGTTGACGGGTTCGCGGGCGCGACGATCCTTGGCACCGGCCGGGTCGCGCTGATACTTGACATACCAAGCCTGATGTAGACCGGGGGGAAGATGGACGAAGCCAAGAAGAGGCAAAGGGTGGCCGACTTGAGCCTGCTGCAGATCGACGCGCTGCGGGAGGTAGGCAACATCGGAGCGGGGAACGCCGCCATCGCGCTTTCGCAGATGGTCGACAAGAAGGTGGACCTGTCGGTCCCGAAGGCGAGCCTGCAGGACCTGATGAAGGTGCCCGACCTGGTCGGGGGACCGGAGACCGAGGTGGCGGGGATATACCTGCGCATCGAGGGCGACTGCACGGGGAGCATCCTGCTGCTCATCGAGCACGAGAGCGCGGTGTCTCTCTCCGAGTTGATGGTGAAGGGAGAGAGCGAGCACCCGGGAACCCAGGCGATGAGACGCTCGGCGCTGCAGGAGACCGGCAGCATCCTGTCCGGCGCTTACCTCAACGCGCTCGGCCAGCTGACCGGCCTTTTCTTCAGGCCCTCCGTCCCCGGCTTCGCGATCGACATGGCGGGCGCGATATTCGACTATGTCCTTGTCGACCTCGCAGCCACGGAGGACCAGGTGCTGGTGGTCGAGACCGACTTCATGGTCTCGGGCGTGAAGATAATGGGCCACCTGATACTGTTCCCCGACCTGGGCAGCATGAACCTGATACTCGCCAGGCTGGGGGTGCCTATTGAGTGAGTACGTCCAGGTCGGCGTCGCGGACCTCAAGGTCGCGAACAACAGCTCCGTGCTGGCCAGCTACGGCCTGGGCTCCTGCGTCGCCGTCGGAATGTACGATTCTCTCCGCAAGGTCGGCGGGCTCGCCCACGTCATGCTGCCGGACAGCCGCGGAAGGGACACCGAGGCGGTCCCCGGGAAGTTCGCCGACTCCGCGATCGTGAACCTGATCGCTGAGATGAAGAAGCTGGGCGCACGCCAGATAGGGATCAGGTGCAAGATAGCGGGCGGCTCGCAGATGTTCGACCTGGGCAAGAACCAGAGCCCCGCCGGCCACATCGGCGCGCGGAACGTGGAGGCCGTCAAGGCGGCCCTCGCCGAAGCGGGAATCCAGCTTGTCGCGGAGGACACCGGGGGCAATTACGGGCGGACGGTAAAGTTCGAGACAGCGACCGGGAAGATGGAGATCAGCTCCATTGCCCATGGCTCTAAGGCCATCTAGAAAACCACCCGGCACGGCCGAGGCGGCGGGCCGGACCCAGGCGGTACGCCGGCTACTGTTCCAACCTCGAGGGGACCCCTGAGAAATACTTGCGCGCGGCCTCGAACATGGCCGAGGCCACGCCGTTCAGAAACGAGTCGTCCTGCAGGAGAGCCTCCTCCTCGGGGTTGGTGATGAAAGCAGGCTCTATTATCACGACCGGCATCCGCGTCTCGCGCAGAAGCGGGTACGCGCGGCCGTGCGCGCGGCAGTCCGGCACCCCCAGGCGAGTGACCAGCTCGTCCTGCACGTGGTGCGCGAGCCTGAAGCCGTAGGGCGAGCGGTAGTTGCCACGCGAGAAGAAGAAAGAGGACGCACCCCGCGCGTTCGCGTCCACCGAGCCGTTGAGGTGTATCGAAAGCAGCAGCTCCACAGCCTGCGCGTTTGCGAGCTTCGAGCGCTCAGATTCGCTGAGGTACTCTCCGCGCCTCCTCGAGTAGATCACGAGAGCCCCGGCGGCGACCAGCTGGCCGCCCAGCAGCTCCGCCAGCCTCTCGGCGACCTCGCTCTCCTTCAGGCCCGAAGGGCCGACCTCGCCGGGGTCGGGCGGGTAGCCGTGACCCGGGTCGATCAGGACGCGCCTGCCATCGACGCCGCCTGAGGGGAGTCCTTTCTCGCTCTCGTGGACCGGGGCGACGCTGGTCGGCCTCGTGACGCGCGAGAGCCTGAGCAGCGAGTCGACCGTCTTCACTCCGACGATCCCGTCCGCCTGGATGCCGCAGTTCCGCTGGAACTGCTCCACCGCGACCGCGGCCTGGCTGTCGAAGATGCCGTCCTCCTTGCCGCTGTAGAATCCCAGGCCGTTGAGCCTGCGCTGCAGCTCGCTGACGTCGTCGCCCCTCAGGGGCGGCTCGTGGAGGTAGAGGAAGCGGCTGCCCAGCTCGCGACTGGCCTCGACCAGCGAGCGCCAGGTGTCCTGGCCGACGATCCCGTCCGCGATCAGTCCCCGCTGCTGCTGGAACGCCTTCAGCGCGGACTCGGTCACCTCACCGAACATCGCTTCGCCCACCTCGGGGCACGAAGGGTCCAGGAAGCCGGCGGAGCTCAGCCTCTGCTGTATATCCGCGACCTCTCGTCCGCTCGAGCCCTTCCTGAAAAGCTTCACGCGATCTCCGTCCCTGCGGCCTGTCGATGGCCATGTATTATATCTCAGCGGGAGAGACCGGCCCCGCCGACCGGCACGCGGGGAGCACTTTGAGCCCCGTCTTTGACTTTAAGAAACTCGCCTACATATACTAGACTTTGACTGTGCTAGGTGGGGAGCTAGCGGTGCCCTGTACCCGCAATCCGCTACAGCGGGGCCGAACTCCCACCGGAGGTCTTGAGGGGCCGTCGCCGTTGCTTTCGTAAGCGGCGTTGAAGGCTGGGTCCCACGCAACGGGAATTTGTGAACCCCGTCAGGTCCGGGAGGAAGCAGCGGTAAGCAATGACTCCCGTGTGCCGTGGAGCAACCTGGTCGGAGCTGGCTGCGCGGGCAGCGACCGGTTTCCGGGAACGAAGGTGGGTGCACAGTCACTTTATTGTGAGGAGACCGTCTCGGGGAGGCCGGCGACAGCCGACATGGACCATATTTCCCTCTATCGAAAGTGGCGTCCGCAGGCGTTCGACGAAGTGGTCGGGCAGCCGCACGTCACGGACACCTTGTCAAACGCGCTCTCGGGCGGAAGGCTCGTGCACGCCTACCTTTTCTGCGGCCCCAGGGGCACCGGAAAGACCAGCACCGCGCGGATACTGGCGAAGGCGATCAACTGCGAGCAGGGGCCTACGGCGACTCCATGCAACCAGTGCGAGGCGTGCATCTCCATCTCGGAGGGCACGGCTCTCGACGTCATCGAGATAGACGCCGCGAGCAACCGGAAGATAGACGAGATCCGCGACCTGCTCGACAAGATACCGTACACGCCGACTTCGCTGAGGTCGAAGGTGTACATAATCGACGAGGTGCACCAGCTGACGACCGAGGCCTCGAGCGCCCTCCTGAAGACACTGGAGGAGCCGCCGGACCACGTCCGCTTCGTGCTGGCGACGACCGAGCCCCACAAGATATTGCCGACCATAGTGTCGCGCTGCCAGAGGTTCGACTTCAGCCTGGTGCAGGCGGACGAGCTGGCCGGACTGCTCGGGAAGATAGCCGTACACGAGGGGATCGAGATCGAGCCGGAGGCGATCGGCGCGATAGCCGAGCACGCCAGGGGCTCGGTTCGCGACGCGATTGGCGTGATGGACCAGATATCCAACCTTGCCGGGGAGCACGTGACGTACGTGCAGGTCGCCGACATGCTTGGAGAGGTGGAGGCGGAGCTCACCTTCGCGATGGTCGACGCGCTCGCGGAGAGGGACGCGGCGCGGACCCTCGAGCTGACCGGCCGCGCGGTCGAGACCGGCAAGGACCCGCGGCGGTTCGTCGAGTCGCTCATCACGCACCTGCGCTCGCTGTTCCTGATACAGAACGCCGCGAGCCCGCGGGAGATCGTCCAGGTCACCGATGGGCACTTCGAGCGCCTGGCGGAACAGGCGAACCGGTTCCGGAGGCACGAGGTGATAAGGCTTATCGAAAGGCTCGGGGAGGCGCATCGCGAGATGCGCAGCGCCGACAGCGCGCGGCTGGTCCTGGAGTGCGCGCTCGTCAAGGCGACCAGGATCGACGCCGACGTCTCTCTGGACGGGCTGCTCTTCCGGCTCGAGGAGATCGAGAGGAAGCTGGACGCCGGGGCGCAGCCGTCGCTCGCGATAGAGGCACCGAAACCGCGCGCGCCGGCCCCGAAGCGCGAGGCGAGCCAGCCGAAGAAGAAAGAGATCGAGGCGCCGGCCCCGGCGGCTGAGGCGAAAGCCGAACCTCCCGTGAAGCCAGAGGCTAAGCGCGCGGCCGGAGCGGAAGTCGAGCATGCGAACCGCGCGCTGAAGGCCGTGCTTGCAGAGCTGAAGGGACGCGACGACATGAGGACCTACTCGCTGTTGACCAAGGCGAAGGTGCTCGACGTATCCACCGGTGACGGTGGCGAGGAGATCGTGCTGGGGTTCGGGCCGGAAGCGTCTTTTCAGCTGGAAGCGCTGTCGGGCTCCGGGGACGCGAAGAAGATAGAGGAGATCTGGTCGAGGCTGGTGGAACACCCGGTGCGGCTGAGCCTCGAAGCCGCGAAGGGCAGGAGGGAGCCAGTGGAGAAGCCGTCCGAGGCACCGGTCGAGGCACCGAAGAGTACTCCCGCAGCGAAGCCGGTCGAGAATGCGAAGGAGACACCCGTCGAAGCGGCGGGCCCTCCAACGCAGGAGGCCGAGCAGGAAGCGCCGGGTGAAGGGGCGAAGTCGATTGACGACATCGCGCGGCTGATCGAGAAGGACTTCGACGGAGAGATAATCGAGGACGGGGGTAAAGAGTAAAGTGTCGAAAGGGAAGTACTACCCGAAGAGCCAGCAGAAACCGAAGGCCTCCGGCGACATGGTGAAGCAGCTGCAACAGGTGCAGAGGCAGATGGAGGAGGCCCAGGCCACGCTCGCCGACGAGACCGTGGAATACTCGTCAGGCGGCGGCGTGGTGAAGGTCGTCGCCGACGGACATCAGAATATACGCAGCATCACAATCGACCCGCAGGCCGTCGATCCGGATGACGTCTCGATGCTCGAGGACCTCGTGCTCGCCGCGGTGAACGGTGCGCTCGAGGAGGCCGGCAAGCTCGCCGCCGAGCGGATGGGCGGGCTGGCAGGCGGGCTGGGGATCCCGGGCCTTTAACCGATGCCTTTCTACGCGCCGCCGCTGGAGAAGCTGATCGAACAGCTGTGCAAGCTGCCGGGGATCGGCCCCAAGTCCGCACAGAGGCTGGCCTTCTTCATCCTCTCGCTCCCGCGGGAGGAAGCGGAGGAGATAGCTGCATCGATCGTCGAGCTCAAAGAGAAGATCGGGTTCTGCCGGCAGTGCTTCAACATCTCGGAGGGAGAGCTTTGCGGGATCTGCGCGGACCCGCGCCGCGACGTCGCGCTGATATGCGTCGTCGAGGAGCCGCGAGACGTCCTGGCAATCGAGCGGACCCGTTCCTTCCGCGGGCTCTACCACGTTCTCGGCGGGGCCATCTCTCCGATCGACGGTGTGGGCCCGGACGAGCTGCGCTTCAGCGAGCTCATGAAGCGGGTCCAGGCGGGCGGGGTCACCGAGCTCATCGCGGCCACCAATCCCAACGCGGAGGGTGAGGCTACGGCGCTGTACCTCGCGCAGCTGGTGAGGCCCCTCGGTCTCAGGGTTAGCCGGATCGCGAGCGGTCTTCCGGTCGGGGGGGACCTCGAGTACGCTGACGAGGTGACGCTCGGCCGCGCGATGGACGGGCGCAGGGACCTCTGACGCCGGAGATGGGAGGAACGCTCCCTACTCGTACCTGAGGGACTCGATGGGGTCGAGCTGCGCGGCCTTCGTAGCCGGGTAGACGCCGAAGAAAACCCCCACCATCATCGAGAAGATAAACGCGAGCAGGATTATCCAGAGAGTCACCTCCGCGCGCAGGTGGAAGATCTGCGTGTACAGGATAGAGCCGAAGATGGCCAGGATGACCCCGATCGTCCCACCGATCAGACTCAGCGTCACCGCCTCCACCAGGAACTGCAGCAGTATGTCGCGCGTCTTCGCGCCGACGGCCTTGCGAATCCCTATCTCGCGGGTCCTCTCTGTCACGGACACCAGCATGATGTTCATGATCCCGATGCCGCCGACCAGCAGGGAGATGCCGGCGAGCCCGCCGAGGAGATAGGTGAGGATGCGCGTGATGTTCTGGGCGAAGGAGAGTATGTCGCTCTGCGTGATGACCGAGAACTCGTCGGTCGAGAAGCTCTTCGCAAGCTCGTCCTTTATCTTGATGGCGTCAGCGTTGACCGTCTTCGTCGACGAGGCCTTCGCCACGATGAAGTTGGGGTTGGCGGAGCCGAACATCCTTATCGCGGTGGGCAGTGGCATCCACACGTAGGCGTCCTGGTCGAGCATCAGCGAGCGGCCCTTGTGCTCCTGCACGCCTATCACCTTCACCCGGCGCCCCTTGATGGTGATGTACTCACCGATCGGGTCCTGGTACCCGAAGAGGTCCTTTGCGACCGTCTCGCCGATGACCGCGACGAGGAGGCCGGCGTCCTCCTCGGCCTTTGTGAAGAACCTGCCACTCTGCGTCTTGAGGTTGCGGATGTCGAACTCGTTATAGCCCGTGCCGTTGATCAGACCGAAGTAACGCTTTTCGCCGTTGCTCATGAATATTGAGCGCTGGATGTCGGCGCTCACCCTCTCGGGGTCTCCCAGCGCTTTTCCGACGTCCTCCACCGTCTTCATCGTGAACTTGTTAAGGGCGAACTGAGGGGCGCCCTGCTGCATCATGTTGCCGCCGAGCTGCATCTTGAAGGGCACCACCATTATCAGGTTGGAGCCCATTCCCTGGATGGTGGTGGTTATCTCGGCGCGCGCGCCCGAGCCGAGAGAGACCAGAAGTATCACCGAGCCGACGCCGATGATGACGCCGAGCATGGTCAGCGCGGAGCGCATCTTGTTGGCGCGCAGCGCGCGCAGCGCGGTCATCAGGCTCTCGAACAGCTTCACGGCTCGCGCCACCCCCCGTCGTCTGCTCCGACGAGGCGCTCGTCCGTCGCCATCCGCTTTACCTCAACCTTCTCCTCGCTGACGATGTTGCCGTCTCGGAGGTGTATGATACGGTCGCCGTGCTCGGCGACCTCACGCTCGTGTGTAACCATGACAAGGGTGATGCCGTTCTCGTTGAGCTCCTGCAGTATCGTGAGGATCTCGATGCCGGACTTTGTGTCCAGGTTACCGGTCGGCTCGTCCGCCATCAGTATCGCCGGGTTGTTTATCAGCGCCCTGGCTATCGCCACCCGCTGCTGCTCGCCGCCCGACAGCTGGCTCGGGTAGTGGCCCATCCGGTGGGACAGCCCGACTTTGTCGAGCGACTCCTGGGCACGCCTCTTGCGCTCGGAGGAGCCTACGCCCGCGTACAGGAGCGGCAGCTCCACGTTGTTGATGGCCGCGGTCCGGGAGAGGAGGTTGAACTGCTGAAAGACGAAGCCAATCCTCCTGTTTCGGATCTCGGCCAGGCGGCCGCCGTTCATGCGGCTCACGTCCTCACCATCGATGGAGAGCTGGCCGCTGGTGGGATGGTCCAGGCACCCCAGTATGTGCATCAATGTCGATTTACCGGAGCCGGACGAACCCATTATCACGACGAACTCGCCGCCCTCGACCTCGAGCGCGACACCGCGAAGGGCCTCCACGATCGTGTCGCCCATGCGGTACTGCTTCACCAGGTCGACAGCTTTGATTATCGGGGGCAAGCGAGCACCTTCTTGCTCTTGCGGGCCGGCCGGCAGTTACCCGCGGGGAAAGGGACGCAGGATCTCAGCTGCCCGGCTGAGCCGATTTGACCGCCTGGCCGTCCTTGAGCTTCTCGACACCCTTGGTGACGACCTGGTCTCCGATCTTCACGCCGTCCAGGATCTCGACTTCGCTCTCTGTTACGATGCCTACCTCTACCGGAGTGAGCTTCGCCTTTCCGTCGACCACCTTGTAGACGTACTTGTTTCCGCTCTTCTCCACGATCGCATCGGCCGGCACCGTCGTCGCGTCGGTCTTCTCGGCCACTGTGACGTCGGCCGTGCCGGTCATGCCCACCTTGAGGTTTCTGTCCGCGGGGTCCATCTGGATCGTCACGTCGAAGGCCGTCGCGCCGGCCTCGTTGGTCGTCGCGGTGTCTGCGACCTTGACGACCTTGGCCCCGAACGTCTTGCCGGGGTAAGCCTCGAGCGATACCTCAGCGGGCTGCCCGGAGGAGATCTTGGCGATGTCCGACTCGTCCACCTTGGAGATCATGTCCATGTTCTTCAGGTCGACGATCGTGAAGATCGGGGAGCCGGGCGAGACGAAGGAGCCGGCGACAAGCTGCCCCGAGGAGGGCATGCCCGTGTTGGTGAGCCCTCCGCTCAGCCCGCTCAGAGAGGAGAGGTTGAGCCCGGAGGGGATCATGCTGCTGAAGCTGCTCATCAGCGTGCTCATCAGGCTGTTGATGGAGGTGCCCCCGTTGCTGGCCGCTATCACGGTCCCGTTCGCGGGAGAGAGTATTGTAGCGTTCTGCAGGTTCTTCTGCGCGTTCTTTATCGCCTGGTCCGCGGCGGCCACCTGAGCGCCATTGCTGTAGCCCCCGCTCCCTCCGCCGGTCGATATGGACGGAATATTCTGGCGCCTGTTCACGTAGCTCTGGTAGCTGGCGTCGATCACCTGGAGCGCGGCCAGCCGCTGGTCCTCGGGCAGCACCGGCACTATCAGCTTCTCGAGGCTTATCAGGCTGGTCACCCCGGCGTCGACGCTGGAGAGCGCCGAGTTGACCGCGCCGCTCAACGATGAGCCGAGGTTTGACGCGGAGGACGCCAGGCTGTTGATCATGCTGGAGAGTGACTGCGTGGACTCCAGGCTGCCCTCGGCCGAGAGGAGCTGCTGAGTGAGCTGAGACGTGTCAAGCTGAAGGATGGGCTGGCCCGCCGTGACCTCCTGGCCCTCCTGCACGTAGACCGTCTGCACGACCCCGTTGACCAGCGGCATCACCTGGGCAGGCGTCGCCGGCGACAGGTTGCCGGCGATCATGACAGTCTCGCTGATGGCCCGTGGGGACACCTTCTCGATGGTAACGCTGACAGGACTGCCGCCGCACCCTCCCACTATGACTACTGCGAGGAGCACGCATATTGCGGCCTTTATCCCGACCGAGAGTATTCTTTCGCCTTTACGTTTCACTTCGCCCTCCCGCTTCATCAAAAGCTCACGCCGTTTTCTGACCGACCCAGCTCTCGACGGACTGCATCATCTTGGTAAGGATATCCAGGAACAGCTCCATGTCCTCCGGTGACACGTCGGCGATAACCTCCGACAGCGCCTGCCTCCTGTCGGCCGACACCTTCTCGAAAAGCTCGCGCCCGTTGTCGGTGAGGCTTGCCTTCACCACCCTGCGGTCAGACTCTACAGTGTAGCGACGGACCAGGTCCATCCTTGCGAGCTTGTCCACGACGCCCGTTATGGCGCCCATCGACAGGTCGAGCTCGGCCCCGAGCTCCTTCATCATCTGGTCGCCCTTGTGCTCGAGTACGCCCATCGTGAAGAACTGCGTCAGGGACAGGCCGAACCTTGCCAGCCTGGCCGCCTCGAGGTTCTTCCCGAAACGTATCATCTCGGGCAGCGCCTGGTCGAGCAGCGTGGCCGCTGTTTCGCCTTTCTTGGAAGTCTTGCTCAATTTCTCACTAAAGATTGTTTCCTGGCCAAATATTTCGGTTACTGAAAATATATCCCATGACGCGGTGTCGCTTCAACGGGAAAACGGGTGATTTTAGGACAATCGCGCCTCCCGCGGCATGGTCTCGGTGATTCTTCAACGCCGCG
>Ga0182017_10004593_pt1 | contig 10259 bp, 6 predicted proteins | sample 712E3DmetaG_FD_120492 | JGI IMG/M metagenome (GOLD analysis project Ga0182017, IMG submission 120492) | Permafrost microbial communities from Stordalen Mire, Sweden - 712E3D metaG | ecosystem: Environmental > Terrestrial > Soil > Wetlands > Permafrost | place: Sweden: Stordalen | collected... | reverse complement strand
CATGCAATACAACGAAATATTAAAAATATCAAGACAACTAAGAAAAATTCAAACCAAAGAGGAACAGCTTTTATGGTCTGAATTACGAAACAGAAAATTTTATGGGAAAAAGTTTTTAAGGCAACATCCTTTCATTTATGATTCAAAGAAAAATGAACACTTTTTCTTTGTGGCTGATTTTTATTGTGCAGAAGGAAAATTAGTAATTGAACTTGATGGTAAAATTCATGAAAATCAAAAGGAAAGGGATGAACACAGGGATGAAATATTAACTGGTTTAGGATTAAGAATAGAAAGAATAAAAAATGAAGAATTGCAGGTTATGGAAAATGTGAAGATGAAAATTAGGAAACATTTTTTAAACTCCTTAAAAAAAGAAAGAGAAGCAAATGGAAAAACAAAAATATTCGTATGATTTAATATAAATTAAAAAATGAAATTAACAAATTAACCCCCTAGCCTCAATCATGGCGGTCTCCCCCTCTCTAGTCTTAAAGAGGGGGCAGGGGGGTGAGTACAAAAAAAATAACTATGTTCAAAAAAAACATTTCACTCTTATTATTGATATTTATCGCTTTTAAAGCATTTGCAGTACCTTTTACTGATAAAGGGACATCAAGCTTTCAGCAGGTATATAACTCTTGTGTTAAGGTTGCAGATATTAATAACGATACACTACCTGATATTTTTCTTTCCGGTACTGACGGAACTTCGGCTTATTCAAGAGTTTATTTAAATACAGGAAATTATACTTTTACCCCACTACCGGTCAGCATTCCGGATTTGAACAATACGAAAATTGACTTTTGTGATTTTAACAACGATGGTTTTGTTGATCTCGCCATTTCGGGTGTAACAGATGCCTTTGAATATAAATGCTCTATTTACAAAAATAACGGCGACAATACATTTTCCGAAGTTGCCTCTCCTGTTGAAAATATGGCTTATGGTTCCGTTTTATGGGCCGATTTTGATAATGACGGCAAACCCGATTTATATGTTACTGGTATCAATCAATCCGGTACCAGAGTGGCGCATATCTACAAAAATGTTAATAATTCATTTATTCTTGTTCCTGCAACAATTGCCGGAATTTCGGATGGCGCTGCCGTGATACTGGATTATAACAAAGATGGCAAACCAGATATTCTTGTTACAGGAACAAATTCTTCGGGTCAAAATACCACGTTATTATACAAGAACAAAGGCAACTTCGTATTTGAATCCGTAAATAACATCTTTGAGAAAATAACCGGCGGAGATATGGCTTCAGGCGATATTGACAGTGACGGTGATGATGATGTAATTATTACAGGCAACAATGCTTTGGGCAAACATGTAACAAAACTTTATTTAAACAACAGCAGTATTTTCGTTGAAGCTCCTTCAGCCGTGTTCGATTCGCTTTCAAATGGCTCGGTTGATATGGCTGATATCAATAACGATGGACGGTTAGATATCCTGCTTACCGGACAGGATAATGATTTATTTTACCGGACCACATTATATATTAACAACGGTGACAATACTTTTCATAAAGATCCTGCATTTTTTCCGGGGCTACTGATGTCCGATGCGGGTTTGGCAGATTTTAATAAAGACTATAAAACTGACATTTTGCTTTCGGGAAAGACATATACTGGTAATATCAGTAAAATATACAGCAATGATACGGCTTATGCTAATAAGAAGCCTTCACCGCCGACAGGACTTACAGCAGTTTCGAAAGATGATTCTGTTGTACTGAATTGGAACAAGGCCACAGATACTGAAACATCGCAAAACGGGCTAATTTATAACGTGTACGTGGGTACACAATCTGGAAAATGTGATATTGTTTCACCTATGGCGTTTATTCCAGTCGGCATTCGTAAAGTAATTGGTTCGGGGAATAATTTCCATAGCACATCAATGACATTGCATAATCTACCTGAAGGCCATTATTATTGGGGTGTTCAAAGCATTGATAATTGCTATGCAGGTTCAAAATTTTCAATTGAGGGAACGTTTACGGTTTGCCACAATTTAAATATAGGAAACGATACTAGTGCCTGCTATGGAGATACTATTCATCTCTCAGCAGGTAAAACCGGAGACGTAGTTAATTGGTATTCAGTAAAGCATGGATTGCTTTTAAATAATTCAAAGACACTGGATTATAGGGTTAGTGAAAACGATCAGGTGGTAGCAGAAGTGACAAATTCATTGGGATGTACTTTGCGCGATACTCTTGCTGCTAACGTAATTTCTTTGCCTTCGTTTAATTTGGGCAAAGACACTTCTATTTGTAAAAATTCAAATATTTTGTTGAATGCGGGTAATGGATGGACAGCGGTTAACTGGTATTCATTCAGAAACGGTTTGTTGGCAAGCGATACTTCAAGGTACGTTCATATTGTTCTGAATAATGATACTCTTTTTGCAGAAGTAACCAGTAACGCCGGTTGCACAAATTTTGATTCAATTTTTATTGCAAAATTGGATTTGCCGTCTTTTTCGTTGGGCAGCGATTTAAATGTTTGTTTTAACAATCAGGCTGTATTAAACACTTCACCATCTTTTACAAATACGAAATGGTATAGTATTCAAAATACCCTTTTATTTTCAGGAGGTCCGGGCTATTCTTATACCGTAAAGAATACTGATACGATTTACGCAGAAGTTACAGATGCAAACAACTGTAAAAACAGAGATACTGTAATTGTAAACAAGCTGACACTTCCTTTAATTGATATTGGTCATGATACGTCCGTGTGTTATAACAATCAGTTGAATTTGCATGCCGTTACAGATCCTGGTCATACAAACTGGTTTTCCAAAAATAACGGAACAATTGCATCGGATACAACTTCAGTAAATGTTAGTGTTCTGGCCAATGATTCTATCAGGGCAATAATAACAGATGCCAATGGATGTGTAAACAAAGATACATTGGTACTTATTGAATTGGGTCTTCCTACTTTTTCAATCGGGAACGATACATCTGTGTGCATGCTTAGTAATGTACTTTTAATTGCAGGTACCGGGTGGAAAAACGTAAATTGGTACGACAGAAGCTCCGGTCTGCTTCATGCAGGAAGTTGGTATTACAACCACGAAGTTACCAAAAGCGATACAATCTGGGCAGTTGTTACTGATCATAACAACTGTGTCAACAACGATTCCATAAATATAGTTTCCTTGTCATTACCGGATTTCAATATCGGTAATGATACTGCTATATGTAAGAACCAGATAATTAGATTGAATTCGGGTGATGGCTGGAACAACACCAACTGGTATTCGAAAAATACTGGATTATTACTGGCCGGAAATCATTTGTTAAGCTACCGATCGGTTATGAGTGATACTGTTTGGGCTGTTGTAACTGACAATCATTCTTGTGTAAACAACGATACAATTGTGATTGTAGCACACGAACTACCATACCTCAATTTTACTCCTGATACTTCAATATGTGAAAATGAAAATTTAAGCCTTTCTGCAGGTAACGGCTGGAAAAATGTAAACTGGTATTCCACAAGATACGGTCTTATTTATACCAATACTTCATCAATTAACAGGAATATGGTATACAATGATACACTCTTCGCCGTAGTCACTGATAATAACAATTGCATTAATTCTGACTCAACAATAGTACATGTAGCCGCTTTACCTTCGGTTAACCTGGGAGCTGACACTTCTATTTGCCTGAATAATAATATTGTGTTTCAAGTGCTCGATAGTCTTTATGATGTTAAATGGTACTCGATAAGTGAGGGGTTCATATCATCAGGAAATAAAATTTTGGTTTATCAGCCGGTTAAAACGGACAATCTTGCTGCAGAAGTCTTTTCAAATGCCGGTTGCAAGAGTTCAGACACAATAGTTGTAGTTGTTCATCCGCTACCAGTCATAAATGCTGGCACAGATACAATGTTGTGTTACGGCATTAATCATATATTGGGAGGCAATCCAACTGCATCAGGAAGTACAGGTAATTATAATTATTTCTGGACACCGGGAACCGGACTAGATAATTCGCATGCATCAAATCCATCTTTAACCGCCAACTCAGATATTACTTATTATTTAAAGGTTGAAGATTCAAATAGATGTGAAGCTTACGATTCAATAAAAGTTTCTGTCAATCCTCCTAGCCGGATTTCTCTCACCAGCGAAATAAATGTTTGTTTTGGAAAATCAGTTAAATTAGGTAATTCGGATATCATAACCGGAAGTTTGTTCCCTTATACTTATCAATGGTCTCCTGATTCAACTCTTGATGATCCAGCCATTGCCAATCCGATTGCTATGCCTTCATTAAGAACTAGATACAGACTGGTTGCACAAACTTTGTATTGTAATCCTGATACGGCTTATATTAACGTTGTCGTCAAACCTTTGCCAAGTGTTCATGTAAGTCCTACGTTAACAATTGGAAAAGATGGCTCCGTCGAACTTTATGCTGAAGGAGGCTCGGAATATCTTTGGAACCCTACTGATAAACTTGATCACGATGATGTTCCAAATCCTATTGCCAGACCTGATAAATCAACTTTGTATACAGTTGCGGTTACTGATTCATTAGGATGTAGTTCAGAAGCAACGGTTCAGGTTAATGTGAATAACGAAGTTTTCGTTCCAAACCTGTTTACACCGAACAACGATGGCAAAAATGATTATTTCAAAATATATGGATTTGGATTCAGGGAATTGACGCTTAAGATAATTGACAGGCAAAATATCATAGTATTTGAAAGTATAGATATTGATGAAATCACACAAAAAGGATGGGATGGTACTTACAAAGGCAAACCGTTGAAATCCGGTATATATGAGTGGATACTGGGCGGATACTATTTAAGCGGGGAACCGGTTTTATATAAAGGGAAAAACTCAGGGGTAATAACTTTGATTCAATAATGGAAGATGCCCCTCCTAATCTCCCCAAAGAGGAGGAAGTTTATTAATTTGATAAGTGTCAATTGCCAAAGATAAACTTAAGAGAACCAATTTTAATTTTAATATATATGTTAATGAAATACTAAGATTATGATAAAGCGTAAAGCACTACAAATTTTAATAATGGAATTATTTGCAATATTCAATCTTACGGCCCAGAGCCTGAATTTCACCAATTATATGCAAGCGCCCACGTTGTATAATCCTGCAATTATATCTGAAAGCGATATTCCGCAACTGTCCCTGAATTACCGAAATTTCCAGCTGTTGAATGATATTAATTACAATACTTCATTGTTCTCTTTTCAAATGCCATTAAAATATAAGTTTGGAAGAATTAATCCGGGAACAGCAGGAATATCTGTTTTTGACGACAGGTTAAATACAGGCGGGATGTTCAGCTGCACTGGAGTTGTCCTGGCTTATGCGCAACCCGTTCAGATATCAACGAGTTCAACTTTAAGTGTCGGGATGCAAATAAACTATTATCAGAAGAAATTTAATTACAGTGGATTTACAACTGGAAGTCAATGGAACGATAATACTGGTTTCAATTCTGCTGCATCTTCTGGAGAAGATTTTATTAAAGAAAAAATAGTTCTTTTTGCTTTAAATACAGGAATTTACTGGCGACTTACCGATCAGACAAATAATACCAAAGCCTATGCAGGAGTGGGATTATTCAATTTAAACCAGCCGGATGAAAGCCTTACGGGAATACCAGGCAAACAATTATGGAGATATACGGTTCTGGGCGGATTAAAGGTTTATGATGAAGGCAGAATTAATATCATCCCTGAAATATTATTAACCGGTCAGGGAACACAACGGATATTCAGTACAGGATTAAAGGTGTCTTATGCATTTGACGGAAACAATCCGTATGTACCCTTAAAAGCAGGACTGTTAAGTTTGAATTCAAGATATTATGGAACGAAAACAATGTCAGTTGGGGTTATACTGGAACAACCTTATTATGCAATTGGTGTTTCATATGATTTTAATGCAAATACGGATATTCCAGGTAGTTCAAATGCATTTGAAACATTTGTAATAGTGAGATTGGGTAGGCATGAAAAAAAGCCTGCAAAACCGGTTGTAAGAGAATATTATATCGGGCAGGCCAGGGAGTTTTTTAAAACAGAAACTGATACATCTCAAAGAACAGGCCGGAAAGAATCAGTAATTGAAAAACAGCAAATAAATAAGAAACCCGTGTCCCTGGCATTACGTCGCGATTTCAAATTTGCATTTAACGATGCCAATTTAGACAGTGCAGCTATGAAATATCTTGATGACCTGGTTGCCTTACTTGAAGAAAATAAAACAATGACCCTTGAAATAATAGGACATACTGATGATGTTGGAAGTGAAGAAGGAAACAGGCTGATATCAATCAAGAGGGCGCAGGTTGTGGCGGATTATCTAATCAGAAAAGGAATCAATGAGAAGCGGCTTAAAATTAACGGGAAACTAAATAAGGAACCATTATTTCCAAACAATAGTCCTGAAAACAGGGCAAAGAACAGGAGAGTGGAGTTTATTTTAACTAATTAATGCTATTTCAAGTGTAAAATTATATTCAACGTTAAATTATAAACGACATGACACTTGATTTCTTTTTAGTGGTTTTTGGTGTCTTGGTTTTGGTGACAAATATTTTTATAACATAAAGTCAAATTGTGAATATTAAGGAACGAAGAGAAATTCATTTATCATAAAATGCATAATATATGAACGAATTACAAACAATGCATCCTGATGAAATTGTAATCAGTAAAATATATTTTCTTAGAGGATTGAAAGTAATGTTGGATCAGGATTTGGCTGAATTATATGGTGTTGAAACACGAGTTTTAAAGCAACAAGTAAGACGCAATATTGAACGTTTTCCGGAAGATTTTATGTTTGAACTTACCCATGGTGAATTTAACTTACTGACAGACAACATGAGGTCACAAAATGTGATCTCAAGCTGGAAAACAACTACTTATAAACCGTTTGCATTTACAGAACAAGGCGTAGCGATGCTTTCAAGCGTGTTAAAAAGTAAACAGGCAATTCTTGTAAATATTCAAATAATGCGGGTATTTACTAAAATGCGTAAATTACTTGAAACACATACTGAAATTTTGAAGAAGCTTGAAAAAATAGAAAGAAAGGATATTGAACAAGATGAAAAAATTATGTTAATCTTTGAATATCTTAAACAGCTAGAAAAAAATAAACAAGAATATCTTGCGAAAAAAAGCCGTCCGAAAATTGGATTTATAAAAGATTAAGTCTCACCAAACACAGATATAAAGTTAGTAAGATTGAATAAGAAAAATAAAATAGTATTTATAATAGTGACATTATTTTCACTTTATACATTAAGTTATTCCCAAAACCTTGAATCGATAGGTGCGAAGAATCCACTTAAAATGTCTGGCGGGATATCGGCTAATCAAATATTGTATGCTTCGTCAGATACTATTTCGAGACGCGAACCTTATACATGGGTAGCTACGGGAAGCCTAAACTTTAGCCTTTATGGCTGGAACGTACCTGTTTCTTTCACAGTTTCAAATTACAACAAATCATTCCAGCAACCTTTTAACCAATGCAGCTTGCACCCGACATATAAATGGGTAACCTTGCATGCAGGATATTGCAGCATGACCTTTTCACCTTATACCCTGAGCGGACACACATTTTTAGGGGCAGGAGTGGAGCTTTCACCACCCGGAGTATTCAGATTCAGCGCAATGTATGGGAGACTGCAAAAATCCATCGCGCCTGATACTTCAAATGTAAATGCAAAACCAGCCTATGAACGCGTAGGTTTTGGATTTAAAACGGGAATAACCAAAGATAACTCGATGGTTGAAGTGACTCTGTTTAAGGCAAAAGATAAAATAAATTCTCTCGGACAGGTGATACCAGATACTATTCTTGCACCTCAGGAAAATCTTGTCTTATCTATAAACGGTAAGACAGCTATAGTGCAGAATTTGACTCTTTCAGCAGAAGTGGCAGGAAGCAGTTATACCAAAAATTTATTTACCGGTTCGCAAACCGGGGCATCTGGAAATATTTATACATTTACCGGCTTATTTAAAAAGCGGCAATCTTCTGCAGTTTATCATGCGTTTAAATCAGGAGTTGCTTATGTGCTTGGGAAATCAACCATGGGAATAGGTTACGAGCGTGTTGAACCTGGGTACGTAACCCTAGGTGCGTATTACTCAAATAGTGATTTTGAAAACTACACTGTCAATGCCTCAACGGTTCTTTTTAAAGATAAAATCAATTTATCAGTAAATACAGGATTACAGCACGATAATCTCGATGGCAAAAAAGCCAGCAGAACTAACAGAGTCGTTAGTTCATTGAATATTGGTTATGCCGCCAGTGAAAAACTTAATCTAAGTGGTTCGTATTCTAATTTTCAGACATATACGCATATAAGATCACAGTTTGAAGTCATCAACCAGGTTACTCCATATAATAATCTTGATACACTGAATTTTACCCAGCTTTCCCAATCCGTCAATTTTAATGCTTCATATATTTTAAGCAGTTCAGAAACGAAAAGGCAAAACTTAAACCTGAATGTTAATTACATGGTTGCTAACGATCAACAGTCTTCCATGAAACAAAAATCCGATTTTTTAAATTCCAATATTTCATATAGTCACTGTCTGGTGCCATTGAAATTGTCTGTAACAGGAGCATTTAATACCAGTTTTAATAAAATGGATTCGATGAAATCATTGACCGTTGGACCTAATATTTCTATCAGCAAAATGTTTTTAAAGAAGACTTTACGTTCAACCATTTCAGTTTCCGAAAACAAGTCCTACACAAATGGCAAAAACATAAATTCGGCTTTTACCGCAAGGTTTTCTTCCTCTTATGTTATTATGAAAAAGCACAATTTAAATTTAAATCTTGTATGGGCATTAAGGCATAGCCATAACGGCACTATAAGTAATAAATTCAATGAGTTTACAGGAACGATGAGTTATGTTTATAATTTTTAACGGGTTTATTTTCGCCGTAATTGAAATAGTATATACGTAAAAACAAAAATAAACCTAATTATTTTATATGGTATCGCAATTTGCGAAACCATATAAATTGTATGCACAGTATTTATGGAAACTGATTATTAAAAAACTACCGTTTAATGATACTTTTGTCATTTGAGTAATATTAAATGTTTTTTTTTATTTTATCTTTAATATTTGGATAATTAGAATTTTGACCGAACATTGAAAGATTTGTCTCTTTCAATTTGTTTGAATAAATTTGATTGATGTATTAATAACATTGGTAATAATTTTTAATAATATACTCAATGCAAATAACAGAGCTTGTTTGGAAGTTATTTTTAATTCTTTTACCTGGAGTAGTATCAACTCTCATGGCAAGATACATTAATACTAATAAACAATATTCAACATTCGAGTTTATAATATATTCTGCAACCCTTGGGATTGCCACTTTTGTTGTAATGGAATTAGGTTGCTCGCTTTTTTGGATAATATATTCAATTTTCTTTAAAAAGATAGTTCTTACTTGGTGTTTAAATTTGAGTATTTGGAACTATTTCGTTGATGGACATAAGGCATTAAATAAAAATGAATTATTCATTTCATACTTACTTGCGGTTCCAATTGGATTTATTTGGGGATTTATAGTCTCCAAAAAGGTTTTTATAAAACTCTTAAAAAAACTAAAATGGACTACACGCTATGGAGACGAAGATGTTTGGAGTTTTTACTTAAATTCACCAGATACTACATGGGTTTATCTGCATCATAAAAAAGAGAATAGAACCTACTTTGGCAGAATAAGGGCGTATTCTGAGTCAACAGAAAAACGTGAAATATTACTTGAAGATGTTATTGTCTATACTACCGATACATGGATTGAACAATATCAATCAAATGTTGTATATTTGGAATTAGAAAATTTTGATTTTTCTATTGAAACACCAAAACCTGTTAAAAATGACAACAATACTGAAAATTAATAACGAAGGAAGAACGAGGGTTAATGAAGGATCCGAAAAAGGAAATAACAAAATTATTACCACTCAAAGGCCTGTAGTACAACCAGCTCACCCAAAAACAAAGCAAAATAGCCAATGATAACCATTTTGGTTCGTTTTAACTATGTTACTAAGCGGTCACTAAAGTCCTAATATTTTTCTTTTCTTGAGCCGTCACCGAGTTAAATCTATATATATTTACAACCTTAATTTGCATTTAGTGTCACAGATAATAATACCCGACATTTAAGTTTTTTGTCCCATTAAACCCCTG